>Ga0256404_1011697_pt1 | contig 11657 bp, 6 predicted proteins | sample RumenRJG_01DNA_FD_185990 | JGI IMG/M metagenome (GOLD analysis project Ga0256404, IMG submission 185990) | Bovine rumen microbial communities from Lethbridge, Alberta, Canada - RJG_01 | ecosystem: Host-associated > Mammals > Digestive system > Stomach > Rumen | place: Canada: Alberta | collected... | reverse complement strand
TGCGGCTCACCTCTTTCGGCAGTACCTTCTGAGCATCTGTGCTCTGCAGGTTCCACACCATGTTGACATCTGTCACATGGAACTCGTCCTCGACATCCTTGGAGAAGATGTTCCAATCGGCCTTCACTTCTTCCTTCTTGTCAGCGGGAACGGCAAAGACGATCTTGCCGTCGCGTGGGATGGCATTGTGCATCTTGCCGGAGTTCCACTGTGCCAGTCTCAGATCGGTCTTGCTTTGCTCCATATAGAGGAAACGGGCCAGGATCTTGATGGCGTTGGCACGTTTCTTCTCGATGTCGTCGCCGGAGTGTCCGCCTTTGAGGCCTTTGAGACTGCCTTCGAAGAAGAAGTAGCCCTTAGGCGCATCCTCGCGCTGGAAGCGGAAGGTGGCGGTGGTAGACATGCCACCGGCACAAGAAATGAAAATCTGACCTTCCTCCTCAGAGTCGAGGTTGACGAGATACTTACCGGTCATGAAGCCAGGCTTCATGCCTATGGCACCGCCGAGACTTGTCTCCTCGTCGACAGTGAACACGCACTCCAACGGTCCGTGCTCGATGTCATCAGAGTCGAGAATCGCCAACTCAATGGCGTCGCCGATACCGTCGTCGGCACCTAAGGTAGTGCCTTTGGCGTGGAGCCACTCACCGTCGACGTATGTCTGGATGGCATCCTTGTGGAAGTCGAAGTCTACATCCACGAGTTTGTCACAGACCATATCCATGTGGCTCTGCAGTATCGTGGTAGGACGGTTCTCATAGCCTTTGGTAGCCGGTTTGCGGATCAGCACGTTGCCGGTCTCGTCGACCAGTGTTTCCAAACCGTGATCCTCGCCAAACTTCTTCAGATAGGCGATCATTTGTTCCTCATGTTTCGAGGGGCGGGGTATGTGGTTGATCTTTGCGAATTGCTCGAACACGCGAGCTGGTTTCAATTCTGCCATGATGTTCGTTTTTTAATAAGGTTTATGTGTTTTTTCTTTGTCATTTGCCTTTATTGTGCTATCTTTGCATCTATAATTGTGCAAGCAAGCACTGCAAAATTACAAAAAATGATAGAAACATTACTCTGCACGGTGTTAATAATTGCTATTGCCATGATCCTGCTGTGTGCGCGCGTCATCTTGAAGAAGAACGGCTCGTTTCAGTCGCAGCACATCCACGACAATGCGGCTCTACGCAAGCAGGGCATTCATTGCGTCATCGACCAAGACCGCGAGGCTCGCATGAAGTCGCAGGCAATGTGATCAGCACGCTATCGGAAATTAAAAACAAAACAGAATACAAGACAATGAAAACTACAAACGCATTACGCACGCTGGCCGTGATGGCTATGTCAGCTCTCACGCTCGTCAGCTGCGACAAGAGCAAGCCTCAGATGGACGACAAGGCTCCTGAGACAACAACGAAAGCCGCAAGTTCCAAGATTGCTTTCGTGGAGGTAGACTCCATCATGACGCAGTATCAGTTCTGCAAGGAGTACAGCAAGATCCTTGAGCAGAAGGGCAACAACATCCAGAAGACGCTCGCCGGCAAGCAGCAGCAACTGCAGGCCGCCGCTGCCAACTTCCAACAAAAGGTACAGCAGAACGCCTACACACGCGAGCAGGCTGAGGCTATACAGGCCGGACTGCAGAAGCAGAGCAATGACCTGCAGCAGCTCAACCAGCGACTGAGCGGTGAGTTCCAGGAGGAGACCAACAAATACAACAAGGCACTGCATGACTCACTGCAGCACTATCTGGCTATCTACAACAAGGACAAGAAATACGGCATGATCTTCGCCAAGCAGGGCGACAACGTGCTCTATGCCGACAAAGCCTACGACATCACCAATGAGGTGGTGGCTGGACTGAACAAAGCCTACAAAAGCAAGCTGAAGAAGTAAACGACTTCAAGCAATCAGACATATAGGGAGCAGAGCGCAGAATTCGTCGCTCTGCTCTTATATGACATACACTGTCATACATATCTCAAAAGACGAGTAACTCTTGTCTTTATCTCTAAGGAAATGATTGCAGATGACTTTCGTCAGTTCCCTAATTCTAACTGATTCTTGACAAGATTGTAGTACGCTCCTCGTTTTGCTGTCAGCGTCTCGTGGTTGCCCGTCTCAACGACCTTTCCATGGTCGATGACGACAATCTGGTCAGCATTCCTGACCGTGCTCAGGCGGTGGGCGACGATGACGACGGTCTTGCCACGGTAGAACGTGTCGAGGTTCTCCACGATGGCCCGTTCGTTGTTGGCATCAAGGGAGTTCGTCGCCTCGTCGAGGAAGATGTAGTCTGGATTCTTGTACACCGCACGGGCGATGAGGATGCGCTGACGCTGTCCCTGGCTCAGTCCCACGCCGTCACGGCCTATCTTCGTGTTGTACTTCAGTGGCAATGACATAACATAGTCGTGGATGCACGCTATCCGTGCAGCCTTCAACAACCGTTCCTTGTCGATGTCGCCGTCGTCAACGGCAATGTTTCTTGCTATGCTCTCCGAGAAGATGACACCGTCCTGCATGACAACACCGCACTGGCGCCGCCACCATTTCTTGTTGAGCGTGTTGATGTCCGTGCCACCGATATTGACTTGACCCTCCAAGACGGGATAATAGCCGAGCATAAGTTTGACGAGCGTCGTCTTGCCGCTGCCCAAGGCACCAACGATGGCCGTCACTTTCCCCTTGGGATGCGTATCGTCACGTCGTCCAAGGTCTTGCGCAAGGCGTGAGGGTCGTACTTGAACATGATGTGCTCGATGTCGATGCCCTTGCTGGTGTCGGTTAGCGAGGTTCTGAGGCTCACGTTGGGCGAGACAGAACAATATCTTCACGAAAATGGATTCCTTTGGAACCGGCTGACAGTATGCCAGACCTATATGATCCTTGGTGGGGTGCCCTATTATCTGAGTTTGCTTGACAACAAGATGGGACTGCCGGCCAATGTGGATCGTCTGTTCTTTTCTGAGGATGCGGAGCTGGCGCATGAGTATGAGCGGCTGTTCAGTTCCCTCTTTTGCAATCCACAGCCGTACAAAGATATTATTCGTTTGTTGACTGACAACAAGAGCGGGTTGACACGCAAGGAGATAAGCAGCAAGCTGGGTAAGGAAAGCGGAGGAAATCTGTCGAAGCTGTTGACGAACCTTGAGAACTGCGACTTTCTCAGGAAATATAATGTACGTGAGAGGAAGATCAACTCCAACAACGGTATCTATCAGTTAACCGACTTTTACGTCAGATTCTACAATGACTTTAGCTGCACACATTCTACCGACCGTCATTATTGGTCGAACGCTCTCAACACACCCAAACAAAACAATTGGTATGGCCTGAACACAAACGTGCACTCGTCGGAAGTGGCCGTTTCACTTGACATGAATGCACTGTTCAACTGATTGCATAGGTATCGGGTATCGCCCCAACGTGAACTGTGAAGGTCTTTGTCCTTGGCGAGATTAGGAACAAGAACTGCAAGGTTGATGACTCCTCGCAAAGCCGCCAAGGACGCAAAGCTGCCTACGGCTTAACGCTAAGAGAGCCTTCCGCACACAAAGTTATATCTTTTTTCGGTTAGCATGCAAATTCCATCCGATTTCTATTTCTCGCTCGTAATTATTTCGTAATTTTGTACCACAAACCTAAACGGTGAGAAAATGGCATATATCTATGATAATATAAACGACAAGTTCGAGGACGGACTCAAGCAGATGATGGACAATCCGCTTGTCAAGCGTGTTGACTTCTGTGTCGGCTATTTCAATCTTCGTGGTTGGGAGCGCATCGTTGACTACATTGACGGTCTTGAAGGTGCTTACGTCGATGAGGGCAGAGATGGCGGGCAGCGTGAGTATCGTTACTGTCGGCTGCTTGTCGGTATGAACGGATCCTATAATGAACTTGTGAAGCAAGTTTATGGCAAAAGCAGCAAGCGGCTTGACAATGACTATGTGGTCAAGGCCAAGCGGCTTATCGCACAGGAATTCCGTCGCCAGCTCCTTCTCGGCAATCCAAGCAAGATTTCCGAGAATATCTTGCGCCGTCTTTCACAGCAGATGAAGGACAAAAAAGTGGCGGTCAGACTTTATCTTAACGGACAGCTCCACGCTAAACTCTATCTTGCCTACAGTCCGGAAAATCGTTCCCACCCCGCCGAGGCCATCATGGGCAGCAGCAATCTTACCTTTCCCGGTCTCAATGCCCAGGGAGAGCTCAACGCACCCTTTGAGCAGAAAGTCTATACCGACATCCTTGTTGGCTGGTTCGATGACCGCTGGAATGAGCGGTTGTGTGTTGACATCACCGATGACCTGATAGATGCCATTGACAACAGTTGGGCTTCTGATAAGACCTTCCCACCTTATTATATATACCTCAAGACAGCCTACTGGCTCAGCCAGGATGCACGTGCTGGCATTAACAGCTATCAGCTTGGACCAGAGTTCAAGAAAGTGCTCTTCCCATTCCAGGAAAACGCCGTGAAGATTGCGGCAAAGCATCTGATGAACGAGAAGCACAAGGGCGCGATGATTGGCGATGTGGTAGGATTGGGAAAGACTGTCACAGCATGTGCTATTGCCAAAATTTTTGAGGACAACTTCAGCGGCTCTACACTGATCATCTGCCCGGCAAATTTGCAGGACATGTGGCAGAAATATGTCATACGTTATGACCTCAAAGCTACCGTTATGTCGAACGCCAAACGCATCGATGCCGACAATATGCGTTACTACCGACTCGTTATCATCGATGAGAGCCACAACCTCCGCAATCCGCAAGGCTCTCGCTACAAAGACATCAAGAACTTCATTGACAGCCAGGACAACAGTGTCCTGCTGTTGACGGCGACACCATACAACAAGGATTTTGCCGACCTTAGCACGCAACTGCGCCTGTTCCTCGATGAGAATCAGGACCTCGGCATACGTCCGGAGGCTTATATCCGCAAGTTGGGTGGCGACAATGCCTTCAAGCGCAAGTATCCCGACACCTTCATGCGGAGCATCAGCGCCTTTGAGAAGAGTGATGAGGTGGAGGACTGGAACGAACTGATGAAACTGTTCCTCGTCCGGCGCACACGTACCTTCATCAAGGAAAACTATGCCAAGACCGATCCGGTGAAAGGCCGCAAGTACCTGGAGTTCCGAGATGGTACGCGCTCCTATTTCCCTGACCGCATCCCACGCGCCATCAAATTCAAGACCGAGGAAGGCGACCAGTACAGCCGCCTCTATTCCAAGCAGATGCTTGATCTCATGGACGGACTTGTGTTGCCACGCTATGGCCTGGACAACTATGTCAGCGACAAGAAGCGCAACGAAGCGCCTAATAGGGACAGACTGCTCCTGGACCACCTTTCACGTGCCGGCAAGCGCATGATGGGCTTCTGCCGGAGCACCTTCTTCAAGCGTATCGACAGCAGCGGCTTCTCGTTCCTGCTCACCCTTTACCGGCATATCCTGCGCAACTGCGTTTTCATCTATGCCATAGAGAATAAGCTGCCACTGCCCATCGGCGACGAGAACAGTCTTCCCGATGAGTTCCAGGACGATGAGGATGTGAACAATATTTTTGGATTCGACTGGAGCAATCCTTCAAACGTGGACAACCAGCTTACCGTGCCCACCGACTTGGATTTCTACAAGAAGAAGGCAGAGCAGTACTATAACCAAATTTCAAGCAAGAGCAACGTATCATGGCTCAACTCAGTATACTTCAAGCGTACACTCAAGGAAAAGCTCAACAAAGACTGTGAGATCATCATCAACATGATAAAACTCTGTGGTCCGTGGGAGCCGGAGAACGACCAGAAAATAAACGAGCTCGAACGAAAATTAGTGCAAGACCACAAGGACGACAAAGTGCTTGTGTTCACACAATATTCTGATACGGCACAATACATCTTCCATGAGTTGAAGCGGCGTGGCATAAAACAGATTGATGTCTGCACGGGCAGCACGCAGAATCCTACCGCTATTGTCACGAGGTTCTCGCCACGGAGCAACGATAATGCTCAGATGCCCGACACGGAACAGACGCGCGTCCTCGTGGCCACCGACGTGCTCAGCGAGGGACAGAACTTGCAGGATGCACACGTCATCATGAATTTCGACCTGCCGTGGGCCATCATCCGCCTCATACAGCGTGCCGGGCGTGTGGACCGTATCGGACAAACTTCAGAGAAGATTCTCTGCTATTCCTTCTTCCCGGCCGACGGCATAGAGAATATCATCGACCTCAGACAGCGCCTGCAGCACCGGCTCAACGAGGCTAACCAGACACTCGGCGGCGACGAGGTGTTCTTTGAGGGCGACGAGGTAAACCTTACCGACCTCTACAATGAGAAGGCTAATCTTGACGATACCGACGATGCCGACGTGGATCTCTCATCCATGGCCTACGAGATATGGAACCAGGCCATAAAGGCGAATCCAAAACTCAAGGACATTATCCCCCATCTTGCCGACATGATCTATTCCACTAAGCCTACCTCGCAGCCGGTGGAAGAAGGTGTGATAACCTACGTGCGCACGGCTGCCGGGTTCGATATGCTCTCTTGGTATGAAAAGCAGGGACGGCTCGTCTCGCAATCACAGAAACGCATCCTCAAGGCCATGGAGTGCAGCATAGACACCGCTCCCATGAAGCCGCTTGACAATCATCTGGAGCTTGTGGCAAAGGCTGCCGATAACATCAGTGTCGACAACACCAACTACAGCGGCACCCTCGGCAACCGGTTCAGTACACGCTACCGTATCATAGAACTGCTCGACAATTTCTACCAGCAAAAGGACAAGGACATACAGCGGTCTCAGATGGACAGCCTGTTCTATGGCAAGGACAGTCTGCAGGAGTTGAAGAGTGCAACCGACGACATCTACAACTATCCGCTCCTCGACACCGTGAAGACCACCCTGGGCCGTATGCTCCGCAACAACAAGCTCTCTGACGAGGATATTGTCGACTACGTGATAGAACTTTACAAAGAAGACCAACTCGTACACAAGCCCAAAGAGGAAGAGACGGCACGCGAGAACCAAATCGTCTGCTCCATGGGCTTGCGCTACGTTCCAAATAAATAAATATGAATAAGCAAGCTTTTACACGCTTTCTCGCCAACGACCAGTTCGAGGATCTGTTCATCGAATTGGGTTGGAACAACTACCACGGCGACCAGTTGCTCTATCCAGCCGATGTCGATGGTACGTCGTACGACTTCTATGTCGTGGCTCAGCAGAGCGGTGTCATGGTACTGAAGTGTGAGGTTAGTGAGTTGCCTACAACAGCACTCTATAAGAAGCTCGACACGCAGATTCGCAAGTCGGCACATGATTATATCTGCATCTACTACGTGCCAGGAAAGATGAGGCAGATGTGGATAGTGCCCGTTGACAAGGTTGACAAGCGCGATCTGGTCAGTGTGGAATATAGCGATGAGGCCCATGCCGAGTTCTTGTATGAGAAGGCTGAAGGTTTTGCTTTCCCAATAGGGGAAGAGACCAACTACCTCGATGTCAAGAAGAAGGTGCAGCAGGCATTCATTGTCAACTCTGAGGAGCTGACAAAAAAATTTTACGACGAGTTCAAAAAGCAGCATAAGGCTTTCGAGGTGTTTATCGATGGCATCCAGAGTGCCGATGACCGACGCTGGTATGCCAGTATCATGCTCGACCGACTGATGTTCTGTTACTTCATTCAGAAGAAAGGATTTCTCGACAACAACATGAACTATTTGCAGGATAAGCTTCGGCAAGTGCGGGCTGAGGAAGGCGAGGACGAGTTCTATGCTTTCTATCGTAATTTTCTCTGCCATCTCTTCCGTGACGGACTGAGTACTCCCAAGCATTCTGTGGATTTTGAGAAAAGGTTCGGACGTATACCTTACCTCAACGGCGGCATGTTTGATATACATCCATTGGAACAGAAGTACAACGACATACAAATCAAAGACGAGGCCTTCGCACAGCTGTTCAACTTCTTTGACCAGTGGAAGTGGCACCTCGACACGCGTATCTCGTCATCGGGGCGTGACATTAACCCCGATGTCTTGGGCTACATCTTCGAACAATTCATCAACGACCGGGCGCAGATGGGAGCATACTACACGCAGGAAGACATCACCGGTTACATTGGGCGCAACACCATCCTCCCGTTTCTCTTCGATAAGGTAAAAGAGAAGATGCCACAACTCTTTGCCCATGGCGGTAAGGTGTGGAAGTTCTTGCAGCAGTCCGGTGACCGTTATGTATATGATGCGGTAGAGAAAGGATATACCAAGGATTGGCGTGAGCGCATCCCCGATTATATCGCTATTGGCCTCGATACGTCGAAGCCTGAGCTCTTGGTGCGTCGCAAGCGTTGGAACGAGAAGACTTTCGAGGAGTTTGCCCTGCCCACGGAGATATGGCGCGAGACTATTGAGCGTTTGCTGCGATGCGAGACTTTGTTGCAGAAGATAAGCAAGGGCGAAATAGACAACATCAATGATTTTATCACGCTCAATCTTGACATACGCACCTTTGCCTACGATGTCCTGGAGACGACCGACGACCACAACTATGTACGCCATTTCTATCATGCCCTGCAGCGCATATCCATCCTGGACCCGACCTGTGGTTCCGGCGCTTTCCTCTTTGCGGCCATGAACATCCTCGAACCGCTCTATGAGATCTGCATCACGCGCATGCAGGAGTTCCAGGCTGAGAATAAAAATCTGTTCAAGGAGGAGCTGGGCGAGATCAGCAACAAGTACCGCTCCAACATTCAGTACTTCATCTTCAAGAGCATCATCCTCCGCAACCTCTATGGCGTGGACATCATGGCTGAGGCTATAGAAATTGCCAAGCTTCGGCTCTTCCTCAAGATGGTGGCGGTCGTTGACGTGGACTTGCGTGCCGACAATCTCGGCCTCGACCCGCTGCCCGACATCGACTTCAATATCCGATGTGGCAACACCCTCGTGGGATATGCTACGGAGAAGCAGTTGGAAGACTCCATCACCTTCGGCGACATGTTCGCACGTCTGGATTTCAAGGAGCGCATACAGCAGAAGTTAGACATCGTCAGCAAGACTTATGACACCTTCAAGTGGCTGCAGATGAACCAGCAGGACAACCGTGAAGCGTTCAAGGAAGCGAAACGGCAGCTTCACGATAAGCTTGCTTTGCTCAACGAAGACCTCAACCAGCATCTCTACGGTCACAAGCCGGACCTTGGCTACGCGCCTTGGCTCGACCGCACCCAGCCTTTCCACTGGGTTGCCGAGTTCTACGAAATCATGCACAATGGGGGATTCGATGTCATCATTGGAAATCCACCGTATGTCAGTATGGCGAAAATCGATTACATCAAGTCTACGAAAGCTTTTAAGTGCTCCGATTTATATGGTTTCGTAATTCGCCGTATTCAGGAAATTCTTTCTGGAGAAGGACGGCACGGATTCATTGTGATGCACAATCTTGCCTTCAGCCGTAATTTTACAGATGTGAGAAAACTTCTAAGGGAGAAGGCTGGCAGCCAATGGTTCTCTTTCTATAGCCGTATTCCTGCTGGACTCTTTTCTGGTGACGTGAGAGTTAGAAATTGTATCTATCTGACATCTCATACAGGAGAAACATGCTATACCACGCGTTTGCATCGATGGTTTTCAGAACAGCGGGAGACCTTATTCGATGCAGGGGTATATTACGCTTCGTTTAAAGAGGCAGATGTCATACCTATGCTGGAAGATGACCGTTTGCAAGCTATCTATGAAAATCAGAGGGGAACAAGCCTTGAACTGCTTAGGGATAAAATGAATGGAAAAGATCTATACTACAAAAAGGTGGCATACAATTTCCTTTCTATCTCTCAAGTTAAGCCTGAAGCTTATAACTTAGATAGGCAACTGGTTCCGCAAACAATGCTTGGAACAATAAAGATTCAAAGTCAATTTTACCCTTACATCTTATTGTTGTGTTGTGGCCGAATTTACTTCTCTAAATGGTTAGCTTATGGAGATGATTTTCATTTAACCTCTAATGAAATCCTCAATTTTACCTTTCCTTTTGACAGCTTAACTGACAAGGACAAAGAAAAGTTGAAAACGCTTTACGAGGAATTGGTCCAAAGGATGCCTTCTACTATTCAGTTCAAACTCAACGCGGGAATTAATGTAGGTACATTCAACACTGCCAAGCTTTGGGATATTACAAACCAAAGTGACCGCATTTTCTTAAAATACATAACTGATGATGTGGACGGCGTATTTGAGGCAATACTTAACCATATAGCGGTAAGTGTTATTACAAACAAAGGCTCTAATGCATAACAAGGCTTTAATTTGAGGAGCTTGACTTCATCATCAACTATGACATCAAGTACCGCATGGGCGATGAATTGAACGAGTGAATGACAAGATATGGAGATGATAGGCAACCAACAGCTTTTGAGCTACACTAAGACAGGCTTTCTTGCGTCGAGCCACATTGAAGTGTCCGACGTGATGGCCTGCTATGAGTGGGCGGCAAGGAAGCCTGAGCCGGGATGCTGCGTCATGAGCGGCTTCTCGTCGAAGATGGAGCGTGACGTGCTGCATTTTCTGCTCCGGGCCCACACGCCCGTCATCTGGGTGCTGGCACGCCGTCCCTATAAGGAATTGCCGCAAGACCTGCAGGAGGCTATGGACGAGAACCGGCTGCTGATCATCTCCTCCACTGAGGCGCAAAGGCAGACTAAGAACTCTGCTTACAAGCGTAATGAATATATTGCCGAGACTGCCGACAAGCTCCTCTTTACCGGCGTCAACGAGGACAGCAGCCTCTATCCATTGTACAATAAATATATCAAGAAAACAGTGCGGCTCAAGGACGTTAATGTATAGAAGACTATCTATCACTACCCTAACTTAGGTCGTACGGGGAATTTAAGGACTGACGGTAAAACAAAATAAATTTCTATAAAATGCACCCCCGGGGGCGCCTCTAACATCGAATACTTAGGAGAGGGCCTTGCCGGGACAGCATGGCAAAGTTATTAATAAATATGGAATACAACAAAAATAACAGCAGAACTCACTTTGGGCTTTTGGACATCGTTGCTTAATCGTAACTATGAGCGTATCTTGTTACTTTTGGATAACTAAAATGATATATATACAACGGCCGTCAGCCACATGGTCAAACGGCTGTCAGCCGTACGTCAAACGGCCGGAGTACCAACACCACTTAAACCATTAGACATGATTCTGCGAATTCATTTCGGCGGTTGCCGTCCATATCGTTTTGGTAGTATTACCTTGTTAACGGTACCGCATGTGGTGAGTAGGGGCAGGGGTTATCCCTGCCATAACCCCGCAAATGATATACAAACATGTGGCACAGGAGGGTGGAAAGATTACCGTCACGGGGGGGGTAGGACGGGGATAAACCCCGTCCCTACGGTGGATGATGTCACTACCGCTGGAGAAGTCAGTAAGTCGTTATTCGTTAGGAGTATACTTTTGTAGCGTTACCTTTTTATTTTTTCTGCCTTTCGGCCTGCATTCGCTGAGTAAAACCCAATCCACTCTTAGAAAATAGACTCTTCCGTTTCGGTGGTGAGTAGTTCAAGTGCTTTCATTCCCATGACCGAATTGCCTTTCTCGTTGAGTCGCGGACTCCATACCGCTACGGAATAGCGGGATG
>Ga0256404_1011694_pt1 | contig 11658 bp, 7 predicted proteins | sample RumenRJG_01DNA_FD_185990 | JGI IMG/M metagenome (GOLD analysis project Ga0256404, IMG submission 185990) | Bovine rumen microbial communities from Lethbridge, Alberta, Canada - RJG_01 | ecosystem: Host-associated > Mammals > Digestive system > Stomach > Rumen | place: Canada: Alberta | collected... | reverse complement strand
GAATCCGCGTGGATAAGGGCCCCAACGCTATAATCGAACTGTTATCAGCATCTCGGAACGCCCAGGAGAAGCCCATGGCCACGCCCTACAACGGACCTGCACCCTACGCGTTCGTCTCATACTCGCACGTGGACCGCGTGCGCGTGGAAGCGTGGCTCGACCTGCTCGAATCGATCGGCTGCCGCATGTGGTTCGACGAGGGCCTCACGCTCTCCCAGGAGTGGAACGACGAGCTCGCCTCCAAGGTGAGCGGCTCCGCGTTCGTCTTCTTCTTCGCGTCGAAGGACTCGGTCAAGAGCAAGGTCGCGCGCCGCGAGCTCAACCACGCCGACCGCCACGGCATCCCCGTGCTGCCCATCTCGCTCGACGGCTGCGACCTGCCCGACGGCCTGCAGTTCATGCTCGACAAGCAGCTCGTGCGCGACGACATCGACCCCAAGGACGCCCTTGCGAAGATCCGCAGCGACCTGCCCGACGAGCTGTTCGGCGCCGAGACGTACACTTTCGGCTCGGATGCGCAGCTCAAGCGCGCGTGGTACATCGCCAGCGGCAAGGCGAGAAAAGCGCGCCGCATTATCATCGCGTCCGTACTGACCATCGCCGCCGCCGCGATCCTGGGGCTCGGCCTCACGCTGGGACGCAACGAGGCGTCGTCCACCCTCCAGAGCATGCAGGCCGAACCCACGCCCGCCGCGCTCGACGTCTACGCGTCGACGCTCACGGGCTATCACATGGCAGGCAATTACCAGTCCGTCAGCTCCCTGCCCGAGGAGCAGAGCGAGTACACGGTGAGCGAGGCGTTCTCAATCACGAGCTTCATCGAGAACACCGGCGACGCGGACGCGTTCATCGAGTCCACGCGCATGGACATCCTCTCGCTCGAGCCGGTCGAGGAGCCCGTCGTCGTGAAGGACGTCGGCATGGTGGGCAGCGACTTCTACGTCTTCGCGCTGAACGACGGCTGGGGCGATGCGGACAAACCCTTCGAACTCGCGGCGTTCAACACCAAGACGGGGGAGGAGATCCCCTTCGACAGCATCTGCTCCACGGTCGATGTCGCACCGTCGATCGTGCTCCCGTCCGGCTGCGTGAACCGCGTGGCGCACCTCACCTTCGATCCCGAGAAGTTCGCCGCCAACGCGGGCGAGAGCGTCTTCGGCGATGCCGAGGTCGTCATCAGGGAGCACTTCGAAGACGGCTCCTGGAGCTACGGCTGGACGATCGTCTACTCCGCGCACGACGGCTTCTACATCTTCTGGCCGGGCATCGGCGACGGTGGCGACTACACGATCACGCTGTTCGCGCTGCTTGACGTCGACCAGAACCCCTCGAGCATCATCTTCACGGGCGCTGAGGCGAATCCGCTGATAGACGGCAGGTTCCGCGTCGAGACGGTCGTGGCGCCCACGCGCTCGTGCCACCTCCAGGTGCGCAACGTCTTCACGGTCACGGGTCAGGAGAACCCCGTCCAGACCGAGGTCTACGACGTCACGGTGACCGTTCCGCGCTACAGGGACGGCATCTTCTTCCGCACGGGCACGCTCACGAAGCAGCTGCTCGAGGACCCCGACGCGTCGATGATGTACTACACGGAGCTCGCCCAGCAGTACCGCTACGATCCGACGCACATCCTCGAGAACCACGTCTAATCTGGGGGCGCACGATGATCTTCATCAGCTACAGCAGCAAGAACACAGAAACTGCCGAGATGCTGCGCACGGCACTCATCGACGAGGGCATGGATGTCTGGATGGCTCGGCACTCCATCATCGTCGGTGATGATTTCGCCGAGGCGATCCTCGATGCCATCGATGCCTGCAGCGTCTTCGTCCTGCTGCTGTCCCGCGAGTCGCAGGAATCGCGCAACGTGCGCGACGAGCTCGAGCATGCCTACACCGCGGATAAACCCATCCTCCCCGTCCACATCGACAACAGCGAGATCAATCGCGTCTACATGTTCAGGCTCAGCAGCTTCCAGTTCATCGAGGTGAAAGGACGCTCGCGCGATTCGTTCGATCAGCTCATCGCCCGCTGCAAGGCGCTCGAGGGCGTTGAGAAGGACTTCGCCCGCGCAAAGAAGCCTGCGAGCACGCAGGACCACAGCCTCTTGAAGCGCGTCTTCGGTATCGGCGAAGCAAAGAAGAAAAGCGCCAAACCCGCCAAGACCAAGCCTCCCGTCGCGCACGTTTCCACCGTGCAGCCGCAGCAGAAGGTGGTCGACCAGACGAAGGAACTCGACGCGATCGCCCAGCAGATCGTCAATCTCGAGAACTCCTATTCCCGCATGAGCGCGGACCAGCTCGCCCTTCAGACCAGCCGATTCAAGGACCGCCTCGCAAAGGGCGAATCGCTCGATGAGCTGATGCCCGAGGCAATCGCGACTGCCTGCGGCGCCAATTACCACGCATCGCATCACAAGTCCGGAATCGACACGGTCAAAGCAGCCGTCGGCCTCTACAAGGGCATGGCGGTGAATACCTTCGTGGGAGACGACCGCTCGACTCCCATCGCCATGGCGGCATACGTCTACGCACTCGAAGGCAAGGGCGTCCATGTGGCGTGCGGGTCCGAGCTCAAAGCGCTTGATGATCAAGGCCATATGAGCAGGATGTTCCACCTTCTGGGCATCAGCTCCAAGGTCATTACCAAGAATGACCAAAGCGAGAGTAGGCGTGAAGCGTATCGAGCCGATGTGACCTACGGCAATCACACGGCGTTCATCTTCGATTATCTGCGCGACAACTTGGTTACCAAGCCAAACAATCGCGTTCAGCGCGGGCGGAGCATCGCAATCGTCGATGATGTGGATTACACGCTCATCGATTGCGGGAGGACTCCCTGCGTGATCACTGCAGAGGGCAGCTCTGACGGCATCTCGTCATGCGCGGTATGCGATTACTTCCGTATGTACGACTTGCTCGCCGGCATCTCCGAGACAGCGGCTGAGGCATCCGAGGAGCTCCGCGGCATCTACCGGCTTCAGCTCTACGTCGTCGGGCATGACCAAGATCCCATCAAGTGCGTGGAGAACGAGATCTATCTTACCGATGAAGGAAGATGGAGGGCAATCGCGAGAAAGGCGCGAGATGCGGGCTGTCCCGTCGTCATCGAGGTGCCGCGGTCTTCCTATGAGGATGCGAAGATCCAGCTCTTCAAGGCGTTGATGTACTGGGGAATCGATCGCGATTTGAACCCGGTCTATATCGACGGCAAGGATTCCGTCAAAGACGAGGAAAACCTCTTTTACAACTGGAATGAGCTTACGGTAATCGTCGATGATGTCCCCCTGTACACGAAGAAGCGGCGCAATCCGTCACGGCTCTGCGTCATCAGCACCGTGCGCCATAATGACGTCCGCCTCGACCATCGCTTCGAGAACTACTTCGTATCGAATACCTTCACGGGCAGCCTTGATGAACGGAGCGGAATCGAGTTCACCTACATGCTGTCGCTCGACGACCCCTTCATGCAGGCTACTGGCGATGTTGAGAGAGTCAAGAAGATAGGCAAGGCACTCGGGATGTCGGACGATCAGCCGATGGAGGGGAATGCCCTAACCAGAACGATTGGCGATGTTCAAAGCAAGACCGACAACGCCGAACGTCTCTTGCTCAAGCGCTGGATCCAGCTTGAGAGCCCCATCAACTGGCAGCAGTTGAACATGTTCGAGCAGCGGAACAAGATCGTCGACTCGGTCGACGTGCGCAAGTCTGCCCTCGGCATGCTCGGCAGGTATGCTGAGAGCCTCGTCGATGAGACGTGCCCTGCAGATGCGCCCCGTTCCAGCTGGAACCTCGCCAAGCTCAACACGGAGCTGACCATGCTGGAAAGCGACGTCCCGCTTCCGCCGACCAGGAGCGCCCAGACGCCTGAGGCCATGCTCGAGATGGTGAGTGCATGGATGGAGGATGCGCTCGAGAGCAAGATCCAGAGCCTAGGGCTTACCGGAAGCTACGCAGATGAGTTTCTGGGAAGGGTGATGCTTCGCTGCATCGATGCCGACTGGCTGCAGTACCGAAAAAAGGCACAGGATATGATGGCTGCGGTCACGTGGCCGAAGCTGAGCGACGATGCCGCCTGGAGGCGCACGGTCGAGCAGTTCAAAGAACGGCTCGGTAAGGAGTACTCGGAATTCCAGAAGAATCTGGTCAAGAATTACCTCTCGACGATCATCGGGGTCCGTAAGTCGGGGGAGAAGCGCAGCTCAACATCGAGCAATCCGTATCGCGGTGTCAATCGCAACGACCTGTGCCCGTGCGGCAGCGGCAAGAAGTTCAAGCAGTGCCACGGCAGGCCGAAAGAGAACGCATGACCTCCCTGACCGAGCAGGCGTTCGCCGAGACGTACGTGCGCAAGGACCGCCGCGAGCGGCTGCTGCACGAGCTGTCGAACCCCAGGAAGCGCTCCCGTGGGCTCGACCGGTTCTGCCACGGCGCAGCCGACCTGCTCGACCCCGCGCACATCACGCTCGCGGGTCCCGGCCTCGAGCATGACCCCGTGTTCCGCAGGTTCGTCGAGGCGCGCGCAGACGAGACGTGCCGGATCTTCTCGCCCGACGGTGGGATCGACGGCCTGGAGCTCCCGCTTGCAGAGGCGGTCGAGCGGTGCGTGATGTGCCTCGACGCGTCCATCATCATGGGCGACGGCTTCGCCATCGTGCGCGCCGAGGCGTGGAAGGGCGGCACGGACATGTGGCTGCTCGAGCAGGGGAGGCCGGCATGATCAAGCCCATCATGACCCAAACATTCTTCCTCAAGCGTCCGAGCACCGCCGCAAACGCCAGCGACCTCGAGATCGCGCGCGATCTGGCGGACACGCTCGAGGCGCACCGCGCCACATGCGCGGGCATGGCGGCCAACATGATCGGGCAGCTCAAGCGCATCATCTCCGTGGTCGACGACGACGGCTCCATCCTGGTGATGCTCAACCCCGAGATCGTGAAGGCGACCGGCCCCTACACCACGAGCGAGGGCTGCCTGTCGCTGCCGGGCGTGCGCGAGACGACCCGCTTCCAGCGCATCCTGGTGTCGTACGAGGACACGCTCATGCGCAGCTGCGAGCGCTCGTTCAAGGGGTTCGTGGCGCAGGCGGTCCAGCATGAGATCGACCACTGCAACGGCGTGCTGATCTGACGAAAAGCGACCGCGCTGTTGCCCGGTTTTCCCCGATTGCCGTGCCAACCGCTTCCGTCCACTCGGTCGGCTACAATGTCTTGGAACGGGAGGAGGCAAAACGCCAATGAAGTCTATCAATGTTGTTGCCGCAATAATCCGTCACGACGGCAAGATCCTCGCCACGCAGCGCGGCTATGGTGATTTTGCCGGCGGTTGGGAGTTTCCTGGAGGAAAGATCGAGCCTCACGAGACTCCCGAGGAAGCAATCGTGCGCGAGATCCACGAGGAGCTCGGGGCCATCATCGCGGTGGACGGGCATCTGGTGACTATCGATCATGATTACGAGAAGTTCCACCTGCACATGGCGTGCTTCCTCGCACATGTCGCCGAAGGGGCGCTCGAGCTGCATGAGCACAGCTCTGCGCGTTGGGTTGATGAAGGAACGATTGACGACGTCGATTGGCTGCCGGCAGATTTGAAAGTTGTTAAGGCGGTCAAAGAGAAGAATGCGTTCTAATCCGCTATGAATAAACAAGTCGGCAACAGCAACAATTATCAATTCTCATATGAACTGATATCTGCTGCTGCGACTGCTCTCGTGAATTCAGAACACAAATCGCGAACTGAGTTCCGCCCTAAACTTGTTTTTAACGATGTTTCTCGAGGTCGCAAGGTTATCTCGTCACTCAACAGTGAGCTTGCAAAATGTTCTGCGTTCGACTTCTCGGTAGCTTTTATCACGCAAGGTGGTATTGAGCAACTACTGCAGACTTTTCGGGAGCTTGAGTTGCACGGCGTTCCCGGACGCATTTTAACGACTGACTACCTCGCCTTTAGCGAACCCGATGCTCTCATGAAACTCGATGGGTTGAATAACGTTGAGGTCCGTATGTATCGGACTATCAATTCTTCCAACCACTTCGGATTTCACACCAAGGGATACCTTTTCTGCTATCCAAATGGACTCAGGAAAGCCCTGATCGGAAGCTCGAATCTCACACAGACAGCGCTTACGGTCAACCAAGAATGGAACCTCGAATTTAGCTCGCATGAACACGGAGCGCTCATTCACGAGGTCCAGAATGAGTTTGAACAGCTCTGGAGTGACGCAACACCTCTTGCCGAGATAATCGATCTGTACCGCGAGATCCATGAAGAGAAGAAGCGTGCGGTTGGTCAACAACAGATTATCAGCATCGATCAAATCAAACTCGAGCCGAATGCAATGCAAGTCGGATTCATAGCGTCGCTTGACGAACTGATTGAGAAGGGTGCAGATCGAGCTCTTCTCATCTCTGCGACTGGTACGGGTAAAACCTATGCATCTGCCTTTGCCATGCGTCATCTTGAGCGTCGTCAAAAATACAAAAGGGTGCTGTTCCTCGCGCATCGCGAACAGGTTCTTAAGCAGTCCATCAAGAGCTATCGGCGGGTGCTAGGAGCATCAAAGACATATGGCCTTCTATCTGGCAATTCGCATGAGTACGAAAGCGACTACCTTTTTGCAACCATGCAAACCATGGCTCGAAACGACTATCTCTCTAAATTCAAGTCAGATGATTTTGATGCCATCATTATCGATGAGGTTCATCGTGCCGGTTCTATGAGTTACAAGAAAATCATGGAGCACTTTGCACCGAAGCTCTATCTCGGTATGACAGCGAGCCCAGATCGCATGGATGGGTTTGATATCTACGGGCTTTTCAACAATGAAATCGCGTACGAAATCAGGCTTCAGGAAGCTCTTCGAAACGACCTGCTTTGTCCTTTCCATTATTTTGGGATTACCGATCTGGAAGTCGATGGTCAGACTATCGATGATTTCACTGATTTCAATCATCTCGTTTCTGACAAACGTGTGGATTACATCATCGAGCAGGCCAAGTACTACTCATTCAGCGGCGATCGAGTGAAGGGCCTCGTGTTTTGCCGGACAGTTGAGGAGGGGAAGAAGCTCTCCGAGATGTTCAACAAGCGTGGATATAGGACGCTGTCGTTGTCTGGCGCAGATTCACAAGCTGCAAGAGAAGATGCAATTGAACGTCTGACCAGCGATGCTATTTCTGACGGAGAAAAGCTCGACTATATTTTCACGGTCGATATCTTCAATGAGGGCGTCGATATTCCAGAGATCAATCAAGTCATTATGCTGAGACCGACCGAATCGCCTGTGGTATTTGTGCAACAGCTTGGCCGAGGACTCCGCAAAGCCGATGGCAAAGAGTTTGTCGTCGTACTTGATTTCATAGGTAACTACACCAACAACTATCTGATTCCCATTGCGTTGTCAGGCGATCGTACATACAACAGAGATTCCATTCGCAAGTATGTCATGGAGGGCGACCGCATTATCCCGGGAAGCTCCAGTATCCATTTCGACGAGATTGCTCGGTCTCGTATCTTTGAATCTATTGATAGATCGAAGACTGGCTATACCTTCTTCAAGCAGAAGTATGTGGAGCTCAAGCACAAGCTTGGACGCATCCCATACATGCTCGACTTCCAGCGGTTTGGAGAGGTTGATCCTATGCTGTTCGTGGATCAATCCAAATCGTTCTATCGTTTCCTCGATAAGGCAGAGCCCGAGTTCAGAGGCGTTCTCAACGAGAAAGAGCAGCTTGTACTTGAATACGTATCTCGTTATATGGGAAACGGTATCCGCCCTCATGAGCTGCTCGTTCTCGAGCACCTGATCAAAGGGGAACCGGTTTCTCGCCTGGACCTAGAAGACATGTTGAGGGAGTACGGCATTTCACAACTTGATGAGCGTGCGGTTCTTTCTACGAGCCTCGTTCTTGATAAGTCATTCATCAACCAACCTTCCGACAGGGCAAAGTTTGCTGTCATTGGTTTGGTCAACTACAAGAACGGAGTCTTCCAACTCGATGATGACATCGTTGAGATGCTGCAGCACGAGCGCTTTAAAGAGGCTCTTTGCGATGTAGTTGATTGTGGGCTTGAACGTTATCGAGAGAAGTATGCTGTCTCTGATCATGGGTTCACATTGTATGAGAAGTATTCTCGCAAGGATGTTGTGAGATTGCTCAATTGGGAGCATGACAATAGCGCAACTGTGTATGGCTACCGAACTTCAAGAAGCACGAATACCTGTCCGATCTTCGTGACCTACAACAAATCTGATGACATCGCAATGTCCACGCAATATGCGGACTGCTTCGAATCACCACGTGTGTTTAGCTGGATGACGCGTTCTCGAATGACCCTGAATTCAAGGGAAGTTAAAGACATCATCGAGCAGGAACAGAACGGTATCGATCTTCGTTTGTTCATCAAGAAGAGCGACGGTGAAGGAAGCGATTTCTACTACTTCGGACGAGTAACGCCAATTAGCTGGCGGCAAACCAAGCAGTCAAGCGACGATGGGAGGATGCTCGATATCGTGAACATCAAATTCGAGCTCGAGCATACTGTTCCCGATGACCTGTACGAATACTTTGGTGGCCCCGGTGTCTCTGACGTAGTAACAGATATAAGTCGATACTCCGCATAACAGCATGCTGTCACAACTGTCAAAGAGGACTCATCGTTTCTACTTAAGCTGCTGAACGAAGGCAAATGCGTTCATGAGAGCGTGGAATAGCGTACCCGATCTGGAGATCGCTCTAGTTCTTTAGTAAGTGATCAACAAGGTCGTCTGCAACACTCTTACCACGTCGGACAATGAAACTATTGACAGTTTCAAAATCCTTGCTCTCAAGAGAACTAAATATGGCTTCAAATTCACTGTTTGTGAAATAGTGCGAATCCTGGATCAGCTGACTGAAACGAGCATTTTCACCGACTTCGTAAAGCGTCTTATCCTTCTTCTTATTGTTAACGAGTTTGGGCAAATACATGCAATTGCCTATAGACCCTCCAAACACCTGCCTGTTCGATTGATCCTCTGAGGCATTCAAGCGCTTTTTTGCAATGATGTGTTCAAGTTCGAACGACTCTCCATATGGAATAGTACCCGCCAGATAGGTCAGGTTTGCGTGGATAGTCACTAACGACTGAACTTCTTTTGCAAAATTGATGCTCGGTGTGATATCGGTACTCCACCGATCGTAGGCATCTTTGAAAGCCTCGTCAGTTAGTGGCTTGAGGTATGTACGCTTCTTGATGGCGGGATAGTAGTCGAAGAGGCGCTGATCTCCATGAGAAGTCCAGCTATTTGTCCAGTAGTCGTAAACGTAATATGAGCGGATGTTCTTGAGTGATGTTTTGTAGTCGGTCGACGAAGGATCAAGGTCCCATAATGCAGCGAAGTATGACAGAGTCTTAAAAGTGCTGGTTAGGCCGCCTGCATACTCGTTGTTCTTGGTCGCACAAATTCGCTTAAGAAGCTTTGCAAAGATGTCCTGCAAGTTTGTGCAGATGGCATCCGTCTTATCGAGTATTGTCTGGATTGATTTCCTTATCAGAGGAAGCTGCTCGTTGAGGGTGCTAAGGCTACGGTTGTCCAAATCCATTGCAATGCCCAGAAGGCCAAAGCCGATCTCGTTTATCGATGCAGGAGAATCAGAGACCAATGAGCTCAAGCGCTTTTGGACAAATGCCCCGAGGGCAATCCCAAACTCTGAAAGAGTTATTGACCTGCTCTGGCTGAGCTCATCCTCAGAAAAATTGTTTAGTTCAAATTCGGCATTTTGGGACATCCTGCTGTAGTAAGACTTGACGTTATCCAAAATCTCATCCTGGAACTCGGACTCGCCTTGAGCCAAAAGAGCAATTGCCTCATTGACCCATGCAGCACTGAAAATCTCGTACTTGGAAAGGGGCATCCCGCCCTTGTTGAGGTTTGCGAACACATCGGCAATATGTTCTTTGCTGCCCGTGAACTTGATGGCGAGGATTCCGAGGTCTTCTAGGTTGACGTAGTGTTTTACGTGATCGCGAATCTCCTTAATTATGCTGCGCAACTCTCCTCTAGCATCCTTATCGTAAGGGGCAACATCATCTGCCCATTCAGCCTCATCCTTTTTTCCAGTGATAAGGTCATCGAGAATGCTCTCAGAAAAAGGAGCATCTGCTCCGCTGCCTAGCTGCATTACCATCGCACGAATTGCATTAAAGTAATTCATGTACACATCATGGTTGTTTGGCTTCCAGAACCTGAGGGAGTTTTCGGAATACTGTTTGATGGTTGACAGACGCTGCTGGCCATCAAGAAGCAGGAGTTTAGAATTCGGATCATTTGATTCGGGATACACAAGGAGAGTTCCAAAAGGGAAACCCTTGTGGAGCGTGTCAATAAACGGCTCTTCGGTAGTTTGTGTGGGCGGCTAACCGCCCCTTTGCCCAGCTCACGTGTAGAAAACAAGCAGGTTCGAAGCGGACGGCCCCGAAAGGGGCCGTCCGGCGCCAGCCTGCCGTAGGATTCCACTTCGCCAAAAGTATCCAGAACAACGAGAGGCGGGCGCATGGCGAAGATTCTACGGTACGTGCTCGGGCTTGTGAAGACGGTGGTCTTGGGCGTCTCGATCGAGGGCGACTCGATCGTGGTGAGGGTGAGGCCCCACAGGCGCGAGCAGCTGAGGTGCCCGGTGTGCGGGCGGCGCTGCGAGTGCCACGACCACGAGCCGACGAGGCGGTGGAGGGCGATGGACCTGGCGAGGTCCAAGTGCTACCTCGAGTACCGGCCGGCGAGGGTGAGCTGCCCCGAGCACGGCACGCTCGTCGAGCGCGTGCCGTGGGCGAGGCCCAGGTCGCGGTTCACGCGCGACTTCGAGGACTGGGTCGCGTGCCTGGCGGTGAGGTGCTGCATGTCGGCCGTCGCCAGGGTCGCGCGGGTCGAGTGGCACAGCGTGGGCGGGATCTGCAAGAGGGTCTACGACGAGGTCGAGGCGCAGAGGGGCGTCGCGAGGTTCGACGGCCTGCGCAGGATAGGCATAGACGAGACGAGCTACAAGAGGGGGCACAGGTACCTCACCGTCGTCGTCGACCACGACCGCGGGTGCCTCGTCTGGGCGCACGAGGGGTACGGCAGGGACGTGCTGAGCCTGTTCCTCGACGAGCTCACGCGCGAGCAGAGGCGCTCCATAGAGGTCGTCACCGCCGACGGGGCGAGGTGGATAAAGGCGCTGGTGAGGCGCCGCTGCCCGAACGCGCGCTGGGTGATGGACCCCTTCCACGTCGTCCAGTGGATGAACGACGCGCTCGACGAGGTCAGGCGCGAGGAGTGGCAGGCGGCCAAGGCCGAGGCGAGGGCCGTCGTCCCCAGGACGGGCAGGCGCGGCCGGCCGAGGAGGAACGAGGTGGCGCCCGAGGTCGCCGAGGAGCTCAGGGCGAGGGCGGCCTCCATCAAGGGCAGCAGGTACGCCCTGGTGAAGAACCCGGAGGACCTGACGGAGTCGCAGCGCGCCAAGCTCGCCGAGGTGAGGAGGGCTGGCGGCCGCCTCTTCCGGGCGTGGGACCTCAAGGAGCCAGCTATGGATTTGTCAACAGGCTAGACCCACAGATCTCGAGTTTCGCAGCACCTTGACAACCGGATATGGAACGTTGTTTTCCGGCATGCTGGGCCAGGCGGCCGAGGGTCGCCCTG
>Ga0256404_1011693_pt1 | contig 11661 bp, 10 predicted proteins | sample RumenRJG_01DNA_FD_185990 | JGI IMG/M metagenome (GOLD analysis project Ga0256404, IMG submission 185990) | Bovine rumen microbial communities from Lethbridge, Alberta, Canada - RJG_01 | ecosystem: Host-associated > Mammals > Digestive system > Stomach > Rumen | place: Canada: Alberta | collected... | reverse complement strand
ATGCCCTGAAGTCAACTCCCGTCTTTCCTCCTATGGAACTGTCCACCTGAGAAAGCAGCGTTGTGGGAATCTGAATAAATCTGATACCTCTCATGTATGTGGCAGCGGCAAAGCCTGTCATATCTCCTATAACACCGCCCCCAAGCGCCACCATATAGTCGTTTCTGTCAAAGTTCTCCTGTATGGCCTTCTCATATATATCCGCTATGGAATCCGTATTCTTATACTTTTCCCCGGGAGTAAGTACTATTTCCGACACGGAACTGAAGCAGTCTTTCAGGATTTCCTTAACAGTATCAAGATACAGCGGCGCAACGTTACTGTCTGTGACTATAAGTGCACGTCTCTCGGAAACTCCAAGCTCTGAAACAGCATGCTTCAGATTATCGAAGGATTTCTCAAGATAAATATGATATGAAAATGCATTCTCGTAATATACATCCAAAATTCCAACCATAATACCCTCCCGTTTAACATTGGTTTTTTAATCCTCGTATCATGATAGCATATTAAGGAGGAAGTACCTATAGAAAAAGACAACAAGAATCCGGAGAAAAAAACGCTCTTATATATCCGTGTTCTTTCGGGCAGGGCACACACTTGTCACCCTGCCATGCAAAAAGAGCTGCCGCATCTTCTGCGGCAGCTCTATAAACATCCTTGATTATACTCTTAAATTAAGGCCGTTAATGTTCACATCGGAATTTCCAGCGAGAATGTTCTGGAAATCACCGGAAAGCTCAACCATGGATGGTGTAACTATGAAGATGTAATTGGAAATCTTCTGAAGATTACCCTCCATAGAGTACGCTGCTCCGGAAGTGAAATCGATAATTCTCTGCGCGATCTCCATGTGAAGACCTTCCATATTGAGAACTACTGTCTTACCTTCCAAAAGATAATCACAGATATCTCTTGAATCATCCATGGATGTAGGCTTGATCATGGTCACTTCCATACTTCTTCTCTGCTGAGGCTGAGACTGCTTCTTGGTGAAAAGCATCGGTCTCGCATGCCTTTCCTCTTCCATATCATCATCGACGGATTTCTTGAAGAATCTATTTCGCTGAGGTTCATAGTCTTCATCATCGCCGTCGAACTCATAGTCATCATCATAATCGTAATCATCATCCTGATTTACTCTCATGTTTTTCATTATATTGCCGATAAAACTCATCTTAATTATCTCCCGTCATTCACGATAGGCATAGCTTGTCTAATTAACGTCTATTTTATACATTTTTGAATCCTTGTCAATAAAATGCAGAATACGTAATACATTAGGCATCTCTTTCACGGGCAATTGTAATAAAAACGTAAGTTTTCACTGGTATACCAGTTGTCCATCAGAAACAAGCGATGCGTCCATAACTATGTGATCATACACCGAAATACCATAATCTGTATTCTTTTCAACTATCGCATATTCATTGTTCTGTTCCATGGGAATGATCTGCCTGAACATACAGTATCCCCTGTTTATATTGTAGACTCCCTGAAGAGATTTGACCGGTCCCACATGATATGTATTGGATGTATCTGCTCCTGTAGTATCGGATTTTATTACGAAATCATTAAGTTTGACTCCGCTGTCATCCTCTGACTCCGGAACGGTCACATAACAGTACTGATCATCTATACGATAAATCTCGCTGGGCACAAATTCAGTTGCCATAGAACCGTCTGCCAATGCAGTCTGCCTGTTAAAGCCTGTCGTACCGTCTTCGCTTGTAACCATAAATTCCTTTGGAATGATGAAGAAATCCTTCTCGGTTATGGAAGTCAAAGGAATCTTCAATCCTCTCTTGTTGTTGATCACAAGATCGAACTGGATGAATCGTTCGCCGCTGAACTGCTCCACAAACTCATTCAAAGAAAGCTTTCCGTAATTGTTGCCGTCAGATGCTGTATAGATATCAAAGGATGCATCGGTGGTAATGTCCCTTTCAATAAAATGGACCTGAACCTTGTGAACGTCCTGATACTTTTCCTTCATTTCATCATTGACCGGAAAAACTATGAACCAGTTTGTGCTGGTGATGAGTTTATATACGGGAGTACCTCCTTCAATGAGGTTTCCGGGCTTAGTGATGTTCATCTTGTAACCGTTCATAGAGAAAATATTCTCAGTCACCGCATCAGGTGTCAGATTTTCATAACCATCTATGGAATAAGAAACCACTCCCGCCTTTTGGGCTGAGATCTGAGAATAATTTATACCAAGCTGTGAAAGTACGGAATTAAGATCCTGAGCGTCTGAAATGGAGGAATACTCCAGAGCAGTCGCATCAAGCGAGAATTTCGTATCATACAGATAAGAAAAGGCACTGTTCTTAAAAGTCTGGGAGAACTGGGACAGTTTATATCTGATATCCGCAATCTGCTCGTAGGACATCTCCTTGTTAAGTTCCGGGTGATCCTTCAGATAGGTCTCCAGAGCTCCTGTTTCGTCCACCATATAAATGTCGGATCCTACGGCCACTCTTTTGCCGTCCTGAATATAGTAATGAATATATCCTGAGGATGCGGCATCCACCGTTTCCTCTTCACGAATCGCCACGCCTGTGTACTGTTCCTGCCTTACTATATTGCCTTCGGCGACTTCATAGAACCTTACCTGATCCCTTGTTAAATATGAGTACACACTAAAAACAATGTAGAGAAAGATAATCATGAAGATTATCATCCCTACATTGAATCTAGGCAGAATATTCGGTTTTATTATGTTAGATGTATCTTGCTTATTTGCTGCCATGCTTAAAAATCAAAGTGAAATAGCTACATCTCTCTTTACACTGTCCGGAAGATCTTCTGCATCCATGGATACGCTAATAACGAATGTGATCTTATACTTCTCGCCAAGGTCCTCAAGACGCTTGATGCAATTCGAAATGTCTGCGCCCTCGAGAGATGAAAGCTTAAGAAAACTGTCAAGGAACATATACTCTAAATCATGATCCTGAGAAATAATACCACTTATGAAACCGATAAATGCATCCTCGGAATCGATAGGATACTCGTTTACGTTAATAAGACGGATCTTATTGTTAAGCTCATACATGTGTTGTGCGGATTTATCAAGGAAATCAACATTTCCGTTTGCTTCCTTAACAACTGCGTTTGCCTTATCAAGAAGCTGCTTGGTCTTGCCTTTGCCTCTCTTGCCTACAATCAACTGTACCATAGTCAAGTACCTCCTAAACTTTGTAGTTTCAGTATAGTACATTAAGCGGTCTAATTCAAGCAACAATTCCCAAACAAAGCAATCAAAAGCCCCTGTCTTTTGTACAATCTTCCATAAATCAGCCATCCGGTAAATCAGGATTGTATGACAAAACAACGCAGTCAGAAAATGAGCTCCGAGTACTTATATATCCGAATCCTGTGTCAAAAAATGCAGCGGATCATAAGTCTCCTGTCCGTCACGGTCCTCTGAAGAGGATACCGTCAATGAGCCTTTGATATCAGATTCGTCATATTCTGATACAGCTCATCCTTGGACTTCGACTTCATAACGGTGGAAATATACTCCTCACCCGTTGATGTCTTTCGAACACCCATAGTAAGGCAATATCCTGCCGCATTGGTGGTACCCGTCTTTCCTCCCAGAACCTCAAGACCCTGAGGAACCGGTGTCTCTCCGATCATGAATCTGTTTGTGACGCTCCAGTTCTGGGTCTTAGGCATCCCGTTGGAATCCTTATAATGTGGGCTGTAATTCACAGTACCGACTATCTTACGGAACTCCTCATATTTCATGGCCTCGTTCATGGTGAGGTAAATATCATAAGGAGTCGTATAATGCCTTTCATCCGGAAGTCCGTGGGGATTAACAAAATGTGTACCCGTGGCACCTATTTCAAGAGCCGTCCGGTTCATCTCCTCCACAAAGGCTTCTACGGAGCCGGAGGTGGCTTCAGCGATAGCAACAGCCGCATCGTTACCGGAAGGAAGCAGCATACCGTAAAGAAGATCCTCTATGGTAAGAGTCTCCCCCGTTCTTACCCACGCCATGGAAGAACCCGAAACCGTAATATTGGAATTCTCCGTTATCTTGAACTCCTGCTGAAAATCCTGAATATGTCTCATGCACACCAGAGCCGACATGACTTTGGTGATGCTGGCGGGATAAGTTCTTACATAAGGATTCTTATAGGCCACAGCCTGAGGGTCCTCTTTCCCGAATTCAACCATAAGAGCCGCCTCTGCCGATATGTCATCAGCATTGAAAGTGGTCTCCCCCGGAAGGGCCAGGCCATCGGAAAAACCCTTTGCGTGATCCGTCTCCGTAAGGCTCGTGTTCACGGAATTCATGCGCATGAGCCCCACGTTCACATCATATCTGTTTTCTATTTTCTGCCCGCAGCCCGTGAGCATCATAAGACATAAAAGAACCGGAAGCGCCATCAAATGACGGCTCCCTCCGGATCTGAATTTCTTTTTATCAAGAAATGTTTTTTTCATCAATCTCATCCTCAGATGTTTCTCCACTCAAGATCACCTCTCTCAAGTGCCTTTATAAGAAGCTCTGCTGTTGCAAGATTTGTTGCGATAGGAATATTGTAAGTATCACAAAGCTGAACCACAGAATTTACTTCCGGCTCCTGAGACTTGACATGAAGCGGATCTCTCAGGAAGATGACCATATCGAGATTACCCTGCTCTATCTGTGATGCAAGCTGTCTTGCTCCACCGGTCTCTCCGGGAAGGAACTTATGTATGCGGAGATTTGTCACCTCTTCCACAAGAAGTCCTGTAGTTCCGGTTGCATACAGCTCGTGTTTACTTAATATACCACGATATGCAATGCAGAAGTTCTGCATCAGTTTCTTTTTTGAATCATGTGCGATCAAACCAACATTCATTATTTTTCAAACCTTTCCGAACGGAATCAGATTACACCGTCTTTACGCTGAAGTGCAACATTCAATACCAATCCCATTCCAATATAGACTGATACAAGCGAGCTTACGCCTCTCGAAAAGAAAGGAAGTGTAACACCAGTATTCGGAAGAATACCGGTCGCAACTGCGATGTTGGTATATGTCTGGAAACCTATCCATGCCATCATACCTACCGCTATAAGACGTCCGCTCATCTTTTTAGCCTTTGATGCTATTATAAGACATTCAATAATTATCAACAAGAAAAATATAATAATAATTAATGATCCTCTGAATCCCAGCTCTTCTCCGATAACGGCAAAAATGAAGTCATTATCCTCTTCCGCAAGGAAATTTCCGTTCTTTACAGAGAATATGGAGTTGTTGTTAAGCCCCTTTCCGGCAAACTGTCCTGAACCTATAGCCATGATGGAATACATCTGTTGATAGAAGGTCTGGGTATTTTCAGACGGATTCAGGAAGGTGAGGATTCTGGCAGCCTGATAGCCCTGCAGGAAGGGAATGTGGTCATAAAGTCCTGTTTTGAACAGATATACAAATAAAAGAGCAAATGGCACAATGGCAAAAACAACCCCCAGTATCCACTTATATCCGATATTGGAAGCAAATACTATAGCCGCAACTATGACAGTAATGATGATGGCTGTACTGAGGTTCGGCTGTATAAGTACAAGCCCGATAGGAACAAGGTACAGGGCGAAGGCCAAAAGTACGGTACGAGGCGAATTCACCCGGTCTTTCGCCTTATGGAAGTATGCCGCATAAAAAATGATAAGACCTATCTTTACGAACTCCGCAGGCTGAACCTTACCGAGTATGGGCACCTGTATCCATCTCACCGCACCGTGTCCCGATGCTGTACCGTAAATCTTAACGCCCACAAGCATGAGAACAGACACCATATAGATAAGATTGTGCTGTCTCACTATACGCCTGTAGTCAATAAACGAAAGACCTATGCAGATCAGAAGTCCCGCAAAGGACCCTATGATCTGTCGGAACACCTGAGGATTCCGGAAATTCTCGGCACCCACGGCCGAGCGCATGATAACTACTCCGAGGACGTTTAGTGCCACCATATAGATGACCAGTCTGTAGTCATAATTCTTTAAATTATAATCAAATTTCATAATCTCCTCTTACATCATCAGTCGGATACGTTCAATGCAGAGATATATGAAGCATCTCTTGAAAGAATGGCATCGAGACTGTCCTTGCCATAGCAGTAATTGTAGACATTGTTGGCAAGGTTAGCTGCATTACCGGAGGAATATCCGTATGGAATGTTTACAGTCACTGATATCTCAGGAGCCGCATAAGGCGCGTAGGAAACGAAAACCGCATGGTTACCGCGATCCTCCCGTTCCTGGGCCGTACCTGTTTTTCCTGCTATAGGAACGTTCTGCCCCTGGAAAACCCTCTTTGCAACACCCTCAGTGATCATCTCACGAAGACCCCTGTGAACAGCGCTCCATGTAAGTTCATTGAAATCAAGCTGTCTTACCACCTTGGGCTCTATGGTTCTGACCAGAGAACCGTCGGGTGCAGTGATCTTATCAAGTATGGAGAGATCAAAAACCGTTCCGCTGTTGGCAACAGCGGTAATGTACCTTGCCAGCTGAACATCATTGTAAGCATGATTACCCTGACCCATGGCCGAACGCTCCGGATCGTAATCGGAAATTCGCGGCATGGTCTCGTCTATCTCAACTCCGGAAAGTGAATCAAGGCCGAACAGTGATGCATATTTCTGTATCCTTTCGATACCGACAGCGGGATTATAGTTTCCGCTGTCATCTGTAGACAAAAGGTGTCCCACCGCGGCAAAGAAGAAGTTGCAGGAATTCTTTATTCCGTCTATGACATTCTCTCTTCCATGGTTCTGAGGATAAATCCAGCACTTGATATGAGGTGTTACCTCCTCATACACACCGGTACAGTCTATGACTGTATAAAGGTTGAGGACACCCTCCTGCAGCGCCGCAATGGATGTCAGCGGCTTAAACGTGGAACCCGGAGCAAGCTGTGTCTGTGTCGCACCGTTAAGAAGCGGCAGGGACAGATCTTCATTACACTTCTTCAGATATTCATAATCCGTGATACGGTTGTTGTCAAAGCCCGGATAGGTAACGAGAGCACGTACCTTACCTGTCTTTACATCCGTAACAACAACGGAGCCGTTACAGGGATCCAGCGCAAGCTGCGCAGGACTGATCTCAATCTTTCTTATCTTGGAAATAAGGAAGGTGTAGGCAAAATGCTCATCCCCTGTGGAAAGCTGGCTGTAGGACTGGTCATCCGGCTCCAGCACACCCTGCTCAAACAGCGCCATCAGTAAGAGATAGCCTGGAATGGTCTTCTCTGAAATGGCATATTTATAAAGAATCTTGTCGAACTCAGGATCATTGTTGAGGCGGTCTATGATGTACTGAACCAGAAGCTTATAGATGTTCTCAGTGTCATAATAATCATCCGAAAGCTCAAGCTTGGAAGTATCGAGCCACGCTTCATCTATTCCTTTCATGATGAAGCTCCTGAGATTGATAGTATCATTCTTCCACGCTGTATAGGCCTCGGATTCCTTGTAGCTCTGGTTGGAGGCATCGATGATTCCGTTATCCTTGCCGGTCAGATAATCATATATGTAAACGATAAATGCCTGCATATCCTGAGGAAGCTCCTTGAGTCCCTCAGTGGTGGGATTCAGAAGCTCTGTCTGAATATCTACCAGCTTTCTCTTTTTGTTGGATGTAAAAATATCAGCTATGCGCTTTTCGGATGCCCCCGCTTCCGGCATCCCGAAATGAGCCGAATCAAGCACATTGTTGTTAATAAGCTGGAAATAGGCATCCTTTACAGGAATAGTGATCTCGGACTGCTCTACCAGGGCATTTCTGTCACTGAGATCCTGCTCGGTGATCTTGGAAGCAAGCACACCCGCAAGCTCCTGCTCCAGCAGATGATAAATGGCTATCTGGTCATTGGCCGAGATCGTGGTGTAAATGTCATTGCCCGCCGTGGCATCGGTTTCCGAAACCACATCAAGCACCGAACCTACGGAGTTCAGGTACATCTCCCTGGAACCCTTCTTTCCCTTAAGCTCAGACTCCATGCTCTTTTCAAGTCCCCATACACCGACGATGTCGTTAAGCTGGTAGCTCTCATCCTTTTTTCTGAGCTCTTCAAGCTGGTCCGCTCTTACCTGTCCCGTATAACCCACGATATGGCTGAGATACGGGGCATAATTGTACCTTCTTACAGAGACATTTTCGATATCAACACCCTTGAGCTCTCCCTTTGCCTCAAGTATCTCCGCAACACACTCTTCGGAGACATTTTTAACTATGGTAGTGCTCTGGTATCTCTGATAGGCGGTGAGACGAAGGGTGAAGAAAATATTGATCATATCAAGAACCGTTTCATCGGAAAGCACTACAGGGTTTCCTTCCGGATCTCTGATATCATCAAAACGGTATCTCTTTTTCGAAAACTCAAAAGCATCTCTTGCCGTTATGTCAAAATCCTTCTCACTGAGATCTGATACATTTCTGCCCCTGATGTTGGCTATAAGTCTCTTTCTGTCATCCTCGGAGCTTGTGGCAAAATAGGGCTCACGATCTACATCCAGCTTTATCTTATACTGTCCTTCAATTGAATAACCGTACTTCTCGATTATCTCAGCAAGTCGCATGAGCATATAGTTTCTGCTGTTAATGCCTTCGTTTGTCGTATCATATGAGCCGTTATCGGAAATCGTTATGTTGTACTGAAGCTCATTGTACGCAAGCAGCTTTCCGTCTCTGTCATAGATGTTGCCTCTGGTTCCGTCGGTTGTGACCTTTGCCAGAGTACGTTCCTGATAATCGGCAAGATACTGCTGTCCGTTGACTATCTGAAGGTCAAAAAGTCTTATACCGATGACTATAAAAAACAGCGAAAACACAAGTCCAAGGAAAAACAACCTTGAACTCACGAATCGAACGGTAAATTCCTTGATGGCCTCGAATATTTCTTTAATCAAAGTCTATGCTCCTATTTATCTATTTTTTCAATCGTCGTAAATACGAATCTGTACAGAACCAGTGTAACCATCAGTGAAAAAACCACTGCAGGCAGTACTACATGCTGAAGATAATACGGAATGTCGAATTTTTCGCGAAAGAAAAAACGGAAGAAATAAATATACACATGATATACGAACTCGTTTATCACGCACATGATCATAGGAAGGGTTATGTACTCTTCGTAATAGACATTGCTGAAAAAGCCGTTCATATATCCGATGACTACGAAAATAAGACTATAGAATCCGAAGGGACCCGAATAAAACAGATCAAGCAGCAGACCTGCCGAAAGACCGTAGATCATTCCGGGCAGGCTGCCGTGTATAAAGCCTATGGAAAAGGTCAGAATAAGCAGCAGATTCGGAGCTGCCGAAAGAAACGGCAGAAGTGGAATAACGCTGGTCTGTATAAGAAACGCAAGCACCAGTGAAAACGTGTATACCAGAATCGCGATTCTGCGCTTTGCAGTCTTTTTTAATGATTTTTTCTTGAATATAGATTTCATTCCGATTAATTGTTAGGATTCTCCTCAATCAGTTCCTCCTCAGAATCTTCATTCTGAGCAGTATTCTCTTCCTGATTTTCTACTGTTTCACTGCTTGTCTCAGCCTGAGCAGTTTCCCTCGGTGCGGTCTCCTGAGCCTCAGTCTCACGGGTAGTCTCCCTTTCGGAAGTCTCACGGGCAGCTTCTTCCCGGGTAGCTTCCTCACGGTTTCTGTCCGAAGACTCTCTTATACTGCTTCTTTCAGAATCATCCTCCTCGTTGTTGCTCTCAGAAGCTGATGTTTCACTGTCTTCAGCTTTTTTTACTGTGTAGACATTGTCACCGGTGTCAACTATATCCTTTGCAGTAATAAGACTGCCGTTAGGATCCACTGTACCGTCTATCTCACCGAGAGGTGTCAGACCTTCCATGCCGGCCCAAGTTCCTGTAATGTTGGTATTTTTGTCAGAAATACTGTTCAGTAAATCTTCGGCATCTCCGCTCTTCAATGCAACGCTGCCGTCTCCGCTGTTCTCATCCAGGAAGCTGTCGCTCTTCACCTGCTTCAGCACAAGTACCTCGGAAAGATCGTTGAAATCCGCTGCAGGAATGAGATAGCCGTCCTTCATAAGACGCTTGTCATCTTCCTTTACGTCCACAGCGTATCCTATGAGAATACCCGGAAGGAATTTGGCGGAAATGTTGGATGTGACGATACGGTCGCCCTCCTGAATGGAGGTATCTTTTTTGATATCGGTGATCCTGAGACGTCCCTGCTCATAAAGAGTGAGGTCACCGGCCACTATACAGGTATCGCTGGACTGAAGTCCCATGGCGGAAACTCTGGATTCATCGTCTATGATGGAACGCACAGTGGCATAATTGAGTCCCACATCGGTAACTATTCCGATCAGTCCTCCGTTTGCCATGACGTTCTGATCCACACGTATTCCATCCTGAGAGCCCTTATCTATACGGAATACCTGAAACCAGTTCTCCGAGTCCTTGGCAATGACTCTGGCAGCTACCTTCTCGTACTGCATATACTCCTGATCCAGCCCGTAAAGCTCTCTGAGTCTTGAAAGCTCTCCACTGTCCAAAGTGAGTCGGTTATTCTGCTCCGTCAGAAGATCTATCTTCTCATTCAGCTTTTTGTTCTCTTCCTCAACCTCCTGAAGAGTACGATGTTCCTTGAGGTTCTCATAGATACCGAATCCGACTCTGTTTACCCCTGTCTGGAACGGTACGAGTACATAACCTATGGTATTTCGCAAAGGATTCATGATGCCGTCTTTTACTGAAGAAATGACGATCATCATAATACACAATACCGAAAGAGCTATAAAAATATACTTACTTTTCTTATTTTCCACCGATTATTCCCTGTTCTCTGAAACTGAAATAGACATTGTCCCCGATCACTACATGATCAATGAGTCCAATGCCGATGATCTGCCCGGCCCTGTCAAGCTCCATGGTGAACCGTATGTCATCCTCTGAAGGTTCAGGATCACCCGTCGGGTGATTGTGCACCATGATAAAGCAGGACGCACTGAGCTTCAGTGCCTCAATAAAAATCTCACGTGACGAAACTGCCGAACGGCAGCCGGTACCTACAGAAAGCAGCTTTTCATCGATAAGCTGCATATGATGGTCAAGATAAAGAACCCGAACCACTTCATGACAAAGGTATCTCAGATCTTCCATATAATAATCCGCTACCTGCCTGGACTCTGTAAAGCGCATATTCCTTACACGTTTCTGTCGATTCCATATTCTCCGCGCGATCTCACCCACTGCGCTGAGCTGTATGGACTTCACCTTGCCGATACCGCTTATCCTGCTGTACTCTTCCGTTCCAAAATGCATGATCCCCACCAGTCCGTCATACTGCGGGTTGAGATCCAGCACCTGCTGCGACACCTCCATGACCGAAGATTTCCTGGTTCCGGTACGTAATAAAACAGCCAGAAGCTCTGCATCAGTCAGAGCCTCCGGACCGTATTTCATGCACTTCTCGTAAGGCATTTCATCATCATGAATCAAATTATCTGGTTTTAAATTCATTAAATCCTCCTGTCTCTATGAGAATCAGGAGCCCACGAGAACTTATTTTAACATAAAGATTCCCGTCAGTAAATGCCGGAGCTGTGAGGGCACATCCAAAGCCGGTTCCGGGCCGTGGACACACCGGCTCTTAACCGGCTTT
>Ga0256404_1011691_pt1 | contig 11662 bp, 7 predicted proteins | sample RumenRJG_01DNA_FD_185990 | JGI IMG/M metagenome (GOLD analysis project Ga0256404, IMG submission 185990) | Bovine rumen microbial communities from Lethbridge, Alberta, Canada - RJG_01 | ecosystem: Host-associated > Mammals > Digestive system > Stomach > Rumen | place: Canada: Alberta | collected... | reverse complement strand
AAGAAGAGACAGCAGACTTTCCGGAAGGAGAGCCTGCTGTTTTGCTATGCCGAAAAGAAAATGGCGGGGAGTGAAAATGGCAGAGAAAGAGCAGGATGGGGAACAGGGAGAAAGATCAGAATGAAAACCGGCCGAAGAGGGAAGGGGAGAGAAAAACAGGCGGACAGGACGAGGGAAAAGAAAAAGGGGATGGAAAAGAAAACAAGGGAGAATTCCGGGAAAGGGGTATTCTCTGAGACGGGATCCGCAAACAGAAGGACAGAAGAGCCGAAATGGCCGGAGAATGGAAAAGCAGCAAAAAGCGCGTTCCGATCCGGATGGAATCGAAACGCGCCTGTTTCCTTTTTGAAGACGGAAGTTGAGAGATTTCTCATCCCTCGAGGAAGGACTTGATCTCCTCATAGGTCTTGCTGCTCTTGATCATCTCCTCAGCAAGCTCCTTCTTTTTTACCTCCTCAGCATTGCTTTTCAGCTTGTTCAGCTTTTCGGCTTCCTTGTCGTATCTGGCCTTCAGGCGATCGACCTTCTCCTGCTGTGCCTTGATTCTGTCATCAATCGGAATTCTTCTGCGTGCCATGGTATAAATCCTCCTTTTCTATTAAGATATGCCATAATTCTCCGCTTTGCAAGAGGATACGGCTCAAATATTTGAAGAAGTCCAAAACGGAGACGCGAAGAGAGAAATAGAGGTATTTCCGCCTGCGGTACCGCAGCCTGACTCCTTTCCTGCAAATGAAACCGGAGGAACAGGAATCAGATGAGAAGGGGCATCCGAGTCGGAAAGTACGGTGAAAATGAAAACCAGACAGGTAACGGCGAAAAAAGGAAAAGTAAGTCTTTTCTCTGAAGAAAGGAGAGAATCCCGCCTGTTCCAAGCTGCCGTCCCTGTGGTATCATCATGCTTGTCAGGCACAAAGGAGAGACAGATGAGCAGAAAAATCGCAGTGATCGGAGCGGGGGCAGCAGGCCTCATGGCGGCCTGTGCGGCAGCGGATGCCGGGGCAGAGGTAATCGTCCTCGATAAGAACGAGAAGGCGGGAAAGAAGATCTACATCACCGGGAAGGGCCGCTGCAACTTCACAAATGCCTGTGAGCCGGAGGAGTTCTTTCCCCATGTCTTTCGAAACCCCAAGTTCCTGTACAGTGCAATCTACGACTTCCCGCCCTCCTCCATGATCGCCTTCCTCGAGGAGAATGGCTGTGCCGCAAAGGTGGAGCGGGGGCGCAGGGCCTTTCCGGTCTCGGACCACGCCTCGGACGTCACCAGGGCACTGACAGAGCACCTGAAAAAGCACCATGTCCCGATCAAACTTCACGCGGAGGTAAAGGAAATCCTTCTTGCAGAGGATCCGGATGACCCGGAGCGGAAGAAGGTGCGGGGACTCCTCCTCACAGATGGGACAAAGATCCCTGCGGATGCGGTGATCCTTGCAGCAGGCGGTCTCTCCTACCCCTCCACGGGATCTACGGGAGACGGATACCGCATGGCAGAGGAGGCGGGACTTGCGGTCAATCCGGCCTCCCCTTCGCTCGTTCCCCTCGTCTGCGAGGAGACCTGGCCCCTTGCCCTGCAGGGACTCTCCCTCAAAAACGTCGCAGTCACCCTCTGGGAGAGGGAGGGAAAATTCAATAAGGAAGAAACTCCAAAGGAGGACGGCAGAAAGAAGGCAAAAAAGAAAAAGAAAAAGCCCGTCTATCAGGGCTTTGGGGAGATGATGTTCACCCACTTTGGCCTGACAGGTCCTCTGATCCTTACGGCCTCCGGCCATGTCGACTTTGCATCGCACCCCGCGGGGTATCGCCTGGACCTTGACTGCAAGCCGGCCCTCACGGAGGAAGAGCTCTATGATCGCATCCAGCGGGAGTTTGCTGCAGCACCGGACAGGGCCCTTGTCCATGCGATCCGTCCGCTCTTTCCGGAGCGCCTTGCCGAGCAGGCCGCGCTCCTGTTTGTTCAAAGAATCCGCCCGGAAGCAGACCCGGAGGAGGAGATCAGAAAGCGGGCCATCACCTTCAACGAGAAGGAGAGAAGGGAACTCGCGGCACTGATCAAATGCATCCCGATCACGATCACCGGCACCCGGGGCTTTCCGGAGGCGATCATCACGAAGGGCGGCATCAGTGTGAAGGAGATCGATCCCTCCACGATGGAGGCAAAGAAGGTGCGGGGGCTTTACGCCGCGGGGGAGGTGCTGGACGTGGACGCCGCCACCGGCGGCTACAACCTGCAGATCGCCTGGAGCACTGGGCACCTCGCGGGCGTCTCTGCAGCAGAAGAATAAACAATACGATGGCCTTGCGGCCAAGGGAGGAAAATATGGCACAGTGTTTCAACATCGCAATCGACGGACCGGCGGGCGCCGGAAAGAGTACGATTGCAAAGAAGGTGGCGGCAGAGCTTGGCAGTGTCTACGTGGACACCGGGGCGATGTACCGCGCGATGGCGCTCTACCTGCACCGGAAGGGCCTCGATCCCAAAGAGGCAGAGAACAATCCGAAGGGATTTGAGGAGAAGGTCACGGCACTCTGCAGGGAGCCGGAGATCTCCATCGAGTACCGGGACGGCGTGCAGGTCGTCCTCTTAAATGGGGAGAACGTGAACCCGCTCCTTCGCACCCAGGAGGTCTCGGACATGGCATCCCGCTCCTCCCAGGTGGGGCCGCTCCGAAAGCGCCTTGTGGAGCTTCAGCAAAAGCTCGCAAAGACGACCTCGGTCGTCATGGACGGGCGGGACATCGGCACCGTTGTCCTGCCGGATGCGGACGTCAAGGTGTATCTCACGGCGGATGCAAAGGTCCGCGCCAGGAGACGGTATCTCGAAAACCTCGCTGCGAAAAAGAGCGGCAGAGACCTTTCCCCGGAGGATCTGGACCTTGCTGCCATCGAGAAGGATGTCAGGGAGCGGGATGACAGGGACATGAACCGCAAGGAGAGCCCCCTTCGCCAGGCGGAGGACGCTGTCCTTGTCGACAGCTCCGACATGACGATCGATCAGGTCGTGGAGGCGATCTTAAACCTTGCTGCCCAAAAAAAAGGCCGCCCGCAGGTAATCACTGCCAGGACTGCGGGCTTCTGCTTCGGCGTGGAAAAGGCAGTGGCAGCCGTCTATGAGGAGGCGGCAAAGGGCGGCGACATTGTGACCTTCGGTCCCATCATCCACAACGAAGCGGTGGTGGATGACCTGAAGGCAAAGGGTGTCGGCGTCATCGAGAAAAAGGAGGAGATCCCTGCCCACGCGGGCGGCACCATCGTGATCCGCTCCCACGGCGTCCCGAGAGACCTCTATGAGGAGCTTGCGCACTCGGGTGCAAGGATCGTCGACACGACCTGCACCTTTGTCAAGCGCATCCACGAGATCGTCTGGAAGGCCTCGGAGGAGGGCCGGCACATCGTGATCATCGGCAATCATGGCCATGCGGAGACCCTCGGGACCATGGGCTGGAGCAGCTCTCCCGTCACGGTGATCGAGACAAGAGAGGAGGCAGAACAGTTTTCAGAAGATCTGTCGACCCCGATTACCGTTGTTGCCCAGACCACATTTCACAGTGATAAATTCGAAGAACTGGTTGCGATTCTGCAAAAGAAAGGGTACAATACCCAAGTGAACAACACGATCTGTAATGCTACGCACGAGCGTCAGCTCGAGGCGAGGAAACTCGCAAAGCGTGCCGACGTCATGATAGTAATAGGAGGCAAAGGCAGTTCGAACACCGCCAGGCTCTATGAAATCTGCAAGGCGGAGTGCGAACAGACTTGTTTTGTTCAAAAAGCGGAAGACCTGCATCTGCATCTGACAGGAACAGAAAAGCTGATCGGGATCACCGCAGGGGCTTCGACCCCAAAGAATATTATAGAGGAGGTTCAAAAAGATGTCAGAAGAACAGACTTTTGAACAGATGCTGGACGCATCATTTAGAACAATTCATACAGGAGAGGTGGTCGAAGGTTCTGTAATCGATGTTAAGCCCGAGGAAGCGATCCTTAACATTAACTACAAGTCTGACGGGGTCCTGACCCGCCAGGAGTATTCCAATGACAACAACCTGGATCTGACCACAAAGCTCCATGTCGGCGACAAGATGGAAGTCAAGGTCATCAAGGTCAACGACAGCGAGGGCCAGGTGGTTCTCTCCTACAAGAGACTCGCTCTCGAGCGCGGCAACAAGAGAATCGAGGATGCCTACAACAACCACGAGGTTCTCAAGGCAGCTGTTACCCAGGTTCTCTCCGGCGGCATCTGCGTGGTCGTCGAGGGCGTGCGTGTCTTCATCCCCGCAAGCCTGGTTTCCGACACCTATGAGAAGGATCTGAACAAGTATCTCGGTCAGGAGATCGAGTTCGTCATCACCGAGTACAATCCGAAGAGAAGAAGATACATCGGCGACAGAAAGCAGCTCCTGCTTGAGCGCAAGGAGGAGATGCAGAAGGAGCTCTTCGACAGACTCACCGTTGGTGATGTTGTCGAGGGTACGGTCAAGAACATCACCGATTTCGGTGCCTTCGTCGATCTCGGCGGCGCTGACGGCCTGCTCCACATCTCCGAGATGAGCTGGGGCAGAGTCGAGAATCCGAAGAAGGTCTTCAAGGTTGGCCAGAAGCTGAGAGTCCTGGTCAAGGAGATCAACGGCAAGAAGATCGCCCTCTCCCTGAAGTTCCCGGATGAGAATCCCTGGATCGATGCAGATCAGAAGTACGCTGTCGGCAAGGTTGTCACCGGCCGTGTTGCCAGAATGGCAGACTTCGGTGCCTTCGTCGAGCTCGAGCCCGGCATTGATGCCCTGCTCCATGTGTCTCAGATCTCCAGAGAGCACATCGAGAAGCCCAGCGATGTCCTGAAGGTCGGCGATGAGGTCACGGCAAAGATCGTTGACTTCAATCCTGAGAGCCAGAAGATCTCCCTCTCCATCAAGGCCCTGAAGGCTGACGAGGAGAGAGCAAAGAGAGAGGCCGAGGAGGCTTCTGAGACCAAGACCGCTTACACCACCGGAGACGATGAGGCGGTGACCGTGGACATCGATGCGATGATCCGCAACCAGAAGAGCGAGTAATCGCCAGGGTCCCATTTAGAAACAAGACGAAGATCCACGGAAGAAATTCCGTGGACCTTCTTTTTTATGCACAAAAAAACGGCAGTGCCGGGAAGGCGCTGCCGCCTGAGATCAGTTATTGTTTGCCCTTTGGCTCCTCCAAAACATGCCGGAAGATGTAGGTGGCGTAGTCGGAGAAGAACGCCCGGTCCCGCTTCATCTCATCCGTGAACTCAAAGAACGCGAAGTTGTCCTCGTAGTTTCTGCGGAAGAACGGCCCGTGAAAGCGGTCCCACTCGGGAAGGAATGCGGAGGTCTTTCTCGTGTAGCAGGTCTTAGCGGTCGCCTGCACCCTATGGGAGCTGTCGGCAAAGCCCGCGATGGACTTGTGCAGCGCCTCGTCCTCCTCCGGAAAGTAGTAGTAGTCCTTCCAGTTGGCGTAGAAGTACTTGAGCTCCTCCTCGTAGACGGGGACCTTGATTGTGATGCTGTTCCCCTTCACGGTAACAAAGCAGCTGTCCCTGCCCGCAACAAGCTGCCGCGGGATGATATCCTCCGGGACCACCTTCGCCCTTGCAAAGAGGAGGAGCTCCTCCCGCTGCGTGCCGTCAAAGGCCCTGTACCGGTTTGCCTGCGCCTTGAAGACAGCAAGCGGCGTCTGAAAGAGCTCCGGCACGAGGAGAAGGGGCGTCAGAAAGACGAGGCCCTCCACATCCGCCCGGTTGTGGGCAAGGAGCCTGTCCCGCAGCTCCTCCTTGGGCTCTAATATTGAGGCCGCCTCCCTTGCAAGCGCAGGATCCCCGAGGTGCAGGACAGAGTCCTTTGTATAAAAGCTTGCGGTTTTCTCCTCGAGGGAGAGGCCCCTGCCGATGTAGCGGAGGTAGACGTTTACGAGGTCCCCGCCGGAGGCGTCCTCCGAGCGGTCGCTCCCAAAGAACGCCTCCAGCGACTGCTGGCTGTAGGAGGCAAGGCCGAAGATCTTCTTATACGGCCGGATCTTGCGGTAGAGGTCCTCGGACTTCATACCGGCAAGGAGCGAGGCACCGTCCGTCCCATCCTCCGTCCTGGCGTCCAGTGCCTGGATGCGGCGGACGAGAAACGGGATGTCAAAGCGGTTCCCGTTGTAGTGGACAAGTGCCTTGGCCCCCGCGGCGTCCTTCAAAAAGGCCTCGAGGATCTCCTTCTCCCCGCGGCCGGTGTCGTCAAACCACTGTGTGAGCACGACAGAACCGTCCGCACAGGGCTTTGCGGAGCCGATCAGGTAGATCTGGTTCTTCTGTGCGGAGAGGCCCGTCGTCTCGATGTCGAGATACCGGACATCGGACGGATCACAGACCCGCTGAAGCGCCTCCAGGTGCCTGCCGGTGCGGACAGTACTCGTATAGATCTGCATAATCTCCCTCTTCTGGTAATGAAATTCTTCCTGAAAACGATCTGATTGTATGATAGCACAGGAACAAATTTCAGGTAGTAGATTGGGAGAAAAAAATATATAATGGGGACAGCTGTATCGCCGGCAGAAGGGAAAGTACTGCCGGCGGATCGTGTCCATACAGGAGAGTTCATGGCAACACAGACATTTGAGGGCGGTGTCATCCTGCGGGATGGCAAGTATCTGACAAAGAAGAAGACGGTGCAGACGCTGTTCCCGAAGAGCGGAGAGATGGTTTTTCCGCTCCGGCAGCACGTGGGAAGGCCTGCGATTCCCGTCGTTGCCCCCGGCGACTACGTCCGCACGGGCACGCTGATCGCCAGGGCAGACGGTGCCCTCTCTGCAAATCTTCACGCCTCGGTGTCCGGGGAGGTCACAGCCATTGAGAAGAGAAGGGTATCGGGAGGCAGGACCCAGACCTCGATCGTCATCAGCAACGACGGCCTGTTTCTCGAGGAGCCGGTGCCGGAGGATGCCTCTTTTGAGAACCTGACGAGAAAGAGCGCCTTCCGAATGATCCGGGATGCGGGAATCGTCGGCATGGGCGGCTCCGGCATGCCGACTGCCTACAAGATCCGCCAGGCGGATGAGAGCGAGATCGACACGGTGATCGCCAACTGCGTTGAGTGCGATCCCTATGAGACCTCCGACTACCGGAGGATCCTGGAGGACCCCTGGCGCGTGATCTCGGGCCTCATGGTGCTGCTCACGATCTTCCCGAGGGCAAGGGGGTTTGTTGCGGTCTCCGAGGGCAACCGGGAGGGGTATCGCCTTCTTCGAAATCTCCTTCGGGACAACGACCGCATCTTTGTGAAGAAACTCTCTGACAAGTACCCCCAGGGCTCGGAGCGCCAGCTCATCTATGCGCTGACGGGTCGGCAGCTGAACGCCGCCATGCTCCCCTCGGACATCGGTTGTCTTGTCAACAACACGGATACCCTGGTTGCCATCAACCAAGCCGTCATGATGCACCAGCCCCTCATCACGAGAATCCTGACCGTGACGGGCGATGCCTGCCGGCACCCGAGAAACTACCGGGTCCGCATCGGCATGTCCTTCCGCGACATCCTCGAGCAGGAGGGAGGCCTTAAGAATGGCCTCTCCATGGAGGATGTGATGGTACTTGACGGGGGCACGATGATGGGGCATCCTGTGGAGGACCTGGACGTCCCCGTCACGAAGACGACCTCGTCCATTGTCGTATGTCAGAAGAAGTTCCTGGAAGCCCGGCCGGAGAGCGCCTGCACGCGCTGCGGCCGGTGTATCGAGGTGTGCCCGAACCGGCTCACCCCAATGGTGCTGGCGGAAGATCTTGAGAGGAAAAAGAAGGGCAGGGATCCGGAGGCGGCATTCCTGCAGGACGGCGGCATGGAGTGCTCCGGCTGCGGGTGCTGTTCCTACATCTGCCCCTCCGGCATCTCCCTCTCTGCGAGGATCTACGCCATGAAGAAAAAGATCTTGCGAACTCCGGAAAAAGCCGGAGCCTATTCGAGGAGGTATTTGCGGGCATGAAAGGTTCCATCACAATCACCCCGTTTGCCAGATCCCAGCTCACCACGGCACAGTGCATGATGCTCGTCATCCTTGCCATGCTCCCGGGTGCGGGATATGGGTTATACAGCTACGGCGCCCACGCGCTGGTCCTGATCCTGGTTTCCGCTGCATCCGCCGTTGTCTATGAGGCGGCATTTGAACTCTTAACCGGAAGGAAGCTCACGATATCCGACTGCTCGGCAGCCGTCACCGGCATGTGCCTTGCAATGCTCCTTCCGCCCTCTGCGCCCTGGTGGTTCCCGCTGCTTGGCAATGCGGTCGCCATCATCGCGGCAAAGCAGCTCTTTGGCGGCATCGGCAGGAACCTCTTCAACCCGGCGGCCTGCGGAAAGCTCCTTCTGGTCCTGGTCTTCCACAGGACGATGACGAACTTCTCCGGGGGCGGCTATGGCTCCGACACCCCGCTCATGGTGCTCTCCAAGGGCGGCACAATTGACCTCTCCCAGATGCTCCTCGGCAATGTCCCTGGCAGCATCGGCACCGCATCGGCGGTCTGCGTTCTCATCGGCGCGGCGATCCTGTTCCTTGCGGGGATCATCCGCCTGGACATCCCGCTGGCTGCGATGATTTCCTTCTCTGTGATCTACGTCCTGTTTGGAGGCCATGGCCTCTCAGGCTACTACCTCGCAGCCCAGATCGCAGGCGGATCCTTTCTGTTCACCGTCTTCTTCATGGCAAACGACTTTGCGACGACCCCGGTCGGAAAGCAGGCAAGGATTGTATACGGAATCCTGCTGGGCGTTCTGATCGGCCTCTTCCGCATCGCGGGGAGCCGGGAGAATGCGGCGCTGTACGCCCTGTTCCTCACGAATCTCTCCGCACGCTTCCTCGATGCGAGGCTTGCCCAGCGCCCCTTCGGCACGCAGACCGCAAGAAGGCGCACCCGCATCTCCGGAGCCAGAACCCCGGAGGAGCAGGAGAAGAAGCGCAGGCAGAAGGAGGAAGAGGAGAGAGCTCTTGCCGAGAGCTTCCAGAACTTCGAGTCCACAATGGTGCCGAAGAATGCGCAGAACTCCGAGACCGCGGGCACCATCAACCAGGAGTCCATGGATCTGTACAACAATCGGAGTGCGGTGCTGGGGAACCCCTATGTCCAGCCTTCTCCGTATCTCGACCCGAACATGGGCACCGGTCCGATGCCAGGCCTCGATCCGAACATGGGCACCGGCCCCATGCCGTATCTCGATCCCAACATGGGCACAGGACCCATCCCGAATCCCTACGAGCAGGCGCCGCAGCAGCCCTATCCGGAGCCGCAGCAGCAGCCTGTGCCGCCGCAGCCGCAGTACCAGGATCCCGGCGCGACCCAGCAGATCCCACCGGTGGATCCCTACCTGCAGCAGGCGCAGCAGCCCATGCCGCAGCCCTATCCGGAGCAGCAGGTACCGCTGCAGCAGCCCTATCTGAATTCCTACCTGGATCCAAACATGACGGGACCGATCCCGCCGGTGGATCCCTATCAGCATCAGATACCCCCGCAGCAGGTTCCCTACGGCTATGGTCAGCCGCAGTATCAGCAGCCCTATGGAACCCCCTACCCGGATCCGAATGCGGGATATCCGCAGCAGATGCCGTATCCGCAGGGACAGCCGTATTACGACCCCGCACAGGGACAGGCCCCCTATGGCTATGCGCCCCAGTACGGGACCATGCCCCAGGGGCAGGCACCCCAGATGCCGCCGCTTCAGACGCAGGACATGTCTGCCGGAAAGACCGCGCAGCAGCTCGCCGAGGAGGAAGAGGCAAGGCGCCAGGCCGCAGAGGAAGAGGAGCAGCGCCTCGAGGAGGAGCGCAGGGCAAGACTCGAGCGCATTCACAAGTCCCCGAGAGCCGTGGAGGCGAGACTTCGCAGAAACCGCAGAAAGCGGCTTGAGGAGAGCGGCACCCTCGAGGAACGGCAGCGCGCAAGACAGGAAGCAAGCCGGGAGATGCGCAATGCAGTCCGCTGGGATGAGGAGTATGAGCAGGGGAACGTCTCTGACTCCCTGCAGTACATTGACCTGACCCAGGACGATCCCGACAACCTCGACTTCGATGCCCAGCAGGAGCAGGCGTCCCGGGAGAACAGAGAGGAGTCGTCCCTTGCAGGCCTCATGACTGAGAACATTCCGGTCGAGGAGATCGAGCGCCAGATCGTGCAGAACCAGAACGAACATCATGGAAGGCCAACAGAGGAAGATCCATTCGGAACCCCGGCAGAGCGTCCGGAGGACAAGCAATCATGACAGCCGGGATACCGGTACCAGGAGGAAGAGAATGAACGTAACGTATCAGAGCACAAGGGGAAGTGAAAAGGGACTCACCGCATCCCAGGCCATCCTGAAGGGCCTCGCAGAGGACGGGGGCCTCTTTGTGCCGGATCATCTGCCGAAGATCGACAAGACGATCGGGGAGATGGTCCAGATGGACTACCGGCAAATCGCCTACGAGGTCATGAAGCTGTTCTTCACGGACTTCACGGAGAAGGAGCTGAAGGCCTGCATCAGCAGCGCCTATGACGACAAGTTTGACACGCAGGAGTTTGCACCGATTAAGAGAGCCCTGACCGGCTACTACATGGAGCTCTTCCACGGCCCGACCCTTGCCTTCAAGGACATGGCGCTGACGATCCTGCCGTATCTCATGACAACGGCGGCAAAGAAGAACCATGACGACAGGGAGATTGTGATCCTGACCGCAACCTCCGGCGACACCGGAAAGGCAGCCCTTGCCGGCTTTGCAGACGTGCCGGGAACCAGGATCTGCGTGTTCTATCCCAAAAACGGCGTCTCCAGCTTCCAGGAGCGCCAGATGGTGACCCAGAAGGGAAAGAACGTCAGGGTCGTCGGAATCGAGGGCAACTTCGATGACGCCCAGACCGGCGTGAAGCAGATCTTCACGGATCCGAAGCTCCGCCTCGAGATGACTGCTGCCAACATGCAGTTCTCCAGCGCAAATTCCATCAACATCGGCCGCCTGGTGCCGCAGATCGTCTACTACTTCTGGGCTTACAGCAGACTCGTGAAGGACGACGTGATCCGCGACGGCGAGGAGATCAACTTCTCCGTCCCGACCGGAAACTTCGGCGACATCCTGGCAGGCTACTATGCAAAGCACATGGGCCTTCCGATCAGGCACCTGATCTGCGCTTCCAACATCAACAACGTCCTGACGGACTTCTTCCGCTCCGGCTACTACGACCGGAACCGGGAGTTCTTTGTGACCCAGAGCCCCTCGATGGACATCCTGATCTCCAGCAACCTGGAGCGGCTGCTCTACCACATCACGGGAGACGACCCGGAGAAGACCTCCGAGTACATGGAGAGACTCCGCGTGCGCGGCAGCTATGAGATCACCGAAGAGATGCGGGCAAAGCTCTCCGACTTCATCGCAGGCTTTGCCGATGAGGGACAGACCGCGCGGGAGATGCGCGCCCTCTTCAATGACGGCAACTACCTGATCGATCCCCACACGGCTGTGGCAAGCGCCGTCTGGGAGTACTACAGGGAGAGGGAGAATGACTGGACAAGAACCGTCGTCCTCTCCACGGCAAGTCCGTTCAAGTTTGCGGGCACCGTTCTCGCCGCCTTCGGCCACGATCCGGACCGCCCGGACAGGGAGCTCGAGGAGGAGCTCTCCAGCTTCAGTGGTCTTCCGCTTCCTGCCGCTG
>Ga0256404_1011688_pt1 | contig 11663 bp, 14 predicted proteins | sample RumenRJG_01DNA_FD_185990 | JGI IMG/M metagenome (GOLD analysis project Ga0256404, IMG submission 185990) | Bovine rumen microbial communities from Lethbridge, Alberta, Canada - RJG_01 | ecosystem: Host-associated > Mammals > Digestive system > Stomach > Rumen | place: Canada: Alberta | collected... | reverse complement strand
CAACAAGAACCGCACCTACTGCACCACCAACCACATCACCACCAACTTTATACGCAAAGGCCCCAAGCCAAAAGACGAGAACAAGACCGTCAGCGCAACGCGGCGCATCATCGGCAACCTCAGGGCTCTTGCGGTTGCGAATCACGTTCAAGCACCTGTTGCGCACGCATGACAGCAGGAACGCCCGGGCGGTTGCCTCATTCAGCGGGGCATTATTGGTGAGGAGTTGGGCAAAGACATCGTGCACAATGTCCTTGCTCTCGTCAGTGTCGTGCATCAGGATACACGCCAGCCGACACATCGCCCGGTAATGCTGCCGAAACAGCCGCTCAATTTGTCGTTTCTTTTCTGTCATATATCCTATATACACGCAAAGGCCGATTTACTAAACCCCAAATCGCAACTTTTTTTCAAAAAAACGTTAATCGCCCTGCAAAGGTACTCCATTTTGCAAACAAAATTTGCTCAGCATCAACAGAAACGCACCTCGCGAATGAGATGCGCTAGGAATAATAATAACGAAGCAGTTGTTTCGTTGTTGCTCCAAAGTAGCTCTTTCGCTCTCGCACAGAACAGCTAATATGATTTTTCTAATGGAATATTTCTCAATCTAAAAAAATATATTTAGATTTGTAGCGTTATAATAGTGATGTTATTATGATATGGACAGCCTCAAATAGAAGAACTATTATGCTGAGGGATTTTTCTTCAGCATTCATGCGCACGTCTTTTACTAACGTCCTTAAATATAATGACTATACTTTTTATGATTGGCTAATTTCAGAATATCCTATAAAAGTAACAACATATTTTGAATTTCTTAAGTATATTTACTCCGTACTTTCAAGGAATTATCGTTGTGAATATATTTATAAGAATGAGCTAATAAAATCGTTATTGGCAAAATATGGATCAAGTAGTACCGTTTTTTTCAATGAATTCAGAGTTGGCAATTCCATAGCGGATATTGTCATGTTTAATGGAGAGAGCAAGGCTTTTGAAATCAAGACAGAATTGGATTCTCCTAAAAGACTGAACAAACAGATGAGTGACTATAGTAGGTTATTTGATAGGTGCTACATTGTTATTCCTGAAAATAACTATGGTTTATACAATTCCAGTATAGAACTTAATACTGGTATAATTGTAATGAGAAAAGCAAATAATGGACGATTCTATTTTGAAGAAGCCCGAGAGGCACAACAGAATACCGGATTAGATGTTGATGTTTTAATGTCGTGCTTACGAACTGACGAATATAAGGGCATATCAAGAGATCTAGGGGTTCATGTTGATGAAGTTCCAGGTTACGATTTGTTCACAGTCTGCACTAAAGCTATGAAAGAAGCCGATATTCAATTCTTGAAGGATTATTTCCTCAAAACGATAAAAAGACGCCAAAATAATACAAAATTGTTGAAATCGTATCCTACTCAATTGAGACAAATGATGTTGTGCTTAAACCTATCAAAGAGAAAAGCCGACAAATTATTAGAAAAATTAGAGAAAGCAATTTAATATTTTTTGATTTTAATTCTATATGTATTATCCATACCTTCGAGCAAAGCAGTTTGAGCTAAAGGCTTTAAGAGAGTTTTCTTCTGAACATACTGGGCAAGATGTTATTGTTCCTATATTAGAGCCTGTTAAACAGCAAACTAATGCGTTAAGCATTGCCATTGATGAGATGATAGTCAATAAATTAAAGTTTGCACTTATCATCAATCCAAATGATGGAGACTTTAAACATCCAACAGTTAATTTTAGCCTTTGGACTGAAAAAGAGAATATGACTCAGGAAAATTGGATTCCAGCCTTACTTTTCACAAGAAATGGAGTTGAGCAGATACAGAATATCATTAGAGAGACTTCTCTTCACAATATAATGATAATCACTAGTGTCCACGAAAAGTTTTTAACAGTCCCGTTTGCTTACAGATTGTAAGTTGCCCCCTCAAAATCAATAGTCAACTGCCCACCGGAGGACACCATTTCACCTTTGGCCCAGTTCTCCTTGTCAAGCAGGTCGCGCAGTGGCATCTTCATTAAAAGTGCGGTTGACAAGATTCGAAGCACATCGTAGGTGTCCATCTCCAACTTCATCTCGTGCTCAACTATTGCGACGAGGCAGTAGGCTGTCAGGGCGGCGTAAATTTGGATTTTGACTGCGTTCTCGCTTGTGCCGTAGAAATCAGTGATTCTAAGGTGCTGTTTGAGCCATTTGAAGAACAGCTCCACCCGCCAGCGGTATTTGTAAAGCAGGGCGATGGCCTCGGCTTTGGCCTCAAAGTTGTTGGTGTAGAAAACGAAAGTGCGGTTCCCCTCAGTATCATAAAACACAATCCGCCGTAGTTTGCGCGGGTACTGCTTCTTTGTTTTGTTGCCGGCGAACATGACAATCTGGTCGGCGAGGATGCTAGCCCCAGTGTTGCAATTTTGTTTACTCTCGACAACATCATATTTCATCTTGTGCTTCTCCCTGACGACAAAGAAAGCTTTGGCCAATTCGATGAGCCACAGGTACTCGGTCGCCATGTATGCACGGTCAAAGATGTAGAAACATCCACGCTCATAGGGTATTTGGTCCATGACCTTAGAATCGTGAAGGCACGCGTCGGTGATGACCACGAAGGCTGGCACGTCGGTCACCACGTCGTAGAGCGTGTGCATCTTCACGCCGCTTTTGCTGTGGTGGAGCTTGCACCACCAGAACACCGACAGGCATAGCGATATGGTGGTGGAGTCGAATGCATAAACCTTATTGTCCAGGAAGAAATCCCTCACCCCTGCACGTTTCTCCCGGGCCAACGCAATCATCCTCTCGGCGAACTCCTTGAATATGCGCACATCCCGCACTTCGTTGGCCTTGCCAAGATTGCTGCGCGTCACGCTCTTGCCAAAGCCAAGATGATGGAATGACCGCTTGTGAGGGGCCAGCGTCGTTGTCAGGTCACGCAGACCCTCACGGTTAGAGATCTGACCGAAAATCAGCACCAACAGATGGTTCCAGCATGTGAACGACTTCACATATTTATTGCCCTCATACTTCTTCACAAGCCATTCAAAATGCTTACGGGGTAAAAAATCGGTGAGTTGAGAAAAAACAAATCGCCCTAAGTTCATAGTCGTTGGTTTTGGGATTACTTACAAATTGTAAGATGAGCACAAAGGTACTCATTTCAAAACCTCCGAGAGCCATAATGGTCGATAAACTTAGTATTGATGGGGACTATAGACGATTGTTAATGATTTTTCGTGGACACTAGTGAATGATAATATTTCGGGATGGTATGGATATAGATGATGAAGTGGCTTGGAGTTTTATTAATGATGAACATGTTGGATATGTAGTTAATGATTTCGGTTCAAGCGTATCTCGCAGATTACGAAGGAAATTGAAGAATTCCATGAAACAAATTATTCGATTAGACGACCGCTTTAAATCAAGGTTGCGTAATGCTGATTATGCATTAAACGTAGATGAGTTTTTTTCAGAGGAACCTTTCTTCTACAATGAAGATGGTTATTTTGATGGTTATTCTGATTATACAACCTTACCCTCTGATTATGTTGAAGGAGGGATGCTGCCGTATGCGTTAGTAATACATCTTACATACCAAAAAAATGAGGATCAGCTTTATGTTCATCACTTTGTGTCCGATAGCAATGAAACGAATAGTGATGTGAGGAGAAAATTTAGAGAAGCGGCAAGGAAAGTGGCACCTTTTTTTGAAGGTAAACATAAAACACCAGCTATAGAAGAAATTATTGCTAAAGCTAACGATCCAGATGGATATCCAGGTCTTGGGTATATAAAGAAATTATCCATCAAGAATCATTTAGACTTAATTGCCTCACTAAGATAATTTTGTCATGTTGATATGTAAAGATTGTTTTGCTGATGAAGAATTACGCTCAGAAGTAAGCTCTAATGGAAGTAATTATGGTTTGTGTGAAGTCTGTCACTCAATAGATAAATTAATAGATTCATCAGAGTTTTATGCTTTTTTTGATGGACTATTAAATCTTTTTTCTCCATCAGAAAGCGGCAAACCAATAGCAGAGTTAATACAAGACGATTGGCATATATTTAAAGATAGCTATGTCGCTACTCAATTGTTAAATGAAGTCTTAATTAATGGTGAATATCCTTTTTCAATTAATGATCGAGTCAACTACAGAGGGGATATCATAAATCGCATAGCCGTCTGGGATAGACTAAAAAAAAGCGTAAAAGAGAACTCACGTTTTTTTACGAACATTGATGAGTTCCTGCAATATAAATATATATCACCTGGTGGTGACGGACTTCGTGTTGGACAAAAGTTGTTTCGTTCTCGAATCACACCAGTGGGACAAAAGAAGATTAAGGGCAAGAATATGGGGTGTCCTCCTAAAGATTTGGCAACCCCAGGACGCGCAAATCCAATAGGTATTCCTTATTTATATTTGTGTGATACCGCTAAAACAACATACTTTGAGGTTAGGGCTGTTTACTTGGACAAGTTAAGTGTTGGCACATTTGAGATTGTTAGGGACCTAAGTTTGGTGGATTTCATTTATGATGTAAATTTATACCTATCTTTTGTGGATGGTTCATTGCCACTATCTGAGATTATTATTAAAAAGAAAATTATTGATGCAATTAGTTCCGATTTATCAAAGCCGCTTAGACGGTATGACTCAGAACTTGAATATGTTCCAACACAGTTCATATGCGAGTATTGTAAAGATTATGTTAATGCAGATGGTATTTCTTTTGAGAGTTCACTACATAGAGGTGGACGTAATTATGTGCTCTTTGACCAAACAGCGGCTAAATGCACCAGAGTCGTTTCTCATATAATTTCAAGAATTGATATTGATATAAAGTAGGCAACTTTAGGAGATGAGATTTTGTGTTATACCATCAAAGTATAGACCAATCAAATATTATATTTCATAGAAAGTAAGCGTTAGTTATACACAACATACGCAAGAAAAAATAAATCCATATTCTTCCAAGAGTTGTCTGATAAGCTTTTTTAATTTGTTCTATGAGTAATCTTCGATGCGCTTCACAATTTAATATCATATATCTCAAAATTCTCATTTTATTTTAATTTTAATGTGAGTTTGATGACGATAAAACCCTGAATAACAGACTGCTTGCTAAAACGGTAAAGTTGCCATAATTAGAATGAGCAGTATCTGCAATTGTCATATTCTACATTCCCTGTCTTGGTAGAGTTACAAATAACCTATTATCAACGAACATCTCCATTGAACTCACGATATACTAATGTTTCTGGCTTATAGCACAAGCAGCATAAATGCGAAAACTTCACATAAGTGTAGTCCGTCGCAACATCCTTATGGTCAACAAAAAACTTTAAGCTATCGTCTGGGATTATGAAGTTAGATATTTCACCATCAATAACATCAAAACCAAACTTGCGGTAATTTTCCACTTTCACGGAGTAGGTAAATGCATTGACCGTCTCTATAGCTTCGTAAAAGTCCATGTTCTTTGTCAACTCTTCAATCTGTTTTTCAACCTGAGCAACAACTTTATTGCTGTACAAAGTTCTCCCAAGCTCATCCAACTTATTTTCAATCCTTGCTGATGCCTTCATTTTAAACAGAGCTATAGAAAATATGTTTTGAAGCTTTTCACACGCATTTTTAAGTGTGCCTTGCAGGTCGTAAACCTGTGAGGGATATTTGCGGATGCATTCCTGAACATATCGCAACTGGTTCTCATAGGTGGTAGCGTTATATTGGCTCATATCTATACCGTACTCGCGAATGAAGATGTCAAGGTCGCTGGGATCGCAGCCGGAAACATCAGGCTTCACCTTCTTGAGCAAACGCTGGGCATAGGTCTCATTGACCTCATCCCCCTTATAGTCGCCATTCAGCATCACATAATACTGAAAGGTACTGAATAGGTCAATGTAGCAGTACAGGGCTGCCGCACCGTTATCATGGCGGACAGAGAACAGCCTCAGGGTATGCGAGGGGTAACCCTCTTCGTAGAGATATCGGTGGTCCTCATAGAGGATATCAAATAGCGATGTGGGAATGAACGGAAATATTTTGGTGTTCGTGCAGTTGAGAGAGGCCTTGCCATCCTCGTTGATAGTGAGCACCTCGGTTAGCTGTTCGCGCAGCACACCGCAATGCAGCGCATACTCGGCGGCAATCTTTACAATGCCTTTTTTGAAGTCATCGTTGAAAGTGGCGTTGCCCTTGGAGAAGAAATAGGCCAGATAGCCCTTATCGTGAAGGTTAGTCACTTTCTCCATGGTGTAGTCGGCGATGTCCTTGCCTTCGGCTTTAAGTTGTTTAGCCAGCACATTGATAAACTGGTCAATGCGGTGCTTCTCGGCATATACGGTGATGGTGTCGCCATCTATCTCGTAATAGGGCTCCACGGGCGTTACAATGCCATTCCTAGCATTCACCAATCGGCTGGGGTCGTCGGGATTGCTGGTTGGGCTGTCGAACAGGCAGCCCGGCAGCGTCTTCAGCGAGTCCTTGCCGTGGTCGGCAGGTATCAGCCGGTCTTTGAGTGCCGCCATAATCGGCGCAAATATCCTGCAAAAGGCAGAGTCTTCTTTGCTATAACCAGCTCCACAGTCCATACAGAGGATTTGATTGGAAATCAGCTTCCCTCGTATACCGTTATGGATAATATGCTCCCCGTGGGACTGACACTGTTCATCCCCTGCAGGGTTATCAACCAATTCCTTATTGCAAATATAACAACGCATACAAAAATATAAATCTATTCAAAAAAGCTGTCGTTATCCACATTCACTCTAGCAGATTCAATATGGATGTCTCCCTCGCGATTCTTATAGTTGGCTACAAATGTAGAAGTAAACGGCAATTTAATCTTTGTCTCATATCCATCTCCTCTACGCATATCCCCATCAGAGCCATATTGTAATCGTACATTCACGAATCCATCTGCCTTCATGGTAATGGTTTCGTCATCTTTAGTCAATTGAGTTAGACCTGTAACCACATATCCTAACACTTCATGGTGTGTGGCCAAAATATCTATCTCATCATGAGTCTCATAATAGAACTGACTGACCATTTCTTCATCAATACAAGCAGCAACAGCATCTCCTACACGCAATTGTGCTTCACTAATTGTCATGAAGAAACGTAAGGTATCTTCCATGATATTATAAGAGACCTCGGTTACAGTAGTTATATCAACATCGAAGGTTTCAGGTTCAACATGAGTGTACTTACTCAAATCATCGATACTTGTTCTTAGATTCTTACTAACTTCATTCAAATCTATTTTAAGAATGTTCTTTCTGAAATCATCACTCAAATATCCTTGAATGGCATATTTAATACGTTGTTCACGTGTTATTACCTTTGGTCTCTTTGGATCGTTGGGCTTAAACCAAGGAGCATTAAGCACTTCGGCATCAGGTGCCAAGTGCTTAAGGAAATGGCGTGTTAGTTCGCGGGCTGCATAAGCAAAGTTATTAAGACGCAACTTATTCTAACCATCCTCTAAATTCTTCAATGCCGCCTCCAACAAGTCCTTTTCAAAACTTGTCTTCAAATAAGGCAATATACTTCGCTTCAATTCATCCATCGCCTACTGCTTTTTCTGGTGAATCTTTACTTTATCATTTCATTTATTGTCAGATAACAGAACCCTGCTGTTTCCTGGCACCTTATCACTAAAAACCGTTCGGTAATCCCCATCACTTTCAACGCTATATAAAAGATTTAGCGAGGTTTAAGTCATAACATCGAAATTCCCTTTATTCTTTCCTTTGTTTCTTTGAGATTTTTCATCCATAATTCAAATTCATCAAGAGCAAGTGAGTCATTCTCAGCCATCCGCATGAACTGAAAATCGTTTTGAGCGAAAAGCTGATTGTTTCTACCGTCGTTCATCGCTCTTAGGTTTGAAAGGACTTCCATTCTTGATTTTGAATTAGCTGTGAATATCGTAATTTTGCATTTGTTTTTGGGGTCACTATTCATTTCATCAGAATGAAACTGAAAAAAGCGTCTGAAAAAATGGAAATCATTTTCACCTAAAGAATGCCCAAAAATCACAACTTCCTTAGCACGCATTAAATCGTAAAATAAAGATGTGGATTTGTATGTTGGTTCAGAGACTTTCTTTAGAAAATCGTAATCAGGCAGAATCTTCACATTGTCTTCTATTCCTACTACTATGTTTTTTGTTTGAACTGTCCCATGAACAGGTGTATATGTGAAATCTGGGATACCAAGAAGACTGGCTATTTCATTTAAGCCAGTGTAATTAAACGAATAAATGGTTGGTATGCGAAATTCACAAATTGCTTTAAGAAACCTAACAGCCTTATTTAGCGATATTAAATTTGGCATCTTCCTTTGAGCATTGTCAACAAATTTAATCAAGGCTTCTTTTAGTTCAACAAAGCATTTTTTATCAGCTTCAATTGTCGCTTCGTTTTTATGAGATATACTTAATGCATATTGAGCTAAAAGATTCTCTAAATCGTACCAGTTCTCTCGCATATTGATGTTAAGGAATCTGTCAAGAACTGAAGCTGTTCTATGACTTGAAATTTTGTTCTCTCTTTTAAAAGGCCAAAACTCACCGTCATAGAAATCACGAAAACTAGATTTCATGCCCAGTGCAATGTCAAATCCATTGCCTAGAATCACTAATATTTCTTTTAAGTTTTTGCTCATCTTTTTCGTTTTTATAAAAACGTGAGCCGCCAATTACATTTATTGGGGTAACGTAGGACTGACCCTGCTAACGTAGTTGTGGCTCACGTATAAGTGGAGCCATCAAACTACCTCGTTAGCAAAACTGAAAGTGTCCTACGTTTTCAATAAATAAGGCGGTATGATGTCTTAGATTCCCACGATGTCGTGATAAAACCAAAGGTTTTAACTCTGCAAAGGTAAGAATTTTTTTCCAACTGAAGGGAAAAATTCCAACAAATCAGATGATTCTAGTGTTCAAGAAGATGCGGAATGACGGTTTCACATCCATTTTTCCTTTGTTGACGCTGAAAAAGCGTTTAGGGTTGCCCTGCTCATCATAGGTTAAAATGAAGTCGTTGTCGGCTTCATAGACGAAGCGTTTGACAAGATTGCCACATTTGAGCACAACACCGCCAAACTTGCGAAAACTATCTCCCTTGTTAGTAAGCAGATGGAAGATTCCATCAGTCAGAGGAAGGTCGATGAAGTAACCTTCAATGGCCTTTGCGAACAAATCGTGGTTGACCGGCACGACGAGGTTGCCATCATAGATTTTCGGCATAGGTGGGAACACTTCACTTGTGCGCATGAGGTGTTCCCATGTAATCTCGGTTCGAGGTGGTAATGGCTGGTCAAACACGTGAGCCTGGGATATGGCATAGATGGTTTCATCGTTTGCCTTGTATGTCCAGGGACTAACATCCGCAAAACCAGTTGGGAGTTTTGCGGCGACAACAATGCCGATGATTTGGTCAAACGGCATTTCGTGATAGAGTGGAACAATGCCCATGAGTTGGGCGAGTTCGAGGGACTGCTGCCATTCGAGCGATTTGCTTGAATGGGTTTCATACTGTTGCCACGATGTGGCTTGAACCAGAACGTGGCGCGGCTCTTTGCCAAGGTCAACGCCTAAGTCGTAGGCATCGACAAGCCCTGTGACGAGCATACTCGCAGAGGGCTGGTTGATAGTTACTTTAAACATAATTCTTTTGGCTTCCTCGTTAGTGAGCAAGCAAAAGAAAACACGAATATCGGCTGCCGAAAGATATAGGAGATTGGTGTAGAAAAAATGGTACTCAATGCGCGCTTGAGTACCATACATCCTTATTATAGTGCAGATATAGTGACAAAGCCTATACGGGCACTTATGATGTCGCAAAAATACAATGAATTTCCGACATGGCAAAATTTAGACAAAATATTTGCGCAGAATAAAAATAGTCACTAATTTTGCACCGAAATATTTGAGATATTTCGGTATTAAATACTATTAAATCATTCGACGAATGACTATAAAAGAGCAGATAATAAACAGGATTAAGCGAAGCAAGAATCAAAATGTCTTCGTGATAGGTGACTTCACGGATATAGGCTCGCCCGAAACCGTGCGCAAGGTTTTCTTCCAAGCGTGCGATATGGGCTTGTTATACCGTGTCGCCCACGGTATTTACGTGAAGCCCGTTGTGTCGGAATTTGGCATTGTGCCACCGTCGCTTGAGGTGATTGCCGAAGAAATAGCCAAGCGTGACCATGCGCAGATAATACCAACTGGCAGCACTGCTTCCAACCTTGTCGGATTAAGCACGCAAGTTCCCATGAACTTGTCATACTTGACCAGCGGCTCCACCCGGTCGATAGATATTGGCAAGCGGACGATTACGTTTCGTCACGCATCGCCACGTAATTTTGCCTCTGTAGGCAAAGTAGCTCCGCTGCTTACACAAGCGTTGAAAGACGTTGGCAAGGATGCCATTGGAGAGAATGAGTTGGGGATAATTCGCCAGTTCATTATCGACCATCCCGAGCCAAAGTTTCAGCAGGACTTGCTTCTTGCGCCCCAATGGATTCAGCAAATCATTAAAAAATCCCTTACATATAGCAAATGAAACACTGGCAACAATATAACGAGCAACAGAGATTACAGTTACTTGACATAACAGCAGCACAAAAGGGCTTACCTCGAATAGCCATCGAAAAGGATTGGTGGGTGACAATGACCTTGAAAGCCCTGTCGACGACACCATATGCCCATTTGATGTCGTTCAAGGGTGGAACGTCCTTGTCAAAAGGATGGAATTTGATTAACCGTTTCAGCGAGGACATTGACATAGCCTTGCGCCGTGCCGAGCGATTTGCCATTTCTTCCGCCTCAAACAATCAATTGTCAAAGGTGCGCCGCCTCGCACGGCATTACATTGTGAGAGAACTGCCTGAAGAATTGGCAGAAGCGTTGTCTTCATTCGGTGTAACAGATTTCGAGGTTGAAGCCGAGACCGCAAGAGTGAGAGACGGCGAAATGGTTGAGTTGAGTGCGACAACACACCCATCAACGATATTTGTCAACTACAAGTCGGTTGTGCCGGAACTATCGGGCTACATCAAGCCACAAGTGAAGATTGAGGTGAGCTGCTTGTCGATGGACGAGCCAGTGGAACAAAAACTGCTGAACACCTTTATCGGCGAGGCGGTTCCCAATGCCGATGAAGTGTCGGTGCAATTCGACACTGTTGTTCCCACGAGAACGTTTTTGGAGAAGATATTTCTTCTGCACGAGGAGTTCCAAAAGGATAATCCCCGAAGTTACCGAATGTCGCGCCATTTATATGACATTGAAAAACTGATGAGAACGGTCTTTGGCAGCGAAGCGTTGCAGGACAGGGAGTTGTACGACACCATCGTTCATCATCGAGCAACATTCAATAACATCAAAGGGCTTGACTATTCGCTTCATGCCCCTCAATCCATCTGCTTCCTGCCGCCAGAGCGGGTATATAGTGCGTGGAAAGATGACTATGAGGCAATGTGCAGAGATTTCATCTTTGAGAAATCGCTGTTGCCCTTTGATGATTTGCTCCAACAGATAGAGATTTTACAGAACAGAATTAGGACACTATAGAACACCGCTGCTCGGTAGAGCGAAAGTATCACGATAGGGA
>Ga0256404_1011687_pt1 | contig 11664 bp, 16 predicted proteins | sample RumenRJG_01DNA_FD_185990 | JGI IMG/M metagenome (GOLD analysis project Ga0256404, IMG submission 185990) | Bovine rumen microbial communities from Lethbridge, Alberta, Canada - RJG_01 | ecosystem: Host-associated > Mammals > Digestive system > Stomach > Rumen | place: Canada: Alberta | collected... | reverse complement strand
GCGGGGCAGATCCTATTTGTGTTCATGGTGCTGTCCAACGCCATCTGTGCGGCGGGCGGCATCTACATGACGCAGTTTTCCGGGGCGAAGGACCGGGCGGGCATGCGCCAGGCGCTGCGGTTCAAGCTCTACCTGATCGGGGCCTTTATCGCCCTCTATCTGCTGGTGTGCTTCGCGTTCCCCCGGCAGATCCTCAGCCTGATGGTGATCGGCAATGCCGAGGAGGAGGCGATCCTGGACGCGGGCGTAGAATACATGAGGCTCATGGGCTTCATGGGCGTGCCCTTCTGCGTCTCCGTGGTGCTGGCCACCTCCATGCGGGAGATCGGTCAGGTGCGCGTGCCGCTGGTGATCTCCGTCATCGGCACGCTTATCAATACCGGCCTGAACTGGGTGCTCATCTACGGCAATTTAGGCGCGCCCCGGCTGGAGGTGCGCGGCGCGGTCTATGCGACCCTGATCGCCCGCTTCGTCGAAATGGCGTTGTATATCCTCTATGTCCGGCGGAATCCCCAACCCTTCATGGGAAAGCGAGGAGAAAAGCTGCCTACGGATTGGAGGCTGTTTGGCAGCATCCTGCGGCGGGGCTGGCTGATGCTGTTTTCCGAGGTGCTGTGGGTGGTGTCCGAGACCGTCACCACCGCCGTGTACAACGGACGGGGCGGCGCGGACGTGGTCTCGGGCATGTCGGCGGGCTGGGCCATCGTAAACCTGCTGTTCGTGTCCTTCGGCGGCATCAACACGGCCACCTCCGTCATCATCGGCAGGACGCTGGGGAAGGGTCAGCTGAACGAGGCGCGGAGGCAGAGCCGCTGGATGCTGTCCGCCGCCGTGGTGTTCGGGCTGTTTATGACGCTGATGGGCGCGCTGGTGACGCTGCTGACGCCGCTGGTGTTCGGCCATCTCTCCGCGGTGGCGCAGGGCATCTGCCGGGACCTGGTGCTGCTGGTATCGCTGTATATGCCCCTGTGGGTCTACAGCAATGTGCAGTTTTCCATAGCCCGTGCGGGCGGCGACACGGTCATGGGCGCGGTGGTGGACGGCTGCGTGACGCTGGCGGTGGTCATCCCCGGCATACTGCTGCTGGCGCGTCTGACGGACTGGGGGCCGGTGGCGATGTACGGCGCGTTGAAGCTGACGGACTTTGCCAAGATCACCGTCGCCCACCTGTGGCTGAAAAAGGAGAAGTGGGTAAAGAACCTGACGGTGCAGGCGGCGTGAGGCCGCTGCGGCAAACGGGAGGAAATTTCCATGAATACGAAGTTGGAGGTTTATCTCTACGGCCAGGGGCTGGGCACCCATTCCTTTCTGCTTCGGGACGGCTTTCTCAGACCCGACGCGTATTCCGAGATCAGGGAACAATACTTCCTTCCCGGCGGGGAGACGGGCATGGCAGCGACAGTGCTGGATTCACTGGGCGTATCCGTCCGAATGGACGGCACCTGGATCGGCACCAAGGTCGCGCCGATGCTGAGAGCGTTTTACGCGGACAAGCGGGTGGATCTCAGCCCATTGCGCTTCACAGAGGACGACCCTGGCGTGATGGACTATGTGGTGATCGCAGGACTGGTGCGCTCGCCCATGGGCAGGTTTCAGACCCTTTTTTCCTCAGGCAAACGGTGGTGGAGTGTTCCGAGGGAAGCGGACATCATCGGCTGCAAGGTCGCGGCCATCGATCCCTATTTCGGGGAGGAATCGCTGCTGGCGGCGGAGCTGTGCCGAAAACACAGCATCCCCTATGTGACCATCGACTGCCCCCACGATTCACCACTGCACCGCCGTGCCGCCGTCAATGTCGTCTCCAAGGAATGCATCTCGGAGCACTATGCTGCCATGACCCCGGAGGACGTGATGGCGCGGATGATGGACAACGCGGACGGCCTGACCATCCTCACCCAGGGCGGCGGTGAGATGCTGTACGGGCGGAAGGGCGAAGGAATCCATCGGATGAAGCCCTTTGACGTGGAGGTCAGGAGCACCCTGGGCGCGGGCGATACGTTCAAGGCCGGGTGCGTCTACGGTCTTTTGCACGGGATGGCCGACGCCGATCTGGTGCGCTTTGCCAGTGCCTGTTCCGCCGTGGCCATCTCCCGGTTCCCGCTGCCGCTGAATCCGCCGAAGCTGGAGGAGGTGCGGGCGCTCATCGACGCGCAGAAAGGATAATTGAAATGGTGATTGGACTTATCGGAGAGAACTGCAGCGGGAAATCCACGCTGGCGGCCCACATCAGAGACGTGATCGGGGCGGAAGTCGTCACCGGCAGGGACTACCTGAGGATGGCGAAGTCCGAAGCGGAAGCCAGGCGGCTGTTCCGGAAGAAGCTGGCAGGCGCTGTCAGCGGCGGCAATATCATCTATGTGATTTCGAAACCGGATCAGCTTGACCTGTTGCCGGATGGCGCGGTACGAATCCTGATCAGCGCGGATCTGGATACGATCAAGGCGCGGTTCAGAGCCAGGATGCGCGGCTTTTTGCCCGCGCCGGTCGAACGTATGCTTGAAAGCAAACACGGGCTGTTCGACAAAGGATCCTATGATTACCGATACGACGGAGTGGCCGGTGATGCGGCTGCGCTGTGCGAGCAGTTGAGGAGAATTGACAGCAATATCAACGAGGATTGATGGGAGGAATACCTGTGAGAGCGACTATCGCATACTGTGGGCTGGACTGCGAGACCTGTGAGGCCCGAATTGCGACGATGGACCACGATGACGTGCTGCGTCGTAAGATTGCAAAGGAGTGGTCTGAACTGAACGGCGTGGAGATCACGCCTGAGATGATCAACTGTGCGGGCTGCCGGATTGACGGTGTGAAGACGCCCTACTGTGACTCGCTCTGTCCGATTCGCCAATGCGCCCTCGCCAAAGGCGTAGAGACCTGCGGAAGCTGCGGCGGGATGGATGCCTGCGAAAAGCTGGGTGCGATCATCAGCAATAATCCTGACACCATGAAGCGCCTGAAGGGACTATAGAAGGAAGGGAATTTTGACCTGTGAGATGTGGCATGAGGAAGCGATTGATTCACTGGCTCGGTTTGACGGGTGTCGTCGCGCTTCTGTCCTATACTGCTGCGGTGGTGTTTTCGCCCCTGGCCTATCCGGACTACAACTGGATGGCCCAGGCGGTCAGCGATTTGTCAGCCGAAGCCGCGCCGTCAAGGCAACTGTGGAATCGGCTGGCAGCGCCTTATAATATCTGCAGCGTCGTGTGCGCGACCAGCGGCGCCCTCTTTGTAGCGCAGGAGCGCGTTTCATCCCGGTTGTTCCGGGTCGGCCTGTATCTCTTTATGGCGATGAACTGGGTTTCAGCCGTGGGCTATGGGATGTTTCCCCTTGCCGACGGCGGCAAGGACATCGCTTCCTTCCAAGAGGTCATGCACATCGCTGTCACGGCGGCGGTGGTGCTGCTGTCCATCGCTTCGCTGATCGGGTTGATCGTCGCCGGGTGCAGGGACAGGCGGGTCAGAGGCATCGCTGTCTGGGCCGCCGTGGTGTTTGCCATGATGCTGGTCGGCTCCATCGGCACAGGCGTCATGCCGCCGGAGTATTTCGGCATCGTGGAGCGCTTCAGCGTCTTTGTCGCGGTGGGGTTCAATGCTGTGCTGGGATGCTATTTGTTCAATGGCTTCAAAGGCATGGGAGGTGCTGAACTTGGATAACATGACCGCGCTGGTCAGCTGCTTTGCGAGGGCATACCATTACAGAAACAGTAATACACCTGTTTTCGCGGATTCCGTCGCGGAACAGATATTGACGGCAGAGGAATACAGCGCAATTTCACGGAACATGACGCAAGGCATCCAGTATTTCGCGCCGGGATTCCGGGGAACGCAGGAAGAAGCGCTTCGTTTCATCGTGAATCACCAGCTCGCGCCGTCCGTCCTGGCCCGAAGCGCCTTCTGCGAGCGGGCCATTGACAACGCCGTTCGTCTGGGCTGTCGGCAAATTGTGATCTATGCCTGCGGGTATGACACCTTCTCATTGCGGACACACAATCAATCGCTTACTGTGTATGAACTGGACCGGCCGGAGATGATCGCGGATCGCTGGAAGCGCATCGCGGGTTGCCCGACCGAATCCTTCGGAATCGGGCGGGCAATTTTCACCAAAGGTGAAAACGGCCTGACTGGAATCGAAGATTCACAGGCAGGCCGCCCCCGCACAGGCCTTGAACCTGCCTGCCATGTGGAAGACATCGGCTGTGATCTGTCCAGATCCGCATGGAAGGAGCGCCTGATCGAGGCCGGTTTCGATGTGGAACGCCCCTCCTTTTCAAGCCTGTTGGGCATCAGCTACTATCTGACCGAGGATGAGTTTGAAAAACTGATTGCCGGTATCGCGTCGCTCAGCTGTGAAGGCGCGTCCATATGCCTTGACTATCCAATAAACGAGGAAGGCAGGGAGAGCGCAAGGAACCGGGAGCTGGCCGCGACGGCGGGCGAAGCGATGAAGGCGAGGTATTCCTACGGGGAGATGGAAGCGCTGCTTTCAAGGGCGGGCTTTCTGATCTATGATCACATGGATGCGGACGAGGCGACCGAGGCGTTTTTCAAGGACAGCGACATGACCGCCCCAGCGGGCGTTGGTTACTGTCTAGCCATAAAGTAATGAGAGAGGATAAGCGATCATGAAATGGTACACTGACAGGCTCAAAGCGCTGGAGCGCGAAGAACCGATCATCTCTGTTTGTGGGGATGACTGCGCGGTATGCCCGCGCTTCCTTGCGCGAACCGAGGAAGAACTGCACGAGACCGCACTGTTCTGGTATCGCGCCGGTTGGCGGGACCGGGTGGTCGGCAACGGTGAAATCCGTTGCACCGGATGCGGCTGCCGACCGACCTGCAGCTTCATGCTGCTGCCCTGCACCCGGGATCATGGCGTCAGCGCCTGCCGGGATTGTCCGGAATTCGAATGTGACAAGGTTCGGGACACCTATGAACGCTCCGAGGCGAAGAAGCGGCAGTGCGAATGCGCCTGCGAAAGCCCGGAGGAGTTCAGGATGCTGTGCAGGGCCTTCTATGAGAAGGAGAAGAACCTGCGGGGCTGTACAGTGAGATAAATGACTGTATGAAGTGGGAGTGTGGCGAGGTGGATCCAATGAATCACTGTGGAACGCGGCAATTGGACACAGAAAGACTGGTCTTAAGGCGTTTTGTCACAGAGGATGCAGAAGCGATGTTCCGCAACTGGGCCTCTGAACCCGAGGTGACGAAATACCTGACCTGGCCCGCCCATGCCAATGTGGATGTGACCAGGGCGGTGCTGAAGGATTGGACGGCGACGTATGCCAGTCAGAACTATTATCAATGGGCGATCGTCCTGAAGGAAAACGGACAATGCCCCATCGGAAGCATCAGCGCCGTGGGACTGAACGATGACCTCTCGATCGTGCATATCGGCTATTGCCTCGGGCAGCGCTGGTGGCACAGGGGAATCATGTCGGAAGCGTTGAAGGCGGTCATTGATTTCTTCTTCTATGAAGTGGGAGCAAACCGGATTGAATCCAGACACGATCCCCGAAACCCTCATTCCGGCATGGTGATGCAGAAATGCGGGATGAAATATGAAGGCACATTGAGATGCTCGGATCGCAATAACCAGGGAATATGTGATGCGTGCTGGTATGCCATCCTGAAATCGGAACGCTGAAAAAAACCCCTTGACTCTCACACTGTGGCAGGCATTACAATACGTCTGAGCTCAACAGGAATCCGCTTTTGGAGGTACCGCCATGCTGAAGATCGGAGAATTTTCAAAGCTGTCCAGGGTCAGCGTCAGAATGCTGCGCCACTACGATGAGATCGGACTCTTGAAGCCCGTCGAGATCGACCGCTTCACGGATTATCGGTATTACAGGGAGGATCAGCTGCCCACGGCGGGCCGCATCGCCGCGCTGAAGGACATGGGCTTCTCCCTCGCCGACATCGTCAGGATGCTCGAGGTCTATGACGACCGTGAGCGGCTGGAGACGTTCTTTTCTATCCGGCGGGCGGAGCTGGAGGCCCAGGCACAGGATACGGCGCGCAAGCTGACACTTCTGGACGCAGCCGTCAAAAGGCTGAGAAAGGAAGAGCATATGAGCTATGACGTAACCATCAGAACCATTCCCGAACGCTATGCCGCCACCGTTCACATGACCATTCCCCGCTACGAGGACGAGGGCATGGTGTGGGGCACGCTCATGCAGGAGACCTGCCGGATGAACCTCGCGGAAGCGGACCCCTGCCTCTGCGCGGTGACCTTCCTGGACGGGGAGTACAAGGAGGAGGACGTGGAGGTGATGGCCTGGAAGACCGTGAAGGGCCATTATCCCGACACAGAGCACGTGAAGTTCCGCACACTGCCGGAGGTGACCGTCGCCAGCTGCACCTACAAGGGCAGCTATACCCTGATTACGGAGGTCTACGCGGCGGTGGTGGCGTGGATCGAGGCCAACGGGTATGAAACCTCGGGAGCCATGTTCAACATCTACCACGTCAGCCCCCACGAGACGCAGAACCCGGATGAGTTTGTGACGGAGATCTGCTACCCTGTGAAGCGACGCGGATAAGCGGTTCAAAGGCCCCGGTCCATTATGGGCCGGGGCAGTACGGAAGAAGGAGATATCATGATACTGGAAGCACAAAGGCTGCTGCTTCGGGAAATGAATCCAGATGATTTTCAGGCGCTGTTCCAGGTGCTTGGCGATCCGGAAACCATGTGGCACTATCCTTATACCTTCGACGGGAAGCACGTTCGGGACTGGATCGAGCGGAACATGAAGCGCTATCGGAAGGACGGCTTCGGCCTGTGGGCCGTGTGCCTGAAGGATTCCGGGGAAATGATCGGCGATTGCGGGCTGACGCTGCAAAACATCAACGGAGAAACGCTCCCCGAAATCGGCTTTCATATCCGCCGCGACTGCCAGCGGAAGGGCTATGCCAAAGAGGCGGCCAGGGCCGTGCGTAACTGGGCGTTTCGGAATACGGATTATCCTGCCTTGTACTCCTACTGCAAATACACCAATGAGCCTTCCTTCCGGACGGCGGAATCCATCGGGATGCGCTTTGCCTGCGAGTATCCGGATGAAATCAACGGAAAAACGCATGTGTCCGTGATTACCAGAGAAGAATGGATGAGCGAGCTCAAGCCCGATGAGAGCGAGTAGAGAGGATCATATGAAAGACGCAGTGTTATACATCCACGGAAAAGGCGGCAGCGCAGCGGAGTGTGTGCATTACGGGCTATTGTTTCCGGAATGTGAGGTCATTGGGCTGGATTATCATACCTTTACCCCGTGGGAGACCGGCGCGGAGATTCGCGCGGCGGTGGAAGGGCTGAATGCGGAGGGTAAGCGCGTCATCCTGGTCGCAAACAGCATCGGCGCATACTTCAGCATGAACGCCGGGATCGACGGGATGATTGAAAAGGCCTGGTTCATCTCCCCCATCGTCGATATGGAGAGACTGATCACCGATATGATGCGGTGGGCCAATGTCACGGAGGCGGAGCTGGAAGCCAGGGGCGTGATCCACACCGCGTTCGGTGAGGACCTGTCATGGAATTACCTCTGCTATGTGCGAAACCATCCCATCCGCTGGACGGCACCGACGCGGATCCTCTATGGAAGCCGTGACAACCTGACGCCATTTGAAACCATCCGCGATTTTGCAAAGAAGCACCATGCTGCTCTCACCGTCATGGAGGGCGGCGAGCACTGGTTCCACACGGAGGATCAGATGCGGTTTCTGGATGGCTGGATACTTGGAAAATGACATCAAAGAGTCGACGAAAGAGATGGAGATAAATAGCAGGAAGTGCATCTTACCCGCCGTTTTTTGCAAGTCACCGGCTGGGGTATGGACACAAGCGGATTTGTGTGTACAATGGTTTCCGGGGATGGAAGCGTTCGATCGACATTTTTATCAAGGTATGGCAAACATCATTACATGCTTCAGAATACTGGTCAGTTTTGCGCTGCTATTCTTCCCTTTGCATTCCGTACCGTTTTACTCATTGTACCTGACCGCAGGGATTTCCGATATGGTTGACGGTATGGTGGCAAGAAGGACGAATACAACCTCCGAGTTCGGCGCGAGGCTGGATACGGCGGCAGATTTCGTGTTTGTGGTTGTTTGCCTGATCAGGCTGCTTCCAGTCATGGATATTCCAACCTGGCTGTACGTCTGGACCGGTGTGATCGCCCTGATAAAGGGCATAAACATTGTCTCCGGGTATGTGATGCAGAAAAGGTTTGTGGCAGTACACACAGTTATGAACAAGATCACAGGCGCATTGTTGTTTGTTCTGCCGCTGACTATCCCGCTTATCGAACCAAGCCATGGCGCGATTGTTGTCTGCGCTATAGCGACGTTCGCCGCGATTCAGGAAGGACATTTGATTCGGACGGGAGATGAACGAAGCGATGAAGTATAACGGCGTACTGATCGCGGTATCAGATATGGAAAACAGCCGGCGGTTCTATCGCGATGTGCTGGGCTTGAAGGTCGTCGAGGACTTCGGCGCAAACGTGACCCTGGAGGGCGGCATCTTCCTGCAAACGCTCGACACCTGGAGGACGTTTATTCAGAGCGACCAGGTCGTATTGCCAAATCATGCCGGGGAACTCTATTTTGAAGAAGAGGACATTGAGGGGTTTTGCGACCGCATCGCGTCCCTTGATATCTGCTATGTACATCCGTTGTTTGAGCATCGCTGGGGACAGCGGGTCGTTCGATTCTATGATCCGGATGGACATGTCATCGAGGTGGGAGAGCGGCTGGATGTCGTCATTCGCCGCTTTTTCGAGGCCGGCCTGTCAGTGGCAGAGACGGCTGAAAGAATGGAGATTCCGATTGGCATGGTACTCTCAGCCCTCGGTGACGGCGCGCTTCGACTGGTGAAGGCGAACATGGGCGATTTCATCAAGGTCAGGGATGCCTATCTGGATATCATCGAACATAGCCCAAACTTGAAGCAATATGCGAGATGGGAGTACGGCAAACACCCGACGGATGATGATTTGATAAGGTTCATCTCTGCCGGAAACATGTACATGTTGATGGATGGCGCGGACATCGCGGGCGTGGCGGCCATTACGCCGGGGCAGGGCGAGGACTATCGGCAGGTTCAATGGCAGGTAGATGCGCAGGATCGTGAGGTCATGACGCTGCACCTGTTGGGCATCCTTCCGCGCTACCAGGGCGCGGGGGTCGGCAGGGCTATGATGCGCATAGCGCTCGGCATGGCGGCTGAAGGTGGGATGAAGGCGTTTCGGCTGGATACGCTCGCGTCGAACATTCCCGCACAGCGGTTCTACGAGTCGCTGGGATTTGTATTCTGCGGAAAACAGCACTGGTACGCGGAGAATACTGGGTGGACCGATTTTTACCTGTATGAGCAGGAAATCAGAGGAGGAAAAACAGAATGAATGTGACCTATGAGAAGAAGAACGCCATGACCTTCATCGGCTATCATGCCGAGATTCGCCCGGAGGAGGCCTATCAGAAATGTCCGGAATTCTGGGACAGGGAATACGCCGCGAAATACGCACGGCTGTGGCAAACAATGAAGCCTGAAAATGACGTGGAGAGGGCGATACTCGAAAACGGTATCGGCATGTATGCAATCTGCGCGGAATCTGAATGCGGTTTTACATACTGGATCGCGGGGCTGTATCAGGGCGGCGCGGTTCCGGAGGGGCTGGAGCTCTACAGCTTCCCCGAGAGCAGCTGGGCGGTGTTCACGGCCAGGGGGCCGATGCCGGGTTCTCTACAAACGCTGAATACGGCGGTATGGCAGGAATGGTTCCCGAATGAGGGGCAGAAGTACCACGCGAACGGTACCGCGACGCTGGAGGTCTATTCCGCCGGGAATCCGCAATCGCCGGACTATGAGTGCGGCATCTGGGTGCCGATCCAATGAGCATGAGCAAATATGAGCCTTTGTGGAAATGGATAGCGGAAAACGGCACAGACAGCTTCAAACTGACCTTTGACGAGATCGAATCCATTGCGGGAATTCCAATAGATCATTCGTTTCTCCGTTACAAAAAGGAGCTATTGGAGTATGGCTTTCGCGTTGGAAAAATATCCATGAAGGAAAAGACTGTTGTTTTTATTCATGACAGAATGGAGAAAGAAGTGAGCCCATGAAGATTCTTGTTCTTAACGGAAGTCCCAAGCGTGAAAACAGCGACACCCTGCACATCACCCGCGCATTCCTGGAGGGGATGCAGGCGGCGTCGCCGCAGGATATCCATATCATTGATGTGATCGACAAACATATCGAATACTGCACTGGCTGCTTTGCCTGCAAGCGGAACGGCGGCACATGCATCCATGACGACGACATGCGGGACATCCTGAATGAGATCCTGGAGAGCGATTTGCTGCTGTTCAGCTTCCCGCTGTACTGCTATGGCATGCCCGCGCCGCTGAAGGCGCTGCTGGACCGCACCATGCCGCTGTCCTCCATGGCCATGCGGAAGGTGGGCGATCGCTATGAGCACGTCGGACAGGCGGATTTCTCCCGCCTGCGCTACATGATGATCTGTGGCTGCGGCTTCCCCAACAGCAAACACAATTTCGAGCCCGCTATTGCGCAGTTCAAGCTGTGCTTCCCGGGAAATCACACCATCATCACTGTTCCCGAAAGCCCCATGTTCAACGCGCCCGAGGCGGCCATCGTCACCGAACCGCGGCTGGCGCTGGTTAAGCAGGCGGGCAGGCAATACGCCCAAACCGGGGAGATCGACGGGGCGTTGCTCAACGAGATCGGCTCTCCCATGATCCCGGAGGCGCAGTACGCGGCCATTGTGAATGGTGGAGTGTGAGAATGATGGCTGAATCAGGCGCAAGCAGGATCATACCTGTAGATGAAACCAATATTCTCCAGGCTGCAGCGATCCATTCCATATCCTGGAAGGAATCACACAGGGCATTTTGTACGCCTGGCTTTATAGAAAAGCATACACCGGACCGGCAGCGGGAGTATCTTCTCAGCAAGATGAACGATGGCACAAGGGTGTATATGCTGGTGGACGAAAAGCCGGTCGGGATCGTCTCCATAACAGACAATCTGATAGAGGATCTTTATGTTCTTCCGGGTATGCAGAACAGAGGTTATGGAACTGAACTGCTGCGATTCGCAATCAGCCTGTGTACGGCTATTCCAATACTATGGATTCTTGAAAACAATACCGCCGCGCGGAGGCTCTATCACCGAATGGGTTTTGTGGAAACCGGAAAAAGGCACTCGATCACAGATGGACTGGATGAAATAGAATTCGCATTGATTTAGAGCAAATGGCGGGTAGTGCATCTTACCCGCCGTTTTTTGCAAGTCACCGGTTGAGGTGTGGACATGTGCGGGTTTTTGTGTACAATGGATTCCGGGGGTGGCACAATGAGGGTGACGGTGGAGCAGATCGACCGGGAGCGCGAGGAAGAGCTGATCGTGCGCTGCCACGATCCCGGCGCGGCCTGGGTCGAGAGCGTTCAGGAGGCGGCCTCCGGTCAGCGGACGGTCTGTGGCTGGCGGGAGGATGAACTGCATCGGCTGAAGCTGTCAGAGGTCTTTTACTTCGAGGTCGTGGATGAACGGGCCTTTGTCTACACCCAGGCGGATGTATTCGAGGCAAAGGAGAAGCTTTACGAGTTTGAGCGGCTTTGCGCGGGCAGCGCCTT
>Ga0256404_1011686_pt1 | contig 11664 bp, 13 predicted proteins | sample RumenRJG_01DNA_FD_185990 | JGI IMG/M metagenome (GOLD analysis project Ga0256404, IMG submission 185990) | Bovine rumen microbial communities from Lethbridge, Alberta, Canada - RJG_01 | ecosystem: Host-associated > Mammals > Digestive system > Stomach > Rumen | place: Canada: Alberta | collected... | reverse complement strand
GGCATCTGCGTATTTTCAAACAGCTTCACAATCCAGGCTTCATTAACGACCGGAAACGACGCATTATCAACCCGGTACAGATCACGGTCCGCGTCAAACTCCTCCTGCAGACCGGCAAACGGAATCATGAATCCCATGCCCCTGCCTTCCGTAAAACGGACATTGACCTTCACAACATCATCCGTCCTGCTCTGGTATTCGACCGACGTAATTTCTTCGGCCTTGGCCTTCTTCTGTTCAATGACATCGATGAAGCTGTCATACTTCGCCAGCTCCGCAAGACGATCGTCGATGCCGTCTTCCAACTGCTGAATCTTCTCCGTAAACTCACGTACCGTCGGACAGCGGCGCAGCGTATAGTGCTTCGCGTTGAGCCGGCTGCCAAGGTCAAGCATTTCCTTCGGCGGCTGCTCTTCGGACACATAGATCACGAATTTCCTCTCCCTGTCCACATACAGCAGCGGATTCATCAAAAGAAACTCTTTCTGACAGTGCGGACACGTATGATGGAAAATATCTCCCGAAATGCTCCGTTCACGAAGATCCGGATCCTTTGACGCCTCAACGACGTCATACACTTCCACTTCAAATTCCTTGCCGCAATAGGGGCAGGTATAAGAAACGGTATGTGAACTGCTCATTCAAAAACTCCTCTCAGCCGCCGGCACGATTCAGAGAACCCGAATCCGGTAGCGTTTCCTTCTTGGACCAGCTGCTCCTTCTTCTTCTGATCTTCGGGCGACAGGTGGTTGCCATGGAACACCGTCAATAGCCTTGTCATTTCCCCGATCTCATAGGGCAGCGTATACAGCAGCTCACCGATGGCATAGCCACCGGTCTGCGGCTCTTCCAGCAGTCTGCCGATCAAAAACGGCCCATCAAAGAACTCCGCCTGCATCGCATATTCGCGAATTCCCTTCTTTTCGTTGATGCCTGCCGCAAGTATATCAGGACAGAAGTCGTCGCGCAGATCATCAATCGCCGTCTCCATCCGTGTCTGCCGTATGCCTTCCGACGTCTCACGCTCCTGTGCCTCGATGAACACTTCATTTTTTATCTGCATCTGGTGGCTTGGACGGATGCGGCGCGCATTGAGCGAACGCAGATGGCCCGGCGTAAACACTCCGAGCATCTCTTCCCTGTCCAGCCCCTTTGTACAATGATTCCAGGAATCCCCGATGGAGAGCACATTAAAAAGAAGAAGCCCTTCCCGGCTGATGAACGAGGAACACAGCATGTAGCAGTCATCCTCACTCACATCGATCGATGGTTTCAGTTTTTCCGTAAAGGCATCTGCTTCCAGTACAACGTACTGATGAAAGTATTCCCGAAATCCCATTTCTTTCAGCAGAATCATCGCTAGACCTCATTCCTAGACTAGCACGTTTATGCATGTTTATTCAAACATGCACGCAAAAACATGCATTCAGCCAGAAGCCGGATGAAATCTATTGTCTCAAAAGAGGGATCACGTCTCTCAGATCCGTCACAATTGCGTCCGCAAAGCTCTGATCCGCAATCCCGTCCGGGTCCCGCAGCGCCGTCACGAATGCGCCAGAAGCTTTCGCTCCTTCGATGCCGGTCCGCGAATCTTCAATGACCATTGCCTGGGAAGGAAGGCAGCCTGCATCCTCGATGCCAAGCGTATAGATATAGGGATCCGGCTTAGGATGCCCCGTCTCAAGACCACTGTAAATGGAACGGAAATACTTCGAAATCCCCAGCGTATTCAACGCATCATAAATCCGGTCACTCCCCGAATTGGTTGCCACACTCATCGGAATATGATGATCCCTGCAGAAGGAAAGAAGTTCTTCCAGATGCGGCGTTGCCAGTGCCTTCCAATCCGGATTTATTTTCGCAGGACGATACTTCACGATCTCATCGCGGTTTTTACGGTACGCTTCCTGCCCCGCGAAACAGCGGTCCATAGCCGCCGGCCGCGTCATATAGTTTGCGCCCATCAATGCCGCAAGATCCGCCTTTGTACACCGGATCCCCATCTGTTCCAGCGCCTGCGCCTGCTGACGCATATACCACGCCTCCGTCTGTACAATGACACCGTCAAAGTCAAATAGCAGCACCTTATACATCACCGCGTCCCCCCTCATCGATCCATTTATTTCTGTATATCTTAGCAGGTGTGTAAAGAACCCTTCGTCAGGTTCCGGTACAATTCTCTCTTCCAGAAGACTGACCAGTCAAAAACTGCTCCTTCCAAAGAAGGAGCTGTCTCTCAAAACGAAAATACAATTCCAGCGACCGCCGCTATGCAGATCAGAATGATCGGATGCACATTCGGCTTCCACTTGTAAAACGCAAACAGCGCCGCAAACAGAACGATTCCTTTCCATCGGAAGAGATCCAAGAGACTGCCTGTTGCCTTGAACGTATCCACATTGAACAGCGCCATCAGATAGATACTGATGACGGCCGAAAGGATAAAGCCAACAACTGCCGGACGAAGGCCATTGAAGATACCCTTCACGGCCTTTGAATTGCGGAACTGCACCAGAATCCGCGCAATGATGCAGATGACGATGATCGACGGCGCCACAAGGGAAAGCGTAGCCGCAATTCCTCCCCAGACACCAAACATGTGGTTTCCGACATAGGTTGCCATATTGATGCCGATCGGCCCCGGTGTCGATTCCGATACTGCAATCATCGTTGTCAGATCACTCAGTAAAAACCATCCGTACCTTGCCGAGATGTCCTGCAGAAATGGAACCGTCGCAAGTCCTCCCCCGACCGCAAACAGACCTGTCTTGAAGAACTCCCAGCACATCAGAAAGAACGTACTCATGCCTTTTCTCCCCTCTTACTGCCGGTCGCATACAGAACATAGCCAACAGCTCCCGCCACAATGACCAGGATCACCGTCGAGATATTCGTAAAGTATGCCAGCACGAAGGCCAGCGCAAAGATCAGAAACGTAGGCAGATTCTTCACGCCCTTCTTGTACATCTTGGCAATGGCGAAATACATCAGCACACAGACAGCAACCTGAATTCCACCCAGGGCATGCTGAACAACCGCAAGCGAAGAAAAGTTCGAGATCAGCTTCGCAATGATACTGATGATGACAAGGGACGGAGACACAACGCCAAGCGTCGCAACGATTCCTCCAAGAACTCCTTTCACCTTATAGCCGACGAAAGTAGCCGTATTCACCGCAATGATTCCAGGTGTACACTGACCGATCGCATAGTAATCCATGATTTCATCTTCCGTCGCCCAATGATTTTTTTCGATCACTTCCTTCTGAATCATCGGCAGCATCGCATAACCACCGCCGAAGGTAAACAACCCCATCTTGAACCACGCACTGAATAACTTCCAGTAAATCACATCATTCCCCCTTTTCATTTCAAGTTTTAAATTGATTTTCACCTAAATGATCTTAGCCACAGCTTTTCTGAGCCTTGATTATTACCAGCAGGCTATTCCGCTATCTGTCCTTGCCTCACAAGCACCAATATAAGCATGTTCATTTAGATTCAGTATCATCTGCCCTCTTCCAAAGGAAAAACAATTACTGGCTCTAGAGATAATATGGCCACGATTTTTCAGCTCTCTCATGCTCATTTCAGGAAAATCCGGTTCTACGCAAAATGTTCCGTCTTGAGGTTTGTATTGCCACCTGGGCATATCCAAAGCCTTCTGGGGATTATCATGTAAATCAATGAGATTTGTTAAAACCTGTACATGGCCTTGCGGCTGCATATATCCGCCCATTACTCCAAAAGGGCCAAGTGGTTTTCCGTGGTCCATTAAGAACCCAGGTATAATCGTGTGATAACTACGCTTGCCTCCTTTTAGGTAATTTGCATTTGATGGGTCAAGTGAAAAATCCCGGCCCCGATTTTCCAGAGAAACGCCATACCCTTTCAGAACAATACCCGATCCAAAATCCTGGTAATTCGATTGAATATACGAAACCATATTTCCATCTGGATCAGCAGTGCATAAATATACTGTCCCAGTTCTAGGAATGTCTAATGGTTTCGGGTTTATTGCATTTTCATTGATTTGCGAAGCTCTTTGAGCACCATATTGATCCTCTAAATAACGTTTTATGTCCACACTCATTTCAGAAGGGTCAGTAATAAACTGAAAGCCATCAGAAAACGCCATTTTCATTGCTTCGAACTGATAATGATATCGATCCACGTCGCTCATCTCATCCAGATTAAATTGCCTCAAAATATTTAATGCCATAAGAGCGACAATTCCTTGCCCATTGGGTGGAAGCTCAAAAACGTCAATTCCTCTATAATTGATGGAAATCGGCTTTACCCATTCAACCTGATAATCAGTGAGATCTCTTCTCTCGAAAAAGCCATTGAACTGATTACTTTCGCGAATAAATTCTTCAGCTATTTCTCCTTTATAGAATTCATCCGCGCTACTTGTCCCGATTAATTTCAATGTTTTAGCTAAATCCGGATTTTCAAAATGATCGCCAAAAAGATAGGGCTTCGAATTTTTTGTGAAAATACGAAACCATTCTTCATGTTCAGGCTTACTAACGAACTCAGAATAGTGCTTGTTTACATATTTATTCCATAGGTATGCAAGGGCCGGAGATAATGTAAATCCTTCTTCAGCAAGCTTAATTGCGGGTTCTAGATCTATGGATAAAGGTAGATTTCCGAATTTCTCGACCAACTCTGCCCATGCTTTAGGAGCTCCAGGAACAATCACTGGAAGCCACCCTGTAGATGGCATTTCATTAAAGCCCATTGCCTTAATCTTTTCCGAGGTAATGTTATGAGGTGCTCTCCCTGACGCATTCATCCCATACAGATTATTGTTCATCCATACAATTGCGAAGGCGTCACTGCCGATGCCATTGCTTACTGGCTCAAGAACCGTTAATGCCGCCGCGGTTGCAACCGCTCCGTCAACAGCATTTCCACCATGCCTCATGATTTGAGCGCCTACATCAGCTGCCAGATAATTACTGGTACAAACCATCCCATTTTCTGCAGTTTTACAGAAACTGGATGAGGATGCATATTTATCCAAGACATTATATTCAAGCATTTTCAACCTCTGAAAGTTGATTTTCTATGATTTGTTGGTATCCGGTATCTTTGAGATTCAATAGAGCTTCTTTAAAATATGTTTTTGCCTCTTTCTGCTTTCCAAGTTTGAGCAGCAATAAGCCGGATCGATATTGATACAAACCTTTTGATTGCTTGGCCTTCGCTTCCTTTGCCTTTTCTTCCATCAGAGAAAGATAAGATGTATCTCTTCCCAGGTCAATTTTTACCTGATATTCTGCTTCTTTTAGATACCCTCTTATCAGTGAAATGTTTGAAGATCCGAGTTCATCGTGAAATTTCGAAAGAGTCCCATTAGCCCTGTCCTCGTCTTTATTCTGCACATAGTAGATTATTTCATCCCGATATAAATCCGCCTTCTGCGCGCTGTTCAGTTTCATCCCTGTTAAGACATGTATTTTCTCTTCTATCTGTTCTTTATTTCCAAGAAGTATATTGGCATCAAGGTCCAACAACTCTCTCTGTGCTTTCGGAACCACTGCTTTAGTGGTAAAGCGTTCAAGGATTCTTTTAAAATCTTGGTAATTTCCATCCTTATATAACGCATCCGACATTTCTTTTACACGGATCTGATAGAGTCGATATCCACCTTGATAAATAATGAAAAACAAACAGAGTATCAATATTACTGGCCATGGCTTGATATTTGTCATATGTAATCTCTCGTCAATATTTGGAAACAAAGGCGTTTTGTGAGTGAAAATGGTTCCATTCACCTATATATGGATGAAGGCAGAAACCAATCGTTTCTGCCTTCATCAATTTGCATTACTTAGATCCCATTAAATGATGGAAATTTGGAATTTTTGGGATGTTAGCATTGATTCCTTTTTTCGTTGATAACCGATACGCCAGAATCTGGAGAGGCAAAATATATTCCAGCGGGCAGAAATACGGATCATCCACAAAGGAGTAAGACAAATCTTTTGGATCGTCAGCATCGACCATTCCAGCAAAGTTGCCTATTGCATATTCATGATGCGAATAATCTGTCAGGAAATTCTTCAAGCGGAATGTTCTATCTTTATACTTTCCTTCTTGTGCCAGATAGAACAGCTGTACATTTTCATCAATGGAATGATAGATACCATGCATGAATTCCTCAAGCTCATATCCTTCAACTCCAAATCGAATTGATTCTTCCAGCTTGAGCCTTCCCTCTAATACATCACCGTAGTTGTTTTCGCTTCCAACAACAATAAACCGTTTTGCCTCGACGAGTTCTGCCTCATTGCGTTCATACCATTTGACAGATTCTGAAATAATAGGATCAACATTATTTATGGTGTTTTGAAGACGTTGGACGTATTCAAAATACTTAACATCATCTATCCTATTGGTATCATGAGCAGTTTCCAGAGCACAAAGAATTAGACACATCATCGATGCTTCATAACCCTTTGTTTTTGGGCCGGCAAGTTCCTCACCACAATGAAGGGGCAGCACAAGATCGCAGCAATCATTCATGGATGTGCCATGGTCCTGCTCTGAAAAGCCCACATTTATGGAACCATGTTTTTTCATGAACAGTAGTGCTGAGACAGTGGATTTGCTTTCTCCAGACTGAGAAACACCGATCGTCAAGACTTTTCTGTCAATTACCTTTACATAGTTCTCAATTAGACGAGGGTAATCAGCCAGGACGGGAATCCTCAGCACCTCGCTCATAAAGCCGCGTACTGACTCTGCACAGTGATAAGAAGTACCAGAGCCTGTGCAAATAATCTCTTGAATTTCTTCTTTCTGGAAAAGATCACTGAAGGGCTTAAAATATTCCGTCCTATGGTCAAGGAGGTCCTGAAGAACTGAATGAGTTTCATTCAGGTAGTCCCACATTGCAGTCTTAGAAAGTTTCGAATAGTCAACCATCAAGTAATTCCTTTCTAATCAATCAACTACTGCAGCAAAGATCGGAAGTCCCTCAACAATGGTGATGATGATAGCGGCAGCAATCAGCCAAAGCATGATCTTTGTCGTGCTGGTTCCTTTCTTCATTGAGCGATAGCAGATGAAGGTAATAAGCAGCGGAAGTAGTTTGGGCATGAAGCTGTCGAACATATCCTGAATAGCATATGTAACTTCACCCATATGGAAGGTAATAGAAGTAGAGAAATTAATCATCGAAGCAATCATTGCTCCAACAACCATAGTTCCAACTACCTTTGCGCCATCGGTAACGTCATTGATGGTTCCTTCGCCGGAAGCATCATTGAGCATGTCAATTCCCTTTTCGTATCCGAGTTTAAATCCGTATTTACGAACGAGGAAATGTGGAATGTTATGAATCAGCCAGAACAGAATCGGGCCAAGATAGTTACCCTGAAGTGCGAGCTGAACACCGATTCCAAGTCCAATAGTACGAAGCGTTCCCCAGAAAATTGAATCGCCAATTCCTGCAAGCGGTCCAATTAATGCAGTACGAACCGCAACAATTGAATCACCAGTCACAGCCGGATTCTTATGATGCTCTTCTTCCATTGCAAGGCAGACACCCTGAATGAAGTTTGTCATCTGCGGTGAAGTGTTATAAAAACTTGTGTGTCTCGATAATGCTTCTTTCAATCCTTCTTCATCATCCTGGTAAATTTCCTTCAGACCAGGAACCATTCCATAAAGCCAGCCAACAGCCTGCTGACGTTCATAATTAAAGCAACCCTGTAAAGGAAAAGATCTCCAGAAAGTCTGCTTAATCGTTTTTTCGCTTAATGACATATTGTTTTACCTTCTTTCTCAGAAATCATCTTCCTGGTCTGTAGACGCAGTTGTCTTTGAAGTGGAGGGTTTCAGCTCCTTCTTTAAGAAATAGAGGATCAAAGCGAGGCAAATGCCAATTATCGTAATACCAAGGGTGCTCATTCCGAGATAAGCGCTGAGGACAAATCCAATGAATAGATAAGGTGCAGTTTTCCGATCATACATGAACTGCATAAGTAACGCCATTCCAAGTGCAGGAAGCAAAGACGCTGATCTCGAGAGGCCATTGACGATGAAATCAGGCAGCCAGTCAATAATGGACTGAACTACAGGTGCTCCAAAATAGCATCCTAGGAATACTGGAATTGCAGTCAGTGCAAAGAAGATCCAAGCACCCGACCAGAGAGATCTGTCAATCGCCTTTGTATCTCCCGCCGCAGCAGCTTTATCAATTGCGATATTGAAACGAGCATTAATTACACGGCAGAGAATGCCAAATGCCTGACCCAGCGAAGCAATCGGCATTGCAAGTGCAACGACTTCCTCTGTTTCCAAACCGGAATGAATTGCGAATACAGTGGCAACAATTGCGCCAATCATTGAATCCGGAGGCGTCGAACCGCCAATCGCCACAATGCCCATGAAGATCAACTGAAGTGTAGCGCCAGTCACGAGTCCTTTTGCTGGATCACCTAGAATTATTCCGACCAGCACGCCTACAACCAGCGGAGAATCTGTGAGGCATTGCCCGAATACGCGGCTATCCCAGCGCAGAAGGCCAGACAGCACGGCAACAAGAATACATTGGACTAAGAACATAATTATCCCCCTTTCTATGCCTTTACTTGGCTTTTGAGATTAGTTCTTCCAACGTTAACTGCTTCATGTCAGGCTTTGTTTGAGAGTAGACTTTAACCCCCTTGTCTCTAATTGCCTTCAAATTTTCAATGTCAGAATCATCAATGAACACCTTCAAATCTGCTTGTTTTTTTCCTGGGGCGGAGCGCATTGCACCAGCATTTAATTCATGTATGCATGTGGTTCCTTCAACAATCTTTCTTGCATTTTCAGAATTCTTAGTGACAACAAAGATCCTTTTTTGCCCATCACCTTTTTCGTTCAGCAGTTCAATTGCTCTGCGGATTGTAACGATTGGCATTGCAACGCCAGCTGGCTGGGCAAGTTTCATGGCATTTTTCATTATCTGATTAGTTGCAGTTTCATCATCCACAACCATTACCACTTCTGCATTGGTGTAACGAAGCCACATAGTAATTACTTCTCCATGAATCAATCTGTCATCAATTCGTAACTGAATAACCATTAGAAATCCTCCTCCGCGTCAGTTTCCTCATTCTGATTAAGCTGATCATTTACATAAAAAATTGTGTCTTTCGACTGTTGAAGTATGTCTTGAATTTTTACTACAATGTCACCAGCTGTTAGATCTGAAGTAACCAAAGCAAGCATCATGCCTAGATTCATACCTGAAACCAATTTGAGATTCTCATATTCTGCAAGCAAAGGTGCTGCCAATGTTGTAGTCGAACCAAATGGAATATCTGTAACGATGATTGCAGGTATGTTTTTATTCTGCTTATCCAGCCAGTCTCTAATTTCACTGGTAACTGTTGCCGGGGAATCCTTTTCCATCACACAAATGCTGTCGATTGCATTTTGTTCCCCGGTAATCACCCGAATTGAGACTTTCATACCATCAGCGAGAGTCCCATGGGATAAAGCTAAAATTTGATTTCTCATTTTTCCTCCGGCTATAATTTTCTTTATCGCAAGGTAATGACAATTAGATTTCAAACAATTTGATTTGTATATACATTTTCTAGCACAAGGCTTATTAATTGTCTATACTTTTAAATATAAAATATATACATTTTATTGACAAGGTTCATGAAAATACGTGGCTTTTTTGTTACAGATGATAGGTACTAACTAAGCACTTTGTTAAAATAAATAAACTTGATGAAGGGAAATTATGCATCAGAAGACAAAAAAAGAAGTAATTGAACAATTCATCATTGAGCAAATTGATTCTGGTGAGCTAAAAGAAAATCAGAAACTTCTGACTGAGAAAGAGCTTTGCTTAAAGTTCTCTGTTAGCAGAATGACTGTAAATAATGCAATGAATAATCTGGTCGACCAGGGATATATTGTTCGAATTCCTGGAAAAGGATCTTTTGTAAAAAAGCGCCCCCTTCTCCGATACATCAACCATAAGCGCTCTTTTACAGAGGATATGAAATCCATTGGAAAAACAGCCGGGTCTATCACCTTGGAGTTTCATGTGGCCCCTGCATATCATTATTTAAAGGCCTTAACTGAGCTTCATGTAGATAAAGACGAGAATATTTATCATTTCATTCGACTTCGGACTGGTGATGGTGAACCAATAGCAGTTCAATCGACTTACATTCCAGCTTCTATCGTCCCGGATTTTGACTATTCTGCTCTCGATAAATCCCTTGATGAATATATTGCATCAAGAGGGATTGAATTAGGCGCATTCGAGACAAAACTTCGAGCAGTAATTGCAGACCAGGAGACTGCAAATTTGTTGAAAATCAAAAAAGGCGATCCACTTCTTGAAAGTAGGACCTATAGGAGAACAAGAAATGGAACGCTATATGAATACACAGAAACCTATTATAGAGCAGACCAATATGAGTATACTTTCTCATCAGCTGTAGATCCGTCGCAAATGCCATAATGAAAAGTGTATTTTGCCAATGTTCTAATTTCTACATCAAGGAGAAAACAATTAGCAATTGGAGTGCCCAAGATTCATGTCTTCTATGATCAATAAGTAAATCACATAGTTGACAATTGAGATTTTTTCAAAATGTACTGATTATTCTTTTTTCAGGAGACTACATTACAGATTAATCGAACTATTTCAAATCATTAATTGCCTCAATCACTACATCTATATCGTGGTCGGTAGTGCTCCAGCTAGTGCAGAATCGAACACACTTATGGTTATCATCAATTTGTTTTTCTTCTCTAAACACTATTTTTTCTGATAAGGCTTTTGCTTGTTCATTTGTGAGGATAATGAATTGTTGATTCGTTGGACTAACAACATATTCTGGAATACCTTTTCCCCGAAATGCCCCTCTCAACCTTGTGGCCTCTTCATCAGCCTTCTTACATATTTTCCAATATGTCCCATTCTCAAGTAACGCAATAAACTGCAACCCCATTAACCATCCTTTGGCGAGTACTGCTCCATTCTGCTTCATATACGTTTTAAAATTATTTTTTAAAGCCGGATTTGTTAATACTATTGCCTCTCCAAACATTGCTCCACATTTTGTTCCACCAATAACAAATGCATCTGTTAGCGAACCAATATCCTGAATTTCAACATCATTTTCTGATGAACCGATTCCATATCCTAATCGGGCTCCATCAACAAAAAGGTACATATTATAGCGCTTACATATCGAGCTAATTGCTTCTAATTCTGATCTGCTGTACAAAGTTCCCAGCTCAGTAGGGAAACTAATATATACAAGTTTTGGCTCCGTAAGGTAATCTTTTGGAGACTTATAATAGCTTTCCGCTATCTCCTCAATTTGTTCTGCTGTTATCTTCCCGTCACTCGATGGAAGGGCTTGAACTTTATGCCCCGTATGTTCTGCAGATGCAGCTTCATGGCAAAAAATATGGCCTGTATCAGCACAAATAATACTTTGAACAGGACTAAGAGCAGCTGAAATAATGATTAAATTTGCTTGTGTGGCTCCTGTAAGAAAGTAGACAGAAGCATCCGGTTTTTTTATTAAAAAATCCCTTTTTGCACAGTGTTGGTGAAGAACCTATAATTTGGATAGCCCGACGGGGCTAGAAAGCTAAAACGCTTTGGTAAGTGGTTCTGAGTTAG
>Ga0256404_1011685_pt1 | contig 11665 bp, 12 predicted proteins | sample RumenRJG_01DNA_FD_185990 | JGI IMG/M metagenome (GOLD analysis project Ga0256404, IMG submission 185990) | Bovine rumen microbial communities from Lethbridge, Alberta, Canada - RJG_01 | ecosystem: Host-associated > Mammals > Digestive system > Stomach > Rumen | place: Canada: Alberta | collected... | reverse complement strand
TGATGCAGCTGCTCAAGCGTCTGAATGAAGAAGAAGGTATGACGATTGTGGTGGTGACTCACGAGAGCGGTGTGGCTAACGAGACGAACAAGATCGTGCATATCAAGGATGGTGTCATCGGTAAGATCGAGGAGAACCTCGACCACAATGCAAGTCCCTTCGGCAGTGGAGGATTAATGAAGTAACTAGGCATCCTAGGCATCCTAGAAAAAATAAGATAATTATGCGAGATGTATTTTCTGAAATATGGCAGACGGCGCGGCGGAACAAGCTCCGCACGACGCTGACAGGCTTCGCCGTGGCGTGGGGCATCTTCATGCTCATCGTGCTGCTGGGTGCCGGCAACGGTCTCATCAATGCCAACCTGAAGCAGAATGAGAACTGGCTGTCGAACTCGATGGAGGTCTGGGGAGGACGTACCTCGAAGGCCTACCAGGGATTGAAAGAGGGGCGCAGGGTCAAGCTCCAGGCATCCGACCTCGCCATGACGGAGTCGGACTTCCCTGAGACTGTCGATGAGGTGGGTGCACGTTATGAGACCAGCACCACCATCAGTTACGGCGATGAGTATATCAGCACCACGATAACAGGTGTCTATCCTGTACATACGAAGATCAACAAGCACGATATGCTTTACGGAAGGTTTGTGAATGATATCGATATGCGTGAGAAGCGCAAAGTGCTGGTGCTGAGCAATAAGCAGGCGAAGGAACTGGAGCCGAGAGACTATTCCACGCTGCTGGGTAAATATGTGAAGGTGGGTAACTTCGCCTTCAAGGTAATCGGTATCTATAAGGATCGCGAGGAAGGTCAGTCGGAGGCTTACTCCAGCTATGCCGCCATCAAGGGTATCTTCGGAGCCAACAACGATGAGGTGGGGAGCTTGGAATATACTTTCCACGGTCTGACAACAGAGAAGGCCAACGAAGATTTCGAGAAAGAATATCGTCGTCGTCTGAATGCCAACCATCAGGTGCATCCTGACGATGAGCGTGCCTTCTGGATATTTAATGGCTATACGATGAGTCTGCAGATGGAGCAGGGTATTGCCATCATCCGTACAGCCCTGTGGATCGTGGGACTCTTCACGCTGCTCTCAGGCATCGTGGGTGTGTCGAACATCATGCTGATCACCGTGAAAGAGCGTACCCATGAGTTCGGCATCCGTAAGGCGATCGGTGCCAAGCCCTGGAGCATCCTGAAACTGATCATCATCGAGAGTGTGATCATCACCACGTTCTTCGGCTATGTCGGTATGGTGCTAGGCGTAGCTGCCAATGAGTATATGGATGCGACGCTAGGGCATGAGACAATTGACACAGGCCTCTTCAAGGCCACGATGTTTCTGAATCCTACCGTAGGACTGGATGTGTGCTTCGAGGCGACGATGGTGATGGTGATTGCAGGTACAATCGCAGGTCTGATCCCTGCCTATAAAGCAAGTAGAATTCGCCCGATAGAAGCGCTCCGCGCCGACTAGCCAGACTAGGGATACTAGAAATACTAGAAGATTATGAGAGTAGATTTAGATTCATACAGAGAAATACTTGATACGCTGACTCGTAACAAGTCGCGTTCGTTCCTGACAGGCTTCGGTGTGTTCTGGGGTGTGTTCATGCTCGTGGCACTCATCGGAGGTGGTCAGGGACTGAAAGAGATGCTGGAGAAGAACTTCGAAGGGTTTGCTCAGAATACCGTGATCGTGTGGAGCCAGCAGACCTCAAAAGCCTACAAGGGTTTCCGCAAGGGCCGCTGGTGGAGCATGGACTATAAGGATATCACGCGTCTTAAGCAGCGCGTGCCAGAGCTCGACATCGTGGCACCCGCCTTGTTCGCCCCTTGGGGAAAGACTAATACGGCTTATTACAAGGATCAGAAGACCACGCCGCGCGTTCAGGGTTGCACACCCGAATATGCCAAGGTGATTTCGCCGAAGCTTTACTACGGGCGCTATATTAATGAGATGGACATGAAGGAGCATCGTAAGGTGTGTGTCATCGGAAAGCGTATCTACAAGGAACTCTTCAAGGAAGGTGGCGACCCCTGTGGCAAGTCGATACGTATCGACTCCACCTATTACGAAGTGATAGGTGTTGACTATGCCTCATCGGGGGGTATGAACATCAATGGACGTGCGGAACAGAAGGTGACGCTGCCGCTGACACTGATGCAGGAGATCTATAACCGAGGTAAGGAAGTGGATATGATCGTGGCTACAGGTCGTCAGGGTGTGGTGATGTCGAAGTTGACAGACCGTATCCGTGAGTCCGTTACGATGGGACACTTCGTGGATCCCGCCGACGAGCAGGCAGCGATGGTGTTTAATACCGAGGTGCTCTTCCAGATGCTCGACAACCTCTTTAAAGGCGTCAATTTCCTCATCTGGCTTGTGGGTCTCGGAACCCTGCTCGCAGGTGCCATTGGCGTATCTAACATCATGATGGTAACGGTACGCGAGCGAACGACAGAGATCGGTATCCGCAGAGCCATCGGTGCGACGCCGAAGATGATCCTCTCGCAGATCATTGCCGAGAGTATCGTGCTGACGCTGGTGGCAGGTATGAGCGGCATCCTCTTCGGAGTGATGATCCTCCAGATGCTGGAGATGGGCAATACCGAGGACGGTATCGTGACAGCTCACTTCCAAGTGGGCTTCTGGACAGCTATCTTCGCAGCCCTCGTGGTGAGTGCGATGGGTGTCCTCGCAGGACTTGCGCCAGCAGCCCGCGCCATGACCATCAAACCCGTTGACGCTATGCGAGACGAATAAAGGTAAAAAAGTAAAAAGGTAAGAAAGTTAAAATTTAAAATTTAAAATATGAAAAGGTACAGTAAACTGATTATCGCAGCGATTATCGCCCTGATTTTCATCGGAACATTCGTGTTCCTCTGGCAGAAGAGCCAACCCAAGGAAGTTGTCTATAACGAGTTTACCCCGAAGATGGAGGACATCCAGAAGACAACCATCATCACCGGTAAGATTGAGCCCCGTAACGAGGTGAACATCAAGCCTCAGATCTCTGGTATCATCACTGACCTCTACAAAGAGCCAGGCGATTATGTGAATGCAGGCGATGTGATTGCGAAGGTGAAGGTGATTCCCGACATGGGACAGCTGTCGAGTGCGGAGGCCCGTGTGCGTCTGTCGGAGATCAACCTGAAACAGGCTCAGGTCAACTTCGATCGTGAAGAGAACCTCTATAATATGAAACTTGTCTCTGCCGATGAGTTTGATAAGATCAAGCAGGCCCTGCAGCAAGCCAAGGAAGAGAAGGTTGCCGCTATCGATGCCCTGCAGGTGGTGCGCGACGGTGTCTCCAAGTCTAATGCCTCGGCTTCTTCCACCCTCATCCGTTCCACCATCTCAGGCAGAATCCTCGACATCCCCGTGAAGGTGGGTAATATGGTGATCCTCTCCAACAACTTCAACGATGGTACCACCATTGCCTCTGTGGCAAACATGAACGATCTGATCTTCCGTGGTAACATCGACGAGACGGAGGTAGGTCAGCTGGTGAATGACATGCCGATGAAGATCACCATCGGTGCCCTGCAGGATCTGAATTTTGAGGCCAACCTGGAGTATGTCTCCCCGAAGGCAGTAGAGAACAACGGCGCCAATCAGTTTGAGATCAAGGCTGCTGTGAAGCTTGCTGAGGGCAGTCAGATCCGTTCTGGCTACAGTGCCAATGCCGAGATCGTGCTGTCGTCTGTCAACAAGGTGCTCAGTGTGCCAGAGAGTGCTATTGAGTTCAGCGGCGACTCCACCTTTGTCTATGTGATCAAGGGTGAGGGCAAGGACAAGACCTATACTCGTACACTGGTGACGACTGGTCTCTCTGACGGTGTGAATATTGAGATCAAGAAGGGTATCACGCAGAAGGATAAGGTGCGTGGTCCTGAGAAAATTGCTGATGAAGATAAAAAATAAGGTGCTATGATACGAAATAATATCCTGATGTTGACTGCGCTGCTGGCTATGCAGTTGCCGCAGACGGCTGATGCCCAGAAACGGTGGACACTCCGTGAGTGTGAGGACTATGCGATCGCCAATAATATCTCTATCAAACAGAGTGAGGTGGCACGTGTGAAACAGACCTATGCACTCTCCACAGCCCGTAACAAGCGCCTGCCCGACCTCTCTGCCTCGTTGGGAGAGAACTTGTCGTTCGGACGCGGACTGACGGAGGCTAACACGTATGATAACACGAACACCAGCAACACCTCGCTTCAGCTGCAGACGAGTGTGCCTTTGTTCTCTGGTTTTGAGATTCCTGAGAACATCAAACTGAATCGCCTGAACCTTGAGGCCTTGACGGAAGATCTTGAGAAGGCTAAGAACAATATCCGTATGCAGGTGGCACAGGCTTATGTGCAGATCCTCTACGATCAGGAGATGTCGGCCGTAGCCCAACGGCAGATTGATATCGACTCGATGCAGGTGGTTCGTCTCACGGCTTTCGTCAACAACGGGAAGGCCAGTGTCTCAGAACTCTCCCAGCAGCAGTCCACCCTGGCTACCAGTCGCCTCACCGCCACACAGGCTGTTAATAAATGCCGTTTGTCGATCCTGGCACTGACCCAGTTGCTGGAACTCCCCACACCTGAAGGCTTCGCTGTGGTCAGTCCCGATATGTCGGAGCTGGGCAAGTTGGAGGATATCAATCTCCTCACTCCTGACGATATCTATGCCGAGGCCCTGACCTTCAAGCCTGAGATCCGTTCAGAGCAGCTTCGTCTGCAGGGTAGCGAGCACAGCATCAACATCGCCAAGGCCGGGCACTATCCGAAACTGAACTTCAGTGCCGGTATGGGGTCGAACTACTATACCAGCAGTTCCTATGATTCCGATCCCTTCGGCAAGCAGTTGTCGAATAATTTCAGTCAGTTTATTGCCCTGAACCTGAATATCCCTATCTTCAACCGTTTCCAGGTGCGCAACAATATCCGAAGTGCCCGAGCCGATCGCATGAATCAGGAACTGAAGCTTGAGAATGCGAAGAAGACGCTCTATAAGGAGATACAACAGGTGTATTACAATGCCTTGAATGCGCTCTCCAAGGAAAAGAGCTCCCTCGAGGCTGTGGTGAGCTCTGAGGATGCCTTCAAGCTGATGCAGGCGAAATATGAGAACGGCAAGGCCACTATCACGGAGTTTAATGAGGCCAAGAACAAGTACCTGAAGGCTGAGTCGGATCTTGTTCAGGCACGCTATGAACGCCTCTACGAGTGGGCACTGCTCGACTTCTATCGGGGTAGGGAATTGGATTTCTAAAATAAATAATGCGAGGGATTTCCCTCGCATTATTTATTTCTTATGACGATTGGCGCGTTGCTCGCGGTACTTTGCCTTCTGGCGGGCACTGCCGCTGCCATGGGCGCCCGTGATATACTGCTTCTTCTTGGCTTTGGTCTTCACCTTGCCATTGTCCTTAGGCTTGTCACCTCCGCGTCCGAAGTTGATGCCGTTTTCTAGGATATTCTGAAAATCGTCCATAATTATTTAATGGTGGAACAATCTTACACCTGTGAAGGCCATGGCGATATTGTATTTGTCGCAGGTCTCGATCACATTGTCATCACGCACGCTGCCACCTGCCTGGGCGATGAACTCCACACCGCTCTTATGGGCACGCTCGATATTGTCGCCGAAGGGGAAGAACGCGTCTGATCCCAGCGCCACCTTGGTGTTCTGGGCAATCCAAGCCTTCTTCTCTTCCATTGTCAGCACCTCGGGCTGGGTCTTGAAGAACTGCTGCCAGGTGCCGTCACGCAGCACGTCGTCGTGATCCTCGGAGATATACACATCGATGGTGTTGTCGCGGTCTGCACGACGGATATTGTCGATGAAAGGCAGATTCATCACCTTCGGATGCTGGCGCAGCCACCAGATGTCGGCCTTGTTGCCTGCCAGACGGGTGCAGTGGATACGGCTCTGCTGACCAGCGCCGATACCGATGGCCTGTCCGTCCTTCACGTAGCACACAGAGTTTGACTGGGTGTATTTCAGCGTGATCAGGGCGATGATCAGGTCGCGCTTGGCCTCTGGGGTAAAGGTCTTGTTCTGGGTGGGCATATTCTCGAAGAGCGCATCGTCGTCGAGTTTGATCTCATTACGACCCTGTTCGAAGGTGATGCCGAACACCTGCTTGCGCTCGATCGACTCAGGCACGTAGGTGGGATCGATCTTAATCACATTATAGGTACCCTTGCGCTTATCCTTCAGGATCTCGATAGCCTCAGGGGTGAAGTCTGGGGCGATCACACCGTCGCTTACTTCACGCTTCAGCAGTTTGGCGGTGGTGGCGTCGCAGGTGTCAGAGAGCGCCACAAAGTCACCGTAACTCGACATACGGTCAGCACCACGGGCACGGGCGTAGGCACAGGCGATGGGACTCTCGTCGAGACCCTGCACGTCGTCCACGAAGTAGATCTTCTTCAGGGTGTCGCTCAGGGGCAGACCAACAGCTGCACCAGCAGGGCTTACGTGCTTGAACGAGGCTGCTGCAGGCAGACCGGTAGCGGCCTTCAGTTCCTTGACAAGCTGCCAGGCATTGAATGCGTCGAGGAAGTTGATGTAGCCGGGACGACCGTTGATTACTTCGATGGGGAGCTCACCCTCGGTCATGAAAATGCGCGAGGGCTTCTGGTTGGGATTACATCCGTACTTGAGTGCTAATTCTTTCATTTTTGCGATATTTTTTATTTCTGTGTGCAAAGGTACAAAATATTTTTGTAATTTTGCACCAAACTTAAATTATTAACATGGAGAAGAAACGTTTGGCGCTTCGGAAGCTGCTGGAGGCAGTGGAGAAGGAAATCCTGAGAAAACCTGATAAGAAAACGCTCGACCGTCTTTCTTTGTTGGCAGGGTTCCAGAGTTGGGAGGATTTTCAGAAAGCCCTGCATGGGGAATAAAAAAAGAGGCTCGCACACTTGGGTGAAGCCTCTTTTTTTACTTTTTTATTCGCCAACGTTGTGACGCTTTTCCTTAATGCGGGCAGCCTTACCAGTGAGCTTGCGCAGATAGTAAAGCTTAGCGCGGCGAACCTTACCTACCTTGTTAACCTCGATGCTCTCGATGTTGGGTGACTCGATGGGGAAGATACGCTCTACACCAACGGTACCAGACATCTTACGAACGGTGAAGCGCTTCTTGTCTCCGTGACCTGCAATCTTGATAACTACACCACGATAGAGCTGGATACGCTCCTTGGCACCCTCGATAATTTTGTAAGCGACAGTGATGGTGTCACCAGCCTTGAACTCTGGGAACTTTTTGCCGGTTGCAAATGCTTCTTCAGCAACTTTAATTAAATCCATTTTTTAATCCTATAATTAAATTTGTTGTATCGTTCCAACGCAACATAACAGGCCTCTCGATACTTCCTGCCAGCGATTACGCCGAAAAGCGGGTGCAAAATTACACATTTTTTCCAATTCCAAGAAATATTTTGGATATTTTTTATATCTTTGCACCGATAAAAACCGAGATTATGAATAAAAAACAGTATCTTTTGAGCGTTTTTGCCATCTTGATGATGTTTTCTTGTGCCCCCAAACACTACCATGTGACCAGTGTTGAGCGTTCGCGCATCATCATCGACAGCCGTTATGATCAGCATCCCGATGAAAAGGCAACCGCGTTCATGGCACCTTATAAGAGAGTGAACGACAGTGTCATGGCTCCCGTGGTCGGTCAGGTGGCTCATAATATGCATGCCACGCGTCCTGAGAGTGATCTGTCGAACCTCGTATCCGACATTCTGATCTGGGCCTCACGCGATTACAACGAACAGCCCGACCTCGCCATCTATAATATGGGTGGTATCCGTGCCGATCTCACCAAGGGTGATGTCACCTATGAGGATGTGCTCAGTGTGGCACCTTTCGAAAACAAGATCTGCTTCGTCACCCTGACGGGCGAGCAACTCATGCGGCTCTTCCAGCAGATTGCCTATCGTGGTGGTGAGGGGGTGAGCAAGGGCGTGGAGCTCGTCATCACCAGTGCCGAGATCGGTGGTGAACTCGTCTCTGCCCGTCTGAACGGCAAGGAGATCGACCCCCAGGCCAACTACCGTGTGTGTACCATCAACTACCTGCTTGAAGGTAACGACGGTATGAGTGCCCTTAGGTTGGGCACCGACAAGGTGTCACCCCAGGAAGCCAGCAACAACTCACGTTTCCTGATCATGAACTATTTCCGGGATATGATGAAACAGGGTATCGTGGTCGATGCCCAGGTGGAGGGGAGAATTGTAGTTAGAAGTGAAAAGTGAGAATTTTGAATTTTGAGTGATATGAAGCGTTTACACCTTATTATTATAATAGCACTGCTGTCAGGACTGACGGTTGGTGCCAAGAAGCATAAGCAACTCGTGATCCTGCATACCAATGATACCCATTCCACCATCATCCCCGTCAATCCTCATATCGACAATCAGGAGATTGCCGGGCGTGGTGGATTCCTGCGTCGTATCAACATGATTAAAGAACAGCGTCAGCAATATCCCAACCTGCTCTTGTTTGATTCTGGAGACTTCTCTCAGGGCTCAGGTTACTACACGCTCTTCAAGGGGGAGGTAGAGGTGGGGCTGATGAACCAGATGGGCTATGATGCTGTCACCATCGGTAACCATGAGTTCGACTTCGGTATGGATAATATGGCCAAACTCTTCAAGATGGCCAACTTCCCCATCGTCTGTTCTAACTACGACTGTAAGGGAACGGTGTTGGAAGACCTGGTGAAACCCTATATCGTCCTTAAGCGTGAGGGTGTGAAGATCGGCGTTTTTGCCCTTTCCCCAGCCTTGAAGGGACTTGTGTTTGACGGCAACTGCGAGGGTATCACCTATCTCGATCCTGCAGAGACGGCTCAGAAGTACATCGATCTCCTCCGCAAGCAGGAGAAGTGCGACGTCGTGATCTGTATCTCCCACCTGGGTTGGAAGGATTCGGAATATCCTGATGAGAAGATGCTGCTGGGCGTTGAGGGTTGCGACCTCGTGTTGGGTGGTCACACGCATACCTATATGAAGGAACTGGAGTACGCCCCAGATAAGACAGGCAAGCAGATCCCCGTCGATCAGAACGGCAAGCACGGTGCTTTCATCGGAAAACTGTTGCTTAACCTTGAAAAGTAACTATTCGAAATAAAACGTCAGGACGATCATTTTGCTGTGGCCACTGGTCACAGCATTTGTATAAGGTCGCATGGTCTCGTCCTTCAGTTCGGCTGCATGGTTGTGGTCCAGGGCATCGCTCAGGCCGTAGCAGAACTTCAGTTCAGGTATCAGTTTGAAGAAGGGCAGGTAGAAGTCACAGCCTAAGCCGATCTCTAAGAACACGTCACTCTTCTTCAGTTGGATATACTCCTGGTTCTTGCTGGTCAGGTTCAGCATCGGGTTGATGCCCGCCATCAGATAGGGACGGTAGTTGTTCCATCTCTCAGCGCTGAACTTCAGATCCAAAGGTAGTGAGAGATAGGTGTTCTTCATGTCTTGTGTCACTTCCGTGGGGCGTCCCTGTTTGTCCACATCCGTCAGGTTATGGAACGTCAGGTGTTTCGAGCCGAAATGCATCGTCGGTGTGAAGCGCAGGTTGAAGTGCTTGCTCAGTCTCAGGTCGGCGAGCACACCCACACTGAAGCCGGCGTTCCAACGGTCGTCCTCACACACGATGGTCTTTTCCTCCATCGTGCCGTCATCAAATTCCACCGGTTGTGGTCCCACGTTCTTCAGACCGATATCCTGCAGGTGCATGCCCACGAGGATGCCGAAATGGAGTTGGCGCAGGTCGGTATAAGGCCTGTATTGTACGGTACGCGTCTGAGCCTGCCCCGTAGATGCGAGCAGGCTCAGTAGCGTCAGTATTTGGAAAAATCGCTTCATATCTGCTATAATAACGCAGAAAAGCGCACATTATTATCTTTGCTTAGAAGAATCCGAAGAAGTAGATCACGGCCACCTTCCTGGGATCTCTCATGTTTCGGGCCTCGCCGATCTGACTGCCATTCCGATACACGGCACCGTTAGAACGAATCTCGCCGATCTTACTGCCTCGCTCATACACATCGCCGTTGGAGCGTACCTCACCAATCTGCGAACCACTCTTGTAGATGGCACCGCTGGAGCGGATCTCACCTTTGCAACTACCTCCGACGTAGATGTTGCCGTTCGAACGGAGTTCACCACGCTGGCTGCCACCGATATATACGGCACCGTTGGAACGGAGTTCACCAAACTGGCTACCACTGCGATAGAGGGCGCAGGCGTCGAAGCTGCTGTTGGTGCTCTGTACCACCTTGTCCTTGAAGTGGAAGAAGAAGAAAATACCAGCAATCACGGTATTGTTGTTCGTGCCGCGCATCTTACCGATGGTCGAGTGCGTGCTGCTCTCGTAATCACCACTGCGGAAGTAGCCGATAGTCGAGTGCGAACTGTTCTCGATGGTGCCGTTGCGATAATAGCCGATGGTGGAATGCGTGCTGTTCTCCACCTCCCCATTGCTCTTCACATAGCCGATGGTGGAGTGGGTGCTGTTCTCGATGGTGCCGTTGCTCTTGATATAGCCGATGGTTGAGTGCGTGCTGTTCTCCACCGTACCGTTCCGTACATAACCAAGTGTAGAACCGGTGCTGGTCATCACCTCCACGTTCAGTTCCTGCCACTCTTTCTTCAGGGCCTCCTCTCGGGCGATGCGCTCCTGACGCTCCTTCTCTGCGCGGGCAGCAGCCTCGGCCTTTGCCTTTGCCTCTGCCTCCTTCCATTCTACCACCTGATCCTTGGAGATCAGACAGCCGTGGAAGGTGAAGGCGATGAGCAGCGGACTGACATGTCCGTCATACGAACCGATCTCATGGCTGAAACTGGTGGCTTTCAGCATCGTGGCCTCGCCGATAGTCTCACCATTCATCGACACCTTGTTGGTCTTGGAATCAAATTTGATGGTGCCCAGGTTCGGACTTTCGATCGTACCGTCGTTGCTCATCCTTCCCACGTGCGTACCTTTCTTACTGGTCCAGTCGCCAGTGGCGGGGTTGAGTTTATAACTCACCTTCTGTCCGGCGAATTCGCCTTCGTCGTAGGTCTTGTTAAAGGTAATCTCCAGATTTACGGGATCCCAGGTGCCGATGGCGGTCTTGCCCCATCTGATGGTGTTCAGCGCACCTGTGGCAGCGGGCTGGGGGATCGTAGGGGTGATGTCCTTGATGGCCAACTGGATGGAGTCGTTCTTGCGTCTGCGCTCCTTCTCTTCTTTAGCCTGTTGCTCACGATACTCCTCGTACTTGTCTTGGTTGGTCTGTAGTCCAACGGCCTTACGTGCCTTACGTGCCAACTTCCCAAGTCCGAACTGTGCTTCAGCAGGTGTGCTGAATGCAAACATGGCTGCGAGGGCCATCACAATTAAATGTGTACTCTTCATCTCTTAAAAAGTTAATGGTTACTGATAATGATTGCTGCAAAATTACGCATTATCCATGAATTTTCCAAGAAAACCGAAAAAAAAATACCTAAAGTTTGGTATTGTTCGAAAAAAGTTGTACCTTTGCCCTCGTCAAATGTGAGTATTAACAGTATTAACAACTTTAATTTATAAGAATTATGGCATACGTAATTGGTGAAGATTGCATTTCTTGTGGAACATGTGCTGGTGAGTGCCCCGT
>Ga0256404_1011684_pt1 | contig 11665 bp, 9 predicted proteins | sample RumenRJG_01DNA_FD_185990 | JGI IMG/M metagenome (GOLD analysis project Ga0256404, IMG submission 185990) | Bovine rumen microbial communities from Lethbridge, Alberta, Canada - RJG_01 | ecosystem: Host-associated > Mammals > Digestive system > Stomach > Rumen | place: Canada: Alberta | collected... | reverse complement strand
CCTCTATGGCCTGCAGGAGCTGTTCTTCACCCTGATCCGTGCGATCCTCTGGATCCTGCCGGTCGGCATTCTCGCTTTCGCCGGCCAGCTCTCGGCCCAGATTGAGGCCGGCGTCATCGTCGGGGCGCTCGGCAAATATGTCGCTGTCGTGCTCGGCGGCAACTGCATCCAGTTCTTCATCGTGCTGCCGCTGTTCCTGCTCGTACGCGGCCTCAATCCCTGGCAGGTATTCAAGAAGATGTCGCCGGCCATCGCCGTGGCTCTGTTCACGAAGAGCTCAGCCGGTACGCTGCCGGTAACCCTGGCGGCCGCGGAGACGAACCTCAAGGTCAACAAGAAGGTCTCCCGCTTCGTCCTGCCGATATGCACGACGATCAACATGAACGGCTGCGCGGCCTTCATCCTCGTGACGTCGCTGTTCGTCATGCAGAATGCCGGCTTCGACCTCTCGCTCGGCAATATGATCATCTGGCTCTTCATCGCCGTGCTGGCCGCCATCGGCAATGCCGGCGTGCCGATGGGCTGCTATTTCCTGACACTCTCGCTCATGTCCTCCATCGGTGCCCCGATCGGCCTCATGGGCGTCATCCTGCCGATCTACACCATCATCGATATGATAGAGACGGCAGAGAATGTCTGGTCCGATTCCTCCGTCTGCGCCATGACCGACCACGATCTGCGCGGTACGCTGGACGACGAGGAAACCGAGCCAGCCACCAGCATCTCGTGACACTTCGGAGCCTTCCCCTCAGGGGAAGGCATAGCATGAAAAAGGAGCTGCTTTCGCAGCTCCCTTTTTTATACGATTTTTATCTCTCAGGCATTCTTGATGCGCTTCGCCATGGCGAATATGAACATGCACAACAGGAAGTACATGATGATGCCCAGGAATGTTGCTGTCGGCGAGTTGGCCCATGCTTTGGCGAACCAGTCGATGCCGGCGATGTGCAGCACGGCACTGATGAGGCTGCCGATCGCGCCGCCGGCGACGAAGCCGGAGGCCACGGTATTGCCCTCGCTGAGGCGCTTGGCGCTCACCTTTTCATCATCGCTGCTGTGCGAGACGAAATACGAGATCAGGCCACCCACGAGCACCGGCGTATTGATGCCCATCGGCAGATAGGCACCAAGCGCGAAGGCGAGCGGCGGGACTTTCATCATCCAGAGCAGCACGGCGAAGAACGCGCCGGCCATATAGAGCGGCCACGGTGCCGCGCCGCCGTCCATCATCGGGCTGACGATGGCCGCCATGGCATTCGCCTGCGGCGCAGCCAGCGCGCCCTCGCCCGTATAGCCATAGGCGCTATCCATCAGGAACACCACGCCGACCGAGACGATGCTCGACAGTACGATGGACACGATCTGCCAGCGCTCCATCTTGCGCGGAGTAGCGCCGGTCAGATGCGCAACTTTCAGCTCGGACATGAAGTTGCCGGCGACTGCCAGCGTCGCACAGAGGAACGAAGCCATCATGAGGATGGCGATGATGCCGGCTTTGCCGCTCATGCCGACATTCAGCATAGCGACCGACGAGACGATGAGCATGAATATGGTCATGCCGGACACCGGCTCATTACCAGTAAAGGCGATGGAGCTGATACCCACGACGGAAAGCATGAGCGAGAACGCGATGACGAGGACGAAAGCCACGATGGTCTGCGCCAGACTCTGCGACAGTGTCAGATGGAAAAAGATGCCGAACAGGATAGCGATGATGACGCTGCCGAAGAAGATCTGCGACATCGGCAGGTCCTGCTGCGTGCGCAGCAGCTTGGCCTCAGCCAGCGGCGTGCGGTGGAACAGATCAGCCACGGCACTCTTCGCCACGCGGATGACAACTCCGGACATCGAGAGCAGACCGATGATGCCCGACATGGCCAGCATGCCGATGCCGATATGACGCACATACTGCGAGAAAACAGCATTCACTGGCGCATCAGCGAGCAGCATGGTCTGGCCACCCACCGTCATGACATGGTCGCCACCGAGATAGTAGGCCACCGGTATGCAGACGAGCCAGGAAAAGAACGAGCCAGCGGCGATGATGGCCGCATAGCGCAGACCCGTGAAATAGCCGATACCCAGCAGGGCTGCATCGTTGTCGAGGCTCAGCACGAGCTTGTATTTATCCGCCAGGACCTGTCCCCAGTGGAACGTCGTCGTCGTCAGCAGCTCCTGCCACCAGCCCAGCGTATTCAGCACGAAATCATAGACCATGGCGATCGCGCCGCTGAACAACATGAGATGGGCCTTCGACCCTTCGTTGGAGTTCAGGACCTCCGCCGCGGCACTGCCCGAAGGGAACGGATAGTAGCTGTCCATCTCCTCGCAGAAATAGCGGCGGAAGACCGTCGCCAGGAACACGCCGAGCACGCCGCCGAGTATGATCGGCACGACCATCTCGACAAATGAGACATCTCGGATGCCGAGTATGTACAGTGCCGGCAGGATGAACATCGCTCCGCCGATGATATTCGTACCCGCACTGGCGATGGCCTGGATATGGACCGTCTCCGGAAAAGCATTGCGACGATGGAACAGCACGGCCATGCCCATAGCCAGTACTGAGACCGGTGCGAACGCATCGACAGTCTGACCGATCTTCAGGCACAGATAGCCGACCGCCAGCGCGAACAGGACTGCGAAGAACAGCCCCCAGAATACGACGTAGGAGTTGATCTCCTCGTAGTCCTTGTCCGGCGACATCCGCGGTTTGTACGGATGTCGCACATTACCTTCTTGTGACATTTAGCAGTAAAACCTCCAATAGCTTGCACGAACTCCCGCGTTTGTCCGTGATACATATAAATATAACGTATTTGTCCACGCCAGGTGGATAAACAATACCTATCTAGTGTAAAACTATTATGCTGCCATGTCAACCTGAAAATTAATAAAAGCCTTCCCCATAGGGGAAGGCTCCGCATTTTATTCCAATATCAGATGCTCGATGCCCCAGGCGGCGCCGTCGGCGTCTACGTCTGGCACGGTGTAGCGCGCGATGGCCTTTACCTCGGGCTGGGCATTCCCCATGGCGACAGCTGTGCCTACGGTCTGCATCATCTCGATATCATTCAATCCGTCGCCGAAAGCTATGCTGTCCTGTACCGGTATCCCGAGATATTTCAGCGCGTGGAGTATCCCGCTCCCCTTCGTGACGTCCGCGGCATAGAGCTCCATGTTCTTTTTATGATAGGGATCCATGAGTCCGGTCAGCCCCGGCAGGGACAGCAGCTCGTGGAATGCGCCGCCGCCCTCCGCTTCGAAGGCAAAAAACTCCATCTTGCAGGTATCGACCTCCTCCGGTGCAAACGTGCGGACAAAACGGCCCACATCGATGCCGATGCCCTGATAGAACCGTGCCAGCCCTGTGAATTCCGGGCGCAGATAGACATGATGTGCGCCCTGCAGGATGTACTCGATCCCCTGTTGCTCGCAAAGCGCTATGATATCCCGCACCTGTGCCTCTGGCAGCGGCTGTTCGTAGATACACTTCCCATCGACGAATACGGCCGCGCCATTCATGAGCACGTAGCCATCGAATAATCCCTGCTCCGTAAGTTCCGGGTCGAGATAGTCGAGCGGCCGCCCGCTTGCGATGAATGTCCGGTGCCCTGCCTGCCGCAGTCGCAGGATTGCCTGCCGCGTCGGCTCCGTCATCTGCGGGCGTTGATTCATGATGTTGATGAGCGTCCCATCGATATCGAAAAATATGGCTTTCGTCGTCAAATAAAATCCTCCATCCCCTAGTTCCCCATCTTTTATAGAAAATACAGCCTGCTTGCCCATGCAATAGGCGCTCCAGCCGGCACGCCGCTCACTCCACATCGAGCCCGATATCGTTGCGGAGCTGGATAGCCTCAGCTATATGCGGCGCCGCTATATCCGGCGAGCCGGCCAGGTCGGCTATGGTGCGGGCTACCTTTATTATACGGTCATAGGACCGGGCCGACAACAACATTTTCTTAAAAGCAGCGGCCAACAGCTGCTGGGCCTGCGGCTTCAACGGACATTCCTGCTGGAGCACGGCATGGTTCATCTGTGCGTTGCAGAATATGCCGTATTTCTGCAGACGGCGCTGCTGGATTTTGCGTGCCGCCACGACGCGGGCCCGGATGACCGCTGACGGCTCTGCCCGGCGCTTCGAGGTCAGCTCCTCATATTTCACACGCGATACCCTGATATGGATATCGATGCGGTCGAGCAGCGGGCCGGATATCTTGCGCGTGTAGCGCTTGATCTCGGTCGGCGTGCAGTTGCATTCGTGATCCGGGTCGCCCTGATAGCCGCACGGGCAGGGATTCATCGCCGCGATGAGGATGAAGCTCGAAGGGAATGTCAGCGTGGCATTCACCCGCGATATCGTGATGCGACGATCCTCTACGGGCTCCCGGAGCACCTCGAGGGCTGTCTTGTTGAACTCAGGCAGCTCATCGAGGAACAGCACGCCATGATGTGCCAGCGTGACCTCCCCCGGCCGCGGTACCGATCCGCCGCCGATCATGGCCACCATGGAGGTCGTATGATGCGGGCTGCGATAGGGACGCTGCCGCACGAGGCCGCTGCCATGCGGCAGGAGGCCAGCGATGCTGTATATCTTCGTGACCTCGAGAGCCTCCTCGCGCGTCAGCTCGGGCAGTATGGAGCTCATGCGCCGTGCGAGCATCGTCTTGCCCGAGCCGGGCACGCCGACGAGCAGGACATTATGGCCGCCGGCTGCCGCTATCTCGAGAGCCCGCTTCGCCTGGAACTGTCCCTGTACATCGGCGAAATCGTCCGCCCAATCGGCTGCGGCAGGTCCGTCCTCCTCCCGCTGGGGCTGGGCTGGTGGCAGCGTCTGCTCGCCGCGCAGCGCCTGCACGAGCTCGAGCAGATTGCTCGGGGCGTAGACCGTCGGTCCGGCGACCAGCAGCGCCTCATTGGCATTCTCCGGCGCCACATAGATGGCTTTATAGCCGAGCTCGCGTGCTTTCATGGCCATCGGCAGCACACCGCGCACGCCGCGGCACTCGCCCTCGAGCGACAGCTCGGCCGTGAACAGGCAGCCCTCCAGCGCTGCCTGAGGCACGACGCCATAGGAGGCCAGCAGCCCCAGCGCGATCGGCAGGTCCAGCCCCGGACTGTCTTTCCGGATATCGGCAGGTGCCAGATTGATCGTCACCCGCTCCTGACGCAGATCGATGCCCGAATTCCGGATAGCGGTGCGCACGCGTTCCCGCGACTCGCGCACAGCGGTATCCGGCAATCCAACAAGCTCGAACGCTGGCAGGCCTGCGGCTGAGTCGACCTCCACATCGATGATCAGCCCGTCCACACCCAGCGTCGCCGCTCCATGTGCCTTTGCAAACACGAATCAAGCCCCCTCACATCTCGAACGCCGCCGGCAGGTGACGCACGTGCCACTTCTCCGGACCGGCATATACCTCTATGACATCAAAACGGCAGAGCCAGCCCTCGAGTCGCCTCTGTCGCAGGAACCACTGCGCCACACCGATGATCTTCGCCTGCTTGCGGTAATCGACCGCGGCTGCCGGACGTCCGTAGTTTTCGCTGCGGCGGGTCTTCACCTCGACGAAAACGATGGTATCGCTCGTCTGAGCCACGATATCGATTTCCCCGCGCGGCACGCGGTAATTGCGGGCGATGATGCGATAGCCCTTCCTGGCCAAATACTCCGCCGCCACATCCTCGCCCTGCTTACCCAGTATCTTGTTATTCATCGCAGCCCTCTCTGTCCCTGGCATCAGCACACGGCCTGTCCCGTTCACCAATCATCGCGTGTAAACAATACTAAGTGAATTATAACGCTATTATTCATTTTTTACCAGAAAAATCTGGAGCAGTTAGCGAATTACATCCTTAACTTCCGTAAGAAATCCAGAATGAAATAGCCTTACGAAAACAGAGAGCGGACATTTGTCTGCTCTCTGTTTTCGTAAAAATCAATATTCACTTTTCCTGGGCAAAGCCGTAATCCAGAAGCTCGCGAGCCTCGCGGAAGCGGCTTTCGTCATCATTCGAGTGCATTACCAAGCCGGGGCATGCAGTGCCACAGCAAGTATTTCGTTACAGCTCCTTGTATTACCAGTGATATTTCTCGCCGCGGTTAATCTTGTAGGAACGATAAATCTGCTCGACGAGCAGCAGACGTGTCATCTGATGCGTCATGGTCAGGCGCGAGAGGCTCAGCAGGGCATCGGCCCGCTGCCGCACCTCGCACGACAGCCCGAATGCTCCGCCGATCAGGAACGTGATGCTGCTCGTCCCATGCAGGGCGAGGTCAGCCATGCGGGCGGCGATTTCCTCGCTCGACAGCTGTTGTCCATAGACATCCAGTACGACGAGGTAGTCGCCGGCCGGCACGAGATGGAGCAGGCGCTCGCCCTCACGCGTGAGGACCTGCTCCTTTTCCGCCGGTGACGGGTCGTCCGGCATCTTTTCCTCGTGGATCTCTTTGATATCGACTTTCGCATACGGCGTCAGGCGTTTCAGATACTCCGCCACGCCCTCGCGCAGCCAGCGTTCCTTGAGCTTGCCCGCACAGACTACCGTCAGCCTCACTTGTTGTTATCCTGCGGCATCTCGTCGAGCGTCACTGCGACTTCGCGCGTGCTGTCGTTGTGGTCGACCGTCAGCGTGACCGTATCACCGACTTTGTGGTTCGCGATCTTGGCGCGCAGATCCGTCACGCTGTTGACTTCTTCACCATCCATCTTCAGGATGATATCGCCACGTACGAGTCCTGCCTTGCTGGCCGGGCCGCCCAGGGTGAGCTGGAATATGTAGACGCCCTTGTTTATGTTGAGCTGATAGCCATAGCGCGGTGCCGTTTGCGGATCGAATACCGTCACGCCGAGATACGGACGAGCGACATAGCCCTTGTCCATGATCTGGTTGACGACCTCCTTGACCGTATTGATCGGTATGGCAAAGCCCATGCCTTCGACCCCGCTCGCAGCTACTTTCGCGCTGTTGATGCCGATGACCTCGCCATCCGCATTGACGAGTGCGCCGCCCGAGTTGCCCGGGCTGATCGCGGCATCCGTCTGGATCAGCTTCATGCTGCGATCACTGATATTGAGCGTGCGGTTCAGAGCGCTGATGACGCCGCTCGTGACACTGCCCTGGAACTCGAGGCCCATCGGATTGCCGATGGCTATGGCCGGCTCGCCGACGACGACCTGATCGGAGTCGCCAAGCGTTGCCGTAGGCAGATCCTTGGCGTCAATCTTCACGACCGCGAGATCGGTGAACTCATCCGCACCGATGACCTTGGCCTTCAGCGTGCGTCCATCCGGCAGCGAGACGATGAGCTCCTTCGCTCCGCTTATGACATGGTTGTTCGTGATGATATAGCCATCGGAGCGGAATATGACGCCTGAGCCCACGCCCTCCGTCTGGACCGGATTATCGAACCAGTCGCGGGCCACCGCCTTGTTCGTGATACCGACGACGGTCGGGCCGACTTTCTTCGCTGCCCGGACGACCGGAGTATTGCGGGCATCGGACAGATTGGCCTCGGCTGCCTGCTGCTGGGCTGCTGCGCTCGAGCTCGCGGAGTCAGCCGCTGTCCCCGATGAGCAGCCGGTAAATGTAACGACCGATGCCGCGAGCAAGGCCGCTGCCATCAGGCTGCACTGCTTCTTGTGTGATTTGAGCTTAAAGGAAATCATCAAAAATCCCTCCAAATTCTTCTTTCTATTACATGCGCAGGGCGACGGGTGTCGTCTGCGACGTTGTTTGTACTAATACATGGAGGCCCTGGCGCTCCGTGATGCGCGCCACGGTTTCGCGGGCGAGCTCCGGCGTATTGTTCTCCTCGGACAGATGAGCCAGCAGGACCTCACGCGGCTGTTTCCGGAGCCGGGCAATCGCCCAGGCTGCATCCTCATTGGCCAGATGGCCGCGGTTCGAGAGGATGCGCCGCTTCAGCGGCCACGGATAGCTTCCCTGCCGCAGCGTGGACGGGTCGTGATTCGCCTCGAGGACCAGGACATCTGCGCCCTCGAGCGCTGCCTGCACGCTTTGCGAGACGAAACCGAGGTCGGTCGCTATCGTGCAGCGCTCACCACCGGCTACGCTGTACCCTACCGGGTCGGCCGCATCATGCGATACGCTGAATGCCTGCACCAGCACATTGCCCCAGCTGACCGTGTCATCATATTCCTCCAACGGATGGAGGCAGTCCGCTGGCAGCTTGTCGAGGCAGGACAGGCTCGCAAGCGTCGCCCGGCGACTGAACACCGGCAGATGATACCGCTTTTCCATCGTCACGAGACCACCAATATGGTCGCTGTGCTCATGGGTGAGGAATATGCCATTGAGGCTCGCCACATCGACATCGAGAGCTGCCAGCTCTTTCTTTATCCGTGTGGCACTGATGCCGGCATCGATCAGCAGCCTGACATCATCCTCCTCGACGTATGTCGCATTTCCCTTGCTGCCACTGGCTAATACTGCTACCCGCACTACGCTGCTTCCTCCTATGAAAGAGATTCTAACCAAACATTCTGTAAAAGACCTGCAAGACCACTTAGATGCTGGTTAATTTTTCATACAATGTCCATTTTAACACAAAAGCCGGCCAGCGTCACGCCGGGCGCACCGTCACGAGCACGATTTCCGGCGGCGGCCCCAGACGTAGCTGCGGCCCCCAGGCCCCATAGCCGCTCGTCACGATGGCCAGCATCCGGCGATACCATTTCTCCCCGTAATCAAGGCCGAACATGCGGCGCGTGAAATAGCGATTAGGCCAGAACTGCCCCGCATGCGTATGCCCGGCCAGGTAGAGATCGGCACCAGCCGCAGCCGCGACCGGCATGCGCACCGGCTCATGGTCCATGACGATCACATAGCTCTCGTCGCCCTCGTCACGCGGCGGTACGGACGATGCCGGATAGTAAAGGGCATCGCCCATGCCTACGAGCGTCACGCCTCGTTCCACCATCACTACATCATCGACCAGCACATGGATGCCGAGCCGTCGCAGGACCTTGCGCTCCTCGCGCGTGCGCTGGCTGTAGTTGTCATGGTTGCCGAGCACGGCATAGACGCCGAGCGGCGCGTCCAGCCCCGCCAGCGGCCTTAGCGAGCGCATGCGGTCCACCACATGCCAGTTGCCATCGATGACATCGCCACCGACCAGGATGATATCGGCCTGCAGCCGCTGCACATCCCGCACGAGGCGCCTGGCAAAGCCGCTGCCCAGTACTGCGCCAAAATGAAGATCGCTCAAAAAGGCCAGACGCAGCGGTCTCGGTATATGGCGCTGCGTAACCACCTCCACCTCGCGCACGCGCGGCCGCCGGGCCTGTATGCTGCCGCCGATGAGCAGGGCAGCCTCTATGGCCAGCGCCGCCATCGCATACCATCTGGCATAGCCGTCATAGACATGCTCCGGCCATCCCAATAGCAGCGCGACGAGCCACAGCAGGGCGAACGGTATCAGCAACAATATGGCATAGTAGACAAAGGCAAAACCGTACCCGCCCACGAATGCCAACAGGCGCACGAGCCAAAGCGGCAGCTGCCGCTCACAGACATGCGGCGCTATGAAGGCCAGCGGCAGAGCCAGCCAGAAGCATAGTCCGCCCCATCCGGCCAGCCAACCGCCCAAGTGCCCATAGAGGCGCCACTCGCCAAAGGCTGCCAGGAGCCCTATGCTCCCCAATATCAGATAAAAGATCACCCGCCTGCGCAAGGTGCTGCCAACTCCTTTTCCTCACAAAATATTACGTAACAAATACCTGCCAGCGTCTGAGATGCAGATAACTACCATGATAAAGCAGCGGCAGGTTTGTATTACCAGACTCTCTATAGTATAATTGGTAATCATTAAGGCAGCTTATGAATGATGCTGTCTCTGCCATCTCCGTACGTCATCAGAAAGGAAAACAACTTGGATACCTATCTCGCTGGTCTCGCGGCCCATGCCGCCCCTATCATCGCCATCATCCTGGCAGCATTCCTGCAATCCATCACCGGATTCGGACTCATCATCGTCGGTGCTCCGCTGCTGCTGCTGTTTTATGACCCGAAGCTCGTCGTGCCCTGCATGCTGCTCATCGCCGTCTGCGGCAACTGCGTGCAGGGCCTCATGTACATAAAGCAGGCCGAGCTGCGCCTCATCGGCTGGCTCGTCCTCGGCGTCGTACTCGGACAGCCGCTGGGCCTCTGGACATTCAACTTCTTCTCGAGCGATTCACTGAAGATATTCATCAGCGCCGCCGTCATGATTGCCCTGGCGCTAAACCAGATGGGTCGCTGGCATGTCCGCGAATGTCACCGCAACACCGTCATCACCGGCTTCTTCTCCGGCTTCACCTCCATCACCACCGGCATGGGCGGCCCCCCGTTCCTCATCTACCTAGCCAATATAAAGATACCTGTCGACAGGATACGGGCCACCTGCTTCTGCTATTTCTTCCTCTGCAACTCCACCTCCCTGCTCGCCTTCCACTTCAGCGGCCTGTCGCTGGCACCGGCTTTCGGGGAATTCATCTACCTGCTGCCCGGCCTCGTCATCGGCATCATCATCGGCCACCTCTGCTACAGCTACATCCCGAAGAAAATCATATCCCGCCTCATATTCCTGCTGCTGTACGCGACCTCCCTGTACACCATCGCCACGACACTCTGGACGAAATACGGAATGTGATAAAGGGGACTGTAACAAAAGACTGACAGTGCCTGAGATACAGATACCTGCCGCGGTAGAGTTATAACATTTTTGACTATATAGAGAGGTTCATCCATGCTGGAACAAGACATAAACAAAACCATCGCCAAAGAACTGAACATCCGCCCGGCCCAGGTCGAAGCCACCGCCAGTCTGCTCGACGGCGGCAACACCGTCCCCTTCATCGCCCGCTACCGCAAAGAAGCTACCGGCGAGCTCACCGATGAGCAGATTCGCAGCATCGAGGAGCGCCTGTCCTACCTGCGCGGCCTCGTCAAGCGCCAGGCGGAGATAACTGCCGCCATCGAATCCCAGGGCAAGCTGACCGACGAACTGCAGCAGGCCATCGCAAAAGCCACCCAGCTCCAGCAGCTCGAGGATATCTACCTCCCCTACAAGCAGAAGAAGCGCACGCGTGCCCAAATGGCCCGCGAGCGCGGTCTCGAGCCGCTGGCACAGAGAATACGTGAGCAGCAGGACCAGCAGGGCAATCCCCTGACCATCGCCGCCGCTTTCGTAACCCCGGCAGCAGACATCGAGGCGGCCGAGGCCGCCGGCGGCGACGCTCAGAAGAACATCGTGCGCACGCTGGAAGACGCCCTGGCCGGTGCTCAGGACATCGTGGCGGAGCAGATCATGGAGACTGCAGCCATACGCGAGGATATGCGCGACCACCTCTGGCGTACGGCAAGCCTCGCTACGACACTGGATGAGACAGCCGAGGGTGCACAGACATACGAAATGTATGCGGACTACAGCGAGCCGGTCCATCGCCTGCCCTCGCACCGCATCCTCGCCATAAACCGCGGCGAAAAGCAAGGCTGCCTCAAAGTCACCCTGCAGACCGATGACGAGGCCAACTGTGCCCGCATCCTCGGGCAGGTACGCCAGCAGCACAGCAAAGGCCGCGTCTCCATCTGGGATGAAACCCTGAGAGCAGCCATCGCCGATGGCTACAAGCGCCTGCTGCTGCCGGCCCTCGAGCGC
>Ga0256404_1011679_pt1 | contig 11669 bp, 9 predicted proteins | sample RumenRJG_01DNA_FD_185990 | JGI IMG/M metagenome (GOLD analysis project Ga0256404, IMG submission 185990) | Bovine rumen microbial communities from Lethbridge, Alberta, Canada - RJG_01 | ecosystem: Host-associated > Mammals > Digestive system > Stomach > Rumen | place: Canada: Alberta | collected... | reverse complement strand
GCGGCTTTTTCCGCATAGTCTTTGACGACATCTTCTGCCGGGTTAACGATAACCGTACCGTCTAAGGCATTCAGTGCCAGGCAGTCATCGTTCTGACATGCTTTTAAGATACCTGTACAGCCGACGATTGCCGGGATTTCCAGAGATCTTGCCATGATGGCGGAGTGGGATGTACGTCCGCCGACTTCCGTTACGAAGCCTTTGGCAAACTGTTTGTCCAGCTGAGCTGTATCGGATGGAGTCAAATCGTTGGCAACGATGACGACTTCTTCATTGATGAGGGATAAATCAGGAATCTTAACACCCATCAGATGACATTTAATACGGTATGTGACGTCCTTGATGTCCGCTGCTCTTTCCTTGAAATACGGATCTTCCAGAGATTCGAACATTGTGACGAACTGATTGGCAACCTGATCTACTGCATAGGCAGCGTTCACACCGTCGTTGTTGATCATTGCTTCGACCTGATCGGCAAATTCCGGGTCTTCCGCAACCATCAGGTGTGCATCAAAAATGGCCAGTTCTTCCGGAGATAATCTTCCGGCTGCTTTTTCTTTGATTTTTGTAATGTCTTCCTTGGATCTTTCCAGTGCATTGTGGAATTTTTCCAAAGCGACTTCCTTCGGTTCTTCCTGCTTTTCAATCGTAAATACAGGATGTTCGTATTTGAAAACTTTTGCGACTACTACACCGCTGCTCGCGGCAATCCCTTTTAACATATGGCCCTCCCTAAATATGTCTTTTCGCATCAACCAAACGGACAACGTCTTCCACTGTCTTCAACTGTAACATTTCTTCATCACGAAAACGGATCTTCAGCTTTTCTTCCAGTGTAACCAGAAGATCCACCAGATCGATGGAATCCAGCTTCAAATCCTTCATTGTAGACGATAATAATACATCTGCATCTGTTTTTTCGGAAACTAGTTGTTTCAACAAATCAAACGTATCCATTGTAGTTTACCTCACTTAAAATTCTATCATCATTTACCTGTTTAGTAAATTGATAAATTCGCGGATCGCTCTCTCCCTGTGGCGGTAGTACGAAGCCCGGCAGTAATAGTCCAGATACCAGGTTTTATCCGTCCCGTCGAGGAAATCGTTATCCAGGATCCGCCGGGAATCCTCATCCAGTTCGTCCATGATCTGCTCGATGCGGAAGACGAAATGCTCCGCCAGCTCATCGTCCAGAGAACCCCGGTGCGGCTCGATCTCATTGTATTTTCCAAAGATGTATTTCGCTAAGCGCATCCCCTGCTTATTGTCCATGACTCCCTCCAAGCAATCACCCTGAAAAGAAAAAAACAGAAGATCCGCGTACTCTTACGCTTATATCTTCTGTTCGGTTTTCATATCAGTGTCCGCTACTCGTTTTGGGAGCTTTCGTAGATTTCGGAATATTCCTCCCAGAGCGACAGCAGATGTTCAATCTCATTATGCTTCTCGTCTATGGTGTTGTCAAGTTCGTCCATTTTCTGCGCGTCCTGATAGTATTCCGGCTCATAGCGCAGTGCCCGTAACTCTTCCAACTCCTCTTCCGCTACCTGGATCTTTTCCTCCAGCTTGCGGATCTCCTTTTTATAGTCGAGTCTTCTCTGCGGCTTTTCCTTCGGCTTTTTCTCTTCCATCTTGACTTCTTCCGTCATGGCAGCCGCATGTTTCTTTTCTAAGTATTCCTGGTAGTTCAGCGGATAATAGGTCGCCTTGTTTTCATCGATCTCGACGATTCCCGTGGCCAGCTTGTTGATGAAGTAACGGTCATGGCTGACAAAGAGCAAGGTTCCTTCATAGTCTGACAGTGCGTCTTCCAGCGCTTCCTTCCCCATGATGTCCAGATGGTTGGTCGGCTCATCCAGAATCAGGAAGTTTGCCCGCTGTAACATCAGCTTCGCCAGATACAGCCGCACCTTCTCGCCGCCGGAAAGGACACTTACTTCCTTAAAGACGTCATCCCCGCTGAACAGGAAATTCCCGAGTGCGGTCCGGATGGTCGTTTTATCCAGATGCGGATAGTAGCTCCAAAGCTCATCCAATACGGTCTTATCGGAATCGATCTGCGCCAGTTGCTGATCGAAGTAGCCGATCTCTACCTGGTGTCCCAAAAGCATCTCACCGGAGAGTGCCGGGATGGCTCCGACAATGGATTTCACCAGTGTGCTTTTGCCCTTGCCGTTGGGCCCGATGATACCGATGCGCTCCTGCGCACGGATCTCCATACTTAAGGTGCAGAGCGGTTTATCGTAACCGACGGTATAGTTTAAAAGCGTCAGCACTTTGTTTCCGCTTTTGACTTCCGGTGTGAAGTGAGCATGGAAGTTCTTCTTGTCTTCCTTGATATATTCGATGCGGTCCATCCGTTCCAGGTATTTTATTTTGGACTGGGCAAAGGCCGCCTTGTTCTTCTTGTAACGGAACTTTTCAATCTGTCCCTCAATGCGCTCGATTTCCTTCTGCTGGTTCTCGTAAGCGGCGTTCTGATGCTCGCGCAGTACTTTCTTATATTCCATATAAGCCGTGTAGTTGCCCTTAAAACGCGTCATATTGCCGAATTCGATCTCATAGACCACTTCGCAGACATCATCCAAGAACATACGGTCATGGCTGACCAGAACAACTGCCTTGTTGTAGTGTCTGAGATAGCCTTCCAGCCATTCGATGGTGGAAAGGTCCAGATGGTTCGTCGGTTCGTCCAGCAAAAGAACATCCGGTTTGGAGAGAAGCAGTTTCACAAAGGCGATCTTGGTCCGCTGTCCCCCGGAGAATTCCCCGACCTTTTTATTCAGTTCCTCCTGTGTGAAGCCGAACTTGAAGAAGACCGTCTTCAGCTCCGCCTGATATTCGTATCCGCCCAGCTCTTCAAACTGATGCTGAAGCGCGGCGTATTGATTCAGTATCCGCTCAGAGTAGTTTTCCGCCATCTCTGCTGTCAGTTCATCGAGATCCTTCTGCATCTTTAAAAGCGGCGCAAACGCCTTCAGAAGCTCTTCGTAAACCGTCTGGTTCTCATCCGTGATGGCACTCTGGGCCAAATAGCCGATCGTCATGTCATTGGTCTTGATCAGCTGTCCGCTGTCCAGATCTTCCACTCCCGCAAGCACCTTTAAAAGTGTGGTCTTGCCACACCCGTTTCTGCCGATCAGCGCGATCTTCTCATTTCCCTTGATCTCAAACTGGATATTGGAGAAAACCGTGTCGGCACCGTAGGATTTCGTTCCTTTGTTTACCTGCAGAAGCATACCTTTCACTCCCGGTGTCTTTTTTCAACACCGCTAAAATCATATCATAAAGTAACCGAAAAAGAAAAACGCCGTTACCCTCAGGCAGCGGCGATATTGTCCTCTCTCTTTTTGAACCATTTCTTGCGGATGATCTGATCGGCACCCCAGATAGACTTGACGAGGTTTCCGCCACGCAGAATGATATAGAGCCATTCCACCGGCCATTTGAGAACAAAGGCCGCCAGATACCCAAGCGGGATTGCCAACAGCCAGTTGGATAACAGGTCGATCATCAGCAGGACCCTCGTCTTGCCGGAACTCTTGATGACCCCGCTGCAGACGACATTGCTGAAAGTATTGAAGAAAGTCGTGATCGAGGCAAAATAGCTCATCTTACGTGCCAAATCTAATGTCGCTGCTTCCACGCTGTAGAAGCTTGAGATGATTGGCATCATCACCTGAACCAAAGAAGCGTTGAACAGTCCGAAGACAGCCGCAATAATCATAAATCGCTTGCCGTAATGGTCGATATCGTCTTCATTCCCCTTCCCGATCTCATTTCCCACCATGACGCCGGCGGCCATGGATAAGCCGAAGCTGCCGATGGACGGTAAGACCCAGGAGTTATGGACAATGGAATTGGCCGCAACGTAATATTCGGAGATATGCCCCGTGATCATGGTCTGAACGGAGGATACCAGGTTGTTTAAAACATCGATGATAAGTAACGGATAGGTAATTGTGACCAGTGTCTTGATCGCATAGACATCCGTTTCCACCTTTAAGTTGAACGGACGGAAATTCAGTTCCTTATCAATAAAGAACAGATAGATCAGCATGATGATCATTTCCAGCAAGCGGCAGGCGCTGGAGGAAATGGCCGCACCCCGGATTCCCAGTGCCGGGAAGCCCAGGTTTCCGTAGATCAGTAAATAGTTTAATAACACCTTCACCCCGCAGGAGAAGATGGTATTGACCAAACCGATCCTGACTTTCTTCATGGCCTGGAAGACCATGACCGTGGTCGTGGAAATACTGCTGAACAGCACGGAATATTTCGCAATCTTTAAGTATTCCAGTGACGGTGTGATGACATCGTCAATATCCGTATATAAGGAAAGGATCTGGCGCGGGAAGAGACTTGTCACAAGGAAGAAGAGCACACCCACACAGAGATTGATCAGAGCAACCAGTGTGAAGGTCCTGCGGATCTTTTCGATATCCTTATGCCCGTACGCTCTTGCGGAGACAATCACCAGACCTTCCGAAGCTCCCTGATAGAAGGTGGAAGCCAGCCAGAGGAAGGTGGTACAGATGGAAACGGCTGTGATATTGCTTTCCCTCAGCCTTCCGATCATGATATTGTCCACCATGATCAGAACCATGTTGATCAGAAACTGCAGGGAGATCGGCATGGCAATAATGATGAGTTCTTTCCAGAAGGATTTCTGTTTTTCCGGCATACTGTCTCCTTTCCGCATCCATTGTACCATGAAATGTAGCATGCTACACATAAAAGAGGCAAAAAAAAGAATCTCTATGAGATCCTAGTTTTGTTTTCCAGCGTAATATCCGCAGGAGCACATACGGTGAGCCTGTTTTAAAGCACCGCAAGCCGGGCAACGAACTAATGTCGGAGCAGCTAATTTATAATGTGTTCTACGTTTGTTCTTTCTAGTTTTGGAAACTCTTCTTTGCTGAACTGCCATCTTTCATTCCTCCTAATCTTCTTCTGGTTTATACTGCAATAATTTCGCAAGACGTGGATCAATTCCCTTGTCTTCCTTCTGGTATTGCTCCTCAGTCATGACAGCCCATCCGTTTCCTTTCGGAAGTTCTGTCAATCCCTCTTTATGCACGATCCATGGAACATCTGCCATAATTGTAGCATAAACGGAAGGCATCAAGTCAACGATTTCTCCCTTCACTTCCACTGCTTCCTCATTCGGTTCCAGTTTTCCAAAGGAGAATGTTTCATTATCCGTGACCTTGAAATCGCGATAGACATCTTCCAATGTGATCGCGCAAGGCAGGGCCATCGTTCCACTCACTTCATACTCGACATAAAGTGACTGCTCTGCGTCATCATAACTTGCAGAACCGTTAATGACAACGTTTTTCAGATCTCTCAAACGACCGTTTTTCTCAAAGGTACCTGCATCAAATGTAACACTTTCCCGGAAGTCCTTATGTCCGTCCGGCCATCTGGTCATTTCAGTTTTCGTAAATTTCAAGAGTATCAGCCCTTTCGTCAACGATTAATATTATATGTAAACGATTGGCATAAGTCAATTACAAACCGTGAAAATCTCACGGAAGGACGGGCTTTTCCACCCTTTTTTCAAAAAAAGGAAGCCTGTTTTCAGGCTTCCGGTTTCTATGCTTCTCTCAATACGGCGTTGAACTGCTTTTTCAGCGTCATCAGCATGCCTTCCTGGACCGGCTTGATGTCGCTGTCCGTCAGTGTCTTTTCCAAAGACTGGTATGTGATGGAGATCGCAACGCTCTTGGTATTCGGTAAGAGCGGCAGACCGCGGTACACGTCGAAGACTTCCACGTCCGTGACGAGTTTTCCGCCGACCTTCTTGATCGTATTGACCAGATCGATGGCGTTGACATCTTCCGCTACCACCAAAGCGATATCGTAACAGACACTCGGGTATTTCGGAATCGGATTGAATTTGACCTTGGATGTCTTGGATTCGTAAATCTTGCTTAAGTTGAGTTCCGCAACGACCGTCTGGGTGATATCCCAGGCTTTCAGCGTCTTCGGATGCAGTGTTCCGAGTACGCCGACCACGTTTCTGTCCAGTAACAGATACGCGGACTGATACGGATGGTAGAGCGGGATATCGTTTTCCACGGCACGGAAGCTGATCCGGCGGGATTCGTATCCGAGTGCTCCGAGAAGATCGACCAAGAGTCCCTTCATCGTATAGAAGTCGCGCTTCTTCTCTTCATGCTTCCAGGCATTGCTTTCCTTCTTTTCGGACATGCTCAGGCAGAGATGCTCTTCCTGCTTCATGCCTTTGGCGGAAACGTTGGCCACTTCGAAGAAGGACCATTCCTGGAGGCTTCTGGCCTTGTTGTAGGCGATGACTTCCAGCTGAGAGCTCAGTAAGGAAGTACGGAAGTAGCGGCGCTCTTCACTCAGCGGATTCGTTAATTCCACGGCATCGCCGAGCTGTAAGACCGTATTGTCAATATAGTTTCTGTTGACCAGGGAATACGTGCGGATCTCGGAGAATCCGTTGGCACGTAAGAGGTCGCTTAACAGATATCTTTCTTTTTCTTTATAGGCATAGGCCCCTCTGCGGTTGAAGATCTGCGGCAGAGTGCACGGAACGGAATCATAGCCCAGTAAGCGGACGACTTCCTCCGCGATGTCCTCGCGCAGTTTCAGATCCTGACGGTAGGACGGAATCGTCAGATGGATCTCACCGTTCTTGACTACCGGCTTCAGATTCAGGCGGTCCAGAACACCGACAACGGCTTCTTCCGTGAAGTTGGTGCTTAAGAAGCGGTTGAGGTATTCCACGGAGACATCCAGTTCGACTTCCTTGTAGTTGAAGTCACCGTAAACGGCTGTTTCTTCGATTTCTTCCGCGTCCGCCAGTTCCTTTAAGAGCTGGATGGAGCGGTCCATGGCCTTGACCGGTGCCAGCGGTTCGATTCCCTTGGAGAAATGCTGTGCCGCTTCCGTCATCAGGTTCAGTCTTCTTGATGTATTACGGATCTGTGCCAGATCAAAGATGGCTGCTTCAATGATGATGCCGCGGGTGGACTCTTCGATCTTGGAGTCATCGCCGCCCATCACGCCGGCAATACCGATGGCCTTGCCGCCGGTGGTGATCATGATGTCTTCCTTCTGAATGGCATAGTCGATACCGTCTAATGCCGTATAGGTTTCTTCCAGTCCGTCGACGACCGTGATCTCATGGTTCGGGATCTTGTCGATGTCGTAGAAGTGCAGCGGCTGGCCTGTTTCCAGCATGACGTAGTTGGAAATGTCAACGACGTTGTTGATGGCTTTCACGCCTGCGCCAGCTAAAGCTTTCTTCATCCATTCCGGAGATTCCTTGATGGTGACCTTGCCGACCTTCTTACCTAAGAAGTGTGTGCACTTGGCTGTTTTGGAGTCGACGATTAAGTCGGTCTTGCTGCCGCAGTCAGCTGCATGATCGGCATTCGGGATCGTGACCGTACGGTTGACGATGGTTCCGACTTCTCTGGCCATCGCCCACATGCTTAAGCAGTCATTGCGGTTCGGGGTTAAGGAGACATCTAAGATGACATCGTCCAGTCCCAGATATCCAAACGGATCGTTATAGCCGACCGGAGCGTCTTCCGGCAGGACTTCGATGCCGCTTAACTGTTCTTCCGTTAAGGAGTGCTTGTCAACACCGAGTTCGAACAGCGCACAGATCATGCCGTTGGATTCCTCGCCGCGGACAACGCCCTTCTTGATTTCGCCGCCCGGCAGTTTGGCACCCGGCAATGCAACGATGACCTTCTGTCCCGCTGCAACGTTCGGTGCACCGCAGACGACCTGGATCACTTCGGAGCCGATATCGACTGTCGTGACGTGCAGATGATCGGAATTTGGATGGGCAACACATGTCAGAACCTTGCCGATGACAAGATTTGTTCCGCTGGCCATCGGTTCAATTCCCTCTACTTCAAATCCGGCGAGAGTCATCCGGTTGCTTAATTCTTCCGGGGAGATTCCGCTCAGATCAACATATTGTTTTAACCAGTTATAACTTAAACGCATGATTCAGCCCTCCTACTCAAAACGGTTGAAGTTCTTTAAGAAACGAACATCATTGATATAGAAATTACGGATGTCATCGATTCCGTATTTCAGCATGGCTACACGTTCCACGCCGACACCGAATGCGAATCCGGTGTATTTCTTGGAGTCGATTCCGGCCATTTCCAGAACATTCGGATGAACCATGCCGGCACCCAGAATTTCGATCCAGCCGGTTCCCTTGCAGATTCTGCAGCCCTTGCCGCCGCAGTTGAAGCAGGAAACGTCCGCTTCAATGGAAGGTTCCGTGAACGGGAAGTAACTCGGACGCAGACGAATCGTTCTTTCGTTACCGAACATGGCCTTGGCCATATAGTCCAGAGTACCCTTTAAGTCGCCCATGGTAATGTTTTCCCCGACGACCAGACCTTCGATCTGCATGAACTGATGGGAATGTGTCGCATCGTCATCGTCTCTGCGGTATGTTTTGCCCGGGCAGATGACCTTGATCGGCAGATTGTCTTTTCCCGCTTCCAGAGCACGCATCTGAATGGCAGTGGTCTGGGTACGGAGAAGTGTCTCAACGTCGACATAGAAAGTATCCTGCATGTCTCTGGCCGGATGATTCTTCGGTGTGTTGGCTTTTTCAAAGTTATACAATTCGATCTCGACTTCCGGTCCTTCCATGACCTGGTAGCCTAACGAGACGAAAATATCTTCAATTTCTCTCTGTACAATGGTTAACGGGTGCAGCTGACCGATATTGGCATGGTCTGCATCCAGTGTGATGTCGATTTTCTGGCTTTTCAGCTGTTCTTCCATCTTGGCTTCCGTGAAAGCGCTGATCTTTTCGGAGATCTTGCTTTCCACCAGGCCCTTCAGTTCGTTGACGGCCTTACCGAATGCCGGACGTTCCTCATTGGTGAGGTTCTTCATTTCCTGCATCAATGCGGCGATCTGTCCTTTTTTGCCGAGCAGATCGATTCTCAGCTTTTCAATGTCTTCCAGTGTTTTTGCTTCTTCAATGGCTTTTAAGCCTTCGGCTTTGACACTTTCCCACTTACTCATACAATCTATGTCCTCCTAATAAAAAAACGCACCAGTCCAGGAACGAACTAGCGCGGTACCATCCTGATTGATCCTAACAAACAATAAGATCCAACTCTAACACTGTAACGCCGTGCAGCGGGCCGGATTGGGGCCTCTCCCAAGTGAATTCGTTATCCTGCCTGTAGGATGCTTCCAGCAAGTGCATCCCTCTCTTGACAGCCGACAGATAAGTACTACTCTTGATCCACGATATATTAGGTATTATAGCACAACCAAGGAAAAAGATATCCCTTGAAAGAAAGAAAAGAAGGAAAGATTTCCTTCTTTGGTTATTTGAAATAATACATGGCGATTCCGGCCGCCACCCCGACATTCAGGGATTCGAAGGTTTCCATCTCAATGAAGATGTTTTTCTCCGTCAGGGAGAGCACCTCATCCGAGGCGCCGTTTCCCTCATTGCCGAAGACCAGTACAATTTTATCCACAGGCACAAATTCCCGCATCGGGCGTCCGTTTTGCAAAGCTGTACCGTAGACATGGTAGCCTTTTTGACGCAATTCCGGGATAATCCGGGTTAAATCTGCCCGGACGGCATTGATTTCAAAGAGAGCACCCTGGGTGGAACGGACCACCTTTTCGTTGTAAATATCGACCGTGGAGGCACCCAAAATGATGTCCCGGTAGCCAAATGAGATGGCTGTACGAATAATTGTTCCGATATTTCCCGGATCCTGGACCCCATCCAGCACGATCACCTTGTTTCCGCTGACTTCTTTCGCCTTTGGAATGCGGCATACCGTGATGATATCCAAAAGAGAAACCGTATCCGAGAGCTTATGCATGACTTCATCGCTGACGTAAAGCACGCTTTCCTCTTCCACATTCAGCCCGCTGTCTGCCCGCAGGAGTACCTGCTTTACGATGCCGCAGCGCTTGGCTTCCTCATAAAGATGCTTCCCTTCCGCCAGAAAAGTCCCGGTCTTCTCCCGGTATTTTCTCTGCTTCAGCTTGGCAATCTCCTTAATCGTGCCGTTATTGAGTGACGTGATCATTTCCATAGTTCTATTAAATCATAACTTGCCTGAAACGGAAAGAGTACCCTCAGGCGATATCCGCTTCGGGATTCGGCTCAATCAGATAAGATACCCCGCTCTTCCCGTAACCGTAGTTATCGGCATTCCGCCATACGGCAATCGCGCAACAAAGACACCCCAAAGCTTCCGAGAGCGGGAAGCAGAACCAGATGGCATTGCCGCCGAAAAGACGCGGCAGTATCAGCGTAATGCTTAAGCGGAAGACAAAGTTGCGCAAAAGTGACAATACGGTTGCCACCTTCTGGGCACGCAAGGCCACAAACATGCGGTTGACCATGATGTTCCCTGCCGTAAAGATCGGTGCAAAGAACTCCACCGTCAGGCCGAAGACCGTCAGATGGTAGAAGGTCTCCGTATAGGTTTCCGGGTTCATAAACAGCATTGCCAGAGGCTCCTTGAACAGCTGTCCCAGTAACATCATGAAGCTGCAGCCGAAAAACCACACCTTCAGATTGTATCCGAGCACCCGCTTTAACATCTTCACCCTTCCGGAGCCGTAATTGTAGGCCAAAATCGGGCTTACCGTAGTCGCATAGCCGATGAAGGCCGCATTGAGGATCTGCCGTAAATCGTTGACGATCGACCGTGCCGCCAGACCTTCCGTCCCGAGATATAGCAAAATCGTGCGGTTGACGACAAGGCTCGTCAAGGACAGGGTCATGGAATTGGTGATCTGCGGAAGCGCATAGTGGAACGATTCCCAGAACGTCTTCAGATATCTGCCCTGCGGCTTTACAAAGCGGATATCGTACCTGCCGCCCAGATAGAAGGTGATTCCGACCAGAAACGTCGCAATATGACCGGTGGCCGTGGCAATTCCGGCGCCCTTTACACCCATGCCCATCCGTACGATCAGAATGTAATCCAGTATGACATTGATCACACCGGAAAGAATGCTGTTAAAAAGTCCCATGGAAGGCTTGCCGGCTGCGGAATAAAAGGCTCCGAAGCCCATACTTGCCAAACGGAACGGCAGTGTCAGAAACGTAATGGACATATATGTCTTTGTATAGTCAATGATGCTCTCTTCCGCTCCCAGCAAAAGCAGTATCTCATCGTCAAAGCTCAGCATGCCGATTGCCAAAGTGACGCCCATCAGTAACGCAATCGAGTGGACGCGCGTAAAGATGCGGTTGGCTTCCTGACGCTCTCCCCTGCCCATTTTCGTGGCCGCATAAGTGCTTGCGCCTAAACCGAAGATGTGCGTCAGGGCGAAGATCATGCCGTCGATCGGCATCAGAATCTTGATTCCCGCCAGCGCGTACTGGCCGGTGAAGCGCGAAATAAAAAGCGCATCGTCCAGCGTTTCAAACAGACGTGTGGAAAGATTGGTCAAAAGGCCCGGCAAGGCAAAGACCAAGAGCGATCCCAACGTAAAATTCTGTCCGATTTTCGACTGTTCCGTGCGTTCCATACCATCATTTTATCCTATTCGTACAGCCCTTTTCCACTGCCATAAACACGAAACAAAGCGGAACGGTGATCCGTTCCGCCTTGTTGATCCATTTTAATATTCCGGAATGGCTTCCGCATCCAGCAGTGTGGCCGATC
>Ga0256404_1011677_pt1 | contig 11669 bp, 10 predicted proteins | sample RumenRJG_01DNA_FD_185990 | JGI IMG/M metagenome (GOLD analysis project Ga0256404, IMG submission 185990) | Bovine rumen microbial communities from Lethbridge, Alberta, Canada - RJG_01 | ecosystem: Host-associated > Mammals > Digestive system > Stomach > Rumen | place: Canada: Alberta | collected... | reverse complement strand
TTTTATAATACATTCCAACCTAAATACTACACGGCTTTCTTCTTGTTAAGAATGTTATGCGTGTCTTGGTTTTTTAGTTTTTCTTTCTCGCCACCAATCAACCAGCATACTTGCTATAAATATACTTGAATATGTACCAATGGTGATACCTAGTATCATTGCTAATACAAAATCTCTTGTTGTTACTCCACCAAATAAAAATAAGGCAAATAAGGTTAATAAGGTCGTTAATGAAGTATTTATACTTCTTGCAATTGTTTGTGTAATACTTGCATCAACAATTTCTCCAAATGTCATCTTCTTTGAATAATATCTTATATTCTCACGTATTCTATCAAATATTACTACGGTATCGTTTACTGAAAATCCTATAATCGTCAATATTGCAGTTATAAATAAGCCGTCTATCTGTACATTAAAGAACATACTTAATATTGCAAATACTCCAACTACAAATGTAATGTCATGAATAAGTGCAATAATTGCTGCTAATGCAAAATCAAATTGAAATCTGAAACTTAAATATGCAACAATTCCTAAACAAGCCAAGATAACTGCTACTAAAGAATTTTTAAATAATTCCTTTCCAAGTGTAGGGCCAACTGATGTTGTAGATATAAGTTCTGCTCCTTTGTACTGTTCCTTTATAACTGATGTAACTTTGTTTTCAATACCTTTATCATCAGCTCCTTCTACAAATTTTGTCCTTACGGCTATTATATCCTGTGCTTTTGCATTTGATTCTTCTACAGAATTCATGTTTATAATTTGTATTGAGGGTTTATCTATTCCTGTCTTTTCCAATGCACTTCTAAGTTTACTTATTGCTGCATTGTCAACTGTTGTACCTGATGTGTATTGAAATACTGTACCTCCCGTATAATCTATACCAACATTAAATGGTATATGGTTTGGATTGTTGATTGCTGCAATTATCATAACGACTATACCGGGAGTTAAAAGAAAGAATGATACTAATGCCCATAACCATTTATATTTTACTACATGTATAATTTTTTTATTTTCCATTATTCTTTTCTCCTCTAGTCCAATACTCCAAACTTAGCTTTTTCACGCTTTGTTTCATTAGCCGTATATGCTTGTCCGATTTCATCTTTTCTAAGACCAAATAATGCAGGATGTTTTAATTCTCCTGTACCAAATACTAAATGCATAAAGTTCTTAGTTACTGTTATTGCTGTAAACATTGAAACTATGACTCCTATTGCAAGAGTTAAGGCAAATCCTTTTACAAAACTTGTTCCTAAAAAATACAATATTATACTTGTTAATATTGTTGTCATATTTGAATCAAATATACTCGTAAATGCCCTGTCAAAACCGGCATTTATTGCCGTATATAATGTTCTGCCTGCTCTTAATTCTTCTTTTGTTCTTTCAAAAATAAGTACATTAGCATCAACTGCCATTCCTACTGACAATATAAAACCCGCTAACCCTGCTAATGTTAATGTTACAGGTATTGTCTTAAATAACGCAAATAACATTAAACCATATATGCAAAGTGCTATGTCTGCTATAAGTCCGGGTGCTCTATAATATGCTATCATAAATAACATTACCAAGCCCAATCCAATACAAGCAGCTTTTTTCGATTTATCAATACTGTCAGCTCCAAGTGATGCTCCAACGGTATTTTCTTCTATTATCTTTGCAGGTACAGGCAAGGCACCTGCATTTAATAAATCTACTGTTTCTTTTGCTTCTTCATAAGGAAATCCGTTATCCCCTCCTGATATTTGACAATTACCGCCCAATATCGGTTCTCTGATTACAGGAGCTGATTTTAATTCTCCATTGAAAAATATTGCCATTTGTTTGCCAACCATATTTTGGGTTAAATCACCAAACTTCTTAGCACCCTTGTCATTGAATGTTAATTCTACAACCCATTGACCTGCAGGACTTGTTCCTACATTTGCTCTGGATACATCTTTTCCTGTTAAGCCCGTAGGTAACCAACCGCCTTTACCATCTTCCTTTTTGAATTCCAATGATGCGGTTTCGCCTAAGTATTTTTTTGCTTTATTCAAATCTTTTACTGCAGGTATTTCTACTACAAGTCGTTTTTCTCCCTGTCTTTGTACTACCGTTTCTGCAACACCAATCTTGTTAACACGATTTTCTATTGCATATTGCAAACTATCCATCATTTCAGGTGTTATTTTTGCTACGTTGTCTGTCGCTTGTGCTTCTAATACCAATCTTGAGCCACCTACAAGATCTAAGCCAAGTTTTGTAGGTTTTAATATAATGACTGTTATACTGATTATTGTTAAAATCACAATAGCCCAAAACATAATAATTTTGTTTTTCATTTTTATTCCCTTTATTTATTCCAAGTTAAATTTTATCAAAAACATAAAAAATAAGATAGCACAGTTGGCTAATCTTCTCTTATTGTATCCATAAGGGCAAATAATTCTGCCTTTTGTTCATAATTAAGTATTACAAGTGGTAGTCTTACGTAATCTTTTATTACATCTGTCTTTGAAAGTGCAGCTTTTACAGGTACAGGATTTGGTGCCATAAATAACTTTTTAAACATAGGATAAAGTTTTTTATGTTCTTCTAATGCAGATTTTAATTCTCCTGTTTTAAAATCCTCTATCATACTTTTTATTTCTTCACCATATAAGTGTGATGCAACCGATATAACTCCCTTTGCTCCAAGTGATAACATTGGTATGGTTAAGCTGTCATCTCCGCAATATATATCAAATTCTTTAGGACATACCATTCTCATCTCTGTTATTAAATCCATATCAGGATGACTCTGTTTTATACCTACAATATTCTCATGTCTTTCTGCTAAATATTTTACTGTTTCAGGTAACATATTTACACCTGTTCTGGACGGTATATTGTATAAAATAACAGGAAGTTTTACAGAATCTGCTATTGCACCAAAATGCGCTTTCATTCCCTCCTGTGATGGTTTATTGTAATAAGGTACAACTGCTAATATTGCATCCGCACCATTTTCTTCAGCTTCTTTTGCATCTTTAACAGATTTTTCCGTCGAATTTGTTCCTATGCTCATTATAACTTTACATTCATTTTTAACTTCTCTTTTTACGGTACTTAAAATTTCAAATTTTTCATCAAATGTAAGTGTAGGTGATTCTCCTGTTGTACCTGCAACTAAAAGTGAATCAGAACCATTATCAAGCAAGTAATTAACAAGTTCCGGTATTTTATCATAATCCACACTTAAATCTTTTTTGAATGGTGTTACCATTGCGGTTATTACTTCACCGGCATCAAATTTTATCCCCATAAATTTTCTCCTTATAAATCTATGTTTATTATAAAACAAACATATAAAGTTTTTAAAGCATATTTTAATTAGTTCCTGTAGAACCAAAACCACCCTCATTACGCTCGGTTGGTGATAATTCCGCAACAACTTCTATCTTTGGTTTATCAACTTTTGATATAACCATTTGTGCTACTCTTTCATCAGGCATGATAGTGTATTCTTCATTGGATAAGTTTATTACAGGAATACATACTTCTCCTCTGTAATCTTCATCAATCGTGCCTACACAGTTAACAAGTGTTATTCCATGTTTTATAGATAAGCCGGAACGTGGTCTTATTTGTGCCTCATAACCGGATTCTAATTCTATTTTTATACCTGTAGGTATTAATGCTCTATCAAGCGGTTTTAATAAAATCGGCTCTTTTATCGCAGCTGATAAATCCATACCTGCTGCACCTTTTGTTTTATACTCAGGTAATATACGATTATGAGGTAATCTTTGTATTTTTAATTTCATCCTTATTATTCCTGTAAATTTCAATCTATGAATTTTGTTTTTCAAATTTTTCCATAAATGAAACTAATGACAAAACTCCGTCAATAGGCATTGCATTGTAAATAGAAGCCCTCATTCCACCAACGGAACGGTGTCCCTTTAATTGCAACAGACCTTCATTTTTAGCTTCTTCTATAAATTTTGCATTTAATTCTTCGCTATCTGTAACAAAAGGAACATTCATCAATGAACGTGAATTCTTTTCAACAGTACCTCTGAAAAGTTTTGAGTTGTCAAGAAAATCATACAAAATTTTTGCTTTTTTCTCGTTCATTTCTTTCATTGCACTTAAGCCGCCCAATTTTTGAAGCCATTTGAATACAAGTCCGCAAATATATATACCGTAAGCAGGAGGTGTATTATAAAGACTTTCTTTATCCGAATGTGTTTTGTACTTAAGCATTGTCGGACACCATTCAGGTAAATCTTCCCTTATTAAATCTTCTCTTATAATAACAATTTGAACACCTGCAGGCCCAACATTCTTTTGAACTCCGGCATGAATTAAAGCATATTTATTTACATCAACCGGTTCCGATAAGAAACAAGATGACATGTCTGCTACTAAATCTTTACCTTTTGTGTTTGGTAATGTATGAAATTTTGTACCATATATTGTATTATTCTCACAAATATATACATAATCCGCATCTTCCGATATATTAAGATTAGAACAATCCGGAATATAAGAGAATGTTTTATCTTCAGAACTTGCTATTTTATTTGCTTTACCATATTTCTTTGCTTCATCATAAGCTTTTTTAGCCCATTGACCTGTTACTATATAATCTGCTACACCGTTTTTCATTAAATTAATCGGAACCATAGAAAACTGAAGGTGATCTCCGCCTTGTAAAAATAATACCTTGTAATTGTCAGGTATATTCATTAATTCTCTTAAGTCGGCTTCAGCCGTTTTAATAATGTTATCGTAAGTTTTAGACCTGTGGGACATTTCCATAACACTCATTCCTGAATTTTTATAATTGAGCATCTCATCTCTTGCTTGCTCTAAAACTTCTACAGGTAAAACTGCAGGGCCGGCTGAAAAATTATAAAATCTACCATATTTATTTGACATAATGTGTACTCCTTTTTTAATTTATCAATTAGATTGTATTACAAATGTGTTTTATTGTAAAAAAAATATATAAATTTAATTACACATTTTACATATCTAAAAAGCACTTATTTATGATACAATTCTCTTATGAAAGATTTGAAAATATCATCAACACTAGAAGATTATTTGGAATTTATATACAAAACAATAGAAGCAAAAGAAAAAGTAAAAGCCGTTGAAATTGCAAATGAATTTTCTATATCACGTGCAACTGTTACGGAAGCTTTGCAAAGATTAGAAAAAAAAGGATACATAAAATACGGACATTACCAACCCATTGAGTTGACTCAAAACGGAATAACCCTTGCAAAAGAAATTATTTTAAAACATGAAACTTTATTAAAATTTTTCGAACAAATTCTGAAGTTACCAACAGAAGAAGCTAAAATTAACGCATGCCGAATAGAACATATTATTACCCCCATAGCTTTTGAAAAGATAAAACAGTTCATTGAACAACAATTGTAAAAAATTGTTAATATAACCTAACATTTTTGAGGATAATATGCTAAGATTATATATATAAAATGTTAGTTATGGCTAACAAAATATGGTAATACAAACTAAAAGCTCCTTTTAAAAGGGTTTTGCAGCAAAAATATATTTAATATCAAAATATAGTACATACAAATAAAGACTTCCTGACAGATATTAATTTTGCAGCAGCCCTTTTTTATTAATATTTATTAACAAATTAATATAAAAAGTAAATTTTTTATTTTGATTGATTTTATAGGAAATGAAAAAATGTGTAATTCGGTATCAGATTTATATTCTCTATATAATGACAGTAAGGAACTTTTAAAGGGTAATTGGACGAAAACCCCTGAGGTTCTTTTGGAAACGAACCTTGTTTTGAATGCATTAGCAAAAACGAATGGTAAGTTAGGACAAAAAGTTAAAAGTGGTTTTGATACTTTTATTAAAAACGGATTAGCAAAAAGTGATAAGCTTACACATGTTAATTTGGATGCGGTTGCACTTGTTGCAGGGCTTACTAATTGTTTTATAAATGATAAGAAAAATCCACCAAAGAATAAATTTTTATCAAAAGTGCCGTTTCTTACAAGCTGGGCTGCAAAATGTGCAATTGAAGGGGTAATGAATACAAAAACCGGTTCTAATGTTTTGCAAAAAACAGCTGGTAAAGTATCTGATGTTATTGCAAAACCTTTATCATCCGTTTTAGGAAAAAATGCTGAAGCTATAAGTAAAATTGGTACATATATAATTTCGGGTATTGCATTCCAATTTATATCAGATAAATTTACTGAAAAAGTTGAAACATTAACTCAAAAATATATTGATAAACGTGAAAATAATAAGGTTTAAATTTTATTATTCAAATAAAGAATGTAATCTTGTTGTTATTTCTTCATCCTGTAAATCTTCTGTAAGTTTATTCATATCTAATGCCATTTGATAATATTCTGCTGCTTTTATATTATCTTGTAATACTTCACATGAACGTCCTGCATTAAAATATGCTAATGTGTATGATGGGTTTAATTCAATTGCTTTTTCAAACAGAGGAAGTGCTTTTTCAGCTTCATTTAATCCGTCAAGATAAACTACGCCAAGATTATTTTGTGCTATATCATAATTTGGATTTAATTCTATGGATTTTTCATAGGATATAACGGATTCGTTTAGCATGTCATTTTGCCAAAGTGCAAGTCCTACTTTTGAATATGCAATATAACAATCAGGATTTATTTCAATAGCTTCGCAATAAGTTCTTATTGCATCATCGGTATTTCCGTTTGCCATATAAACATCTCCAAGAGATATTCTTAAATCATAATTGTTATTATCAAGAGATATACCTTCTTTATATTTATCGGATGCAATTTCAAAATTACCATAAAAGTTAGCGTAAACAGAACCTAATGCATGACATACGGTTGCTGTCCATTGCTTATCAGGATTTATGCTTATTGCCGCATTATAATGTGAAATGGCATCTTCGTATAAGCCGGCTTTTATGTAACTGTAAGCAAGTGAATTATGATAAAACGGATTTGTTTCATCTTGAGATAGTGCAAGTTTAAATGCATTAACTGCATTTATTTTGTCTTGTTTACGTAAATATAAGTTTCCTAGCTCATAATAGATAAATCCCAAATTTTCTTTATCTATTTCTAAAAGTTTTGTATAGTAGTCAATTGCTTCTTCGGTAAATTCGGCAAAGCATGTTTGAGTTAATGTTGCAAGTTTCATCAATACAACTTTATCTTTAGGATTTTGTATGTGTGCCTGTTTGTAGTTTAAATATGCACTTTCAAAATTTTTATTATTTACTTTTATATCACCCATTTTTGATAAAAATAATGCACTGTTTGTTGTATTAAATGATGCTCTGTCATAGATGCTATATGCTTGATTGTATAAATGTAATTTTTCAAATAAATGTCCTGTAAATTTACAAACAGAAATTATTAAATCATCTTTCAAGCCGTTACATAATACTTTAAATGATGTTTTATCAAAAGGTAGTAAAGCAATTCCTGTAGCAGAATAGTATACAAATTTAATAAAGTCTGCAATATTGAATGTATTTTTCTTCATTTTGTCAGATAATGACATTGCAAGAAGAAGTCTTGGTCTTGCAGATTTTATATCAGAACATTTTATTGCATGCTGAAATTCACATTCTGCTGCTTCATAGTTTTCTGCAATTCTTTCAAAGTATCCTTTATATATATATCCGTCAGAACTTTTTGGAGAATATTCTATTGCTCTTTCACATTGTTCTATTGCCGTGTCAATATCAATTGCACCCTTATCCCACATTAATAATGCAAGTCGGTAATATGCTTCAGGTAAGCCGGGATTATATTTTACTGCATTTATATATCCTTCTTCTGCTTGATTGCAGTCTTCTTCTCTTTTGTTTAATAAATACCTTTCATGGGCTAAACGTGCGTTTTCTAATTCAAACATTGCCAATTTTTTGTCTTCTGCACTTACGTTTAATAACATTTTATTTCTCTCTCCTTACTAACGTAATTTCATGTTCGGTTGAGAAATTTTTGAGTTTTAATTTTTTTTTAGAATGTCATACATATATACTAATTTTAAAATCATAAACTTGTACATAAAACATTGTTATGATAGTATATATAAAGAAAAACAGACAATTATCGGAGAGGAAATATGAAAAGTACGACATTAAGACGTGCAAGTTTATCAAAAGAAAAAATACAAGTTCTTCAAAATATAGCAAAATACAGACCTCAAATTCAGGAAAATAATGTTATTTCTGATATTCCTGCGGTAAATAATGAAGGTGTACAGCAAGAGGAACTTGATGTATTATGGAATACATTAAGATTGAAGAATAAACAAGAGAAATCCCCTACGGTTTATTTAATAACCGGATTTATTTTAGGTGCGGTAACTATGTTGATAATTGCGGTTCTTATGGGAGTTTCTATGAAAACTTCAAATGAATCTGTAGAGGATATTGCATCAAATATTTCAGGAACAAGAGTTGAAGATTCGTCTTTAACATTTATTCCTGCTGATAAAGATGATAAAAGCTCAGCTGCCGACAAAAAAACAACTTCAAAAGAAGAAGTTTATACTGTTCAAAACGGAGATACTCTGGAAAGTATTATCATAAGATTTTACGGTTCATATAGTAAAAAATATGAAAAAGCTATTAAAGATGCAAATAATATGAATAATCCAAACTCATTGTCTATTGGACAAAAATTAATTATTCCGCTTAATTAAAAATTTTGGTAATTATATATAATTTTATACAAAAGATTAAAAAGTAGTTTCTGTATTGTATTTTACAGACATCTACTTAAATGAACAATAAATTAACGCAAAATTGAGGATAAGAAATGGCGTTTGTTCTCCATTTTTTAAGTTAGCCATTTCCCGAAATGAGCGTTTAAATTTATGTGAATGAAGTAGCCGGCTGTAAAATACAATGCTAAATTATTTATAAAAAAAAGCTGTCAAAATGACAGCTATCAGACTTGGGGAGGAGGTAAGAAACCGATTAACTCGGTTCTTATTGTAATATTTTTATCGGCATACTATTTTTTTTATTTAATTAATTATTGAATATATCCTCCATTTGGTTTATGTTAAAATAAAATTATGGATAAAATTGTTGAAAAAAATAAAAATGGGCTACACGGTCAAATTGTTATACCGTCTGACAAATCAATCTCACACAGAGCTGTTATGATGTTGTCTTTGGCAAAAGGAAAATCAAAAATAAATAATTTTTCTAAATGTGCAGATTGTAATTCTACATTAAATTTGTTTAAAAATTTAGGAATATCTTATGAATATTTATCTGATGATACACTTGTTTTAATATCATCAGGAAAATTACATAAATCAAGTGTTGAGCTTGATTGTGGTAATTCCGGTACTACAATGCGATTAACTTCAGGTATTCTTGCAGGGCAAACATTCGACTCTGTACTTATAGGTGATAATGTACTTTCAAAACGTCCAATGAAACGTGTTATTGAACCTCTTTCATTAATGGGTGCAAATATAGAGTCTGATAATTATACAGCTCCTCTTAAGATACATTCAAGTAATTTACATGGTATTGATTATTCTTCAAAACTTGCATCAGCACAGGTAAAATCTTGTATTTTATTAGCAGGTTTATTTGCTGAAGGTATTACAAAATATACTGAACCATATAAATCCAGAAATCATACAGAATTAATGCTTGAATATCTTGGTGCAAGCATATCAAATAATGAAAATACCACAAAAATTGAGAAATCAGTTCTTGAACCAAAAGATATTAATGTTGTAGGTGATATTTCATCAGCGGCTTTTTTCATTGCAGCAGGGTTAATTGTTCCAAATTCAGATATTATTATTAAAAATGTAGGATTAAATCCAACAAGAACAGGTTTACTTGATGTGGTTAAAATGATGAACGGTAATGTTGAAATTTTAGATAAAAGAATTATTTCTAATGAGCCGGTAGGAGATTTAAGAATTAAAACATCAGATTTATCAGCTTGTGTTATATCTGGTGATATAATTCCTCGCTTGATTGATGAATTACCTATTATTGCTGTACTTGCAACTCAAGCAAAAGGTACAACTGTTATTAAAGATGCACAAGATTTAAGAAACAAAGAAACAGACAGAATAAAAGCAATAGTTAGTGAATTAAGAAAGCTTCATGCAGACATAGAAGAAACACCTGATGGGTTTATTATAAATGGTAAAACAGTATTAAATGGTGATTGCGAATTATCGTCTTTTAAAGACCATAGAATGGCAATGTCTCTTTACGTAGCAGGACTAATTTGTAAACATAATATAGTAATAAAAGATTTTGATTGGGTAAGAATATCTTTTCCTGAGTTTGAAAAAATGATGTATTCTTTAAATAAATAAAAGAATACATCATTTAATGTCATTTATTTTAATGTAATTATTATATTAATTTTGTTTGTGTAATATCTTCATTTACACTATCTTCATCAGATTTTTTGTTATCAGTATCTGTTGCTACAATTTTATTAACTGATACAACAGTATCATTTTCAACAAGATTTTGAGCCCTTACACCTGTTGCCGGTCTGCCTTGTTGAGAAATATCACTCGCTTTTATTCTGGATACAATACCATTTGCAGTAACTAACATGATTTCATTATCTTCTGATACTATAGTCAAAGCAACAAGTCGTGAATCTTTTGTCTTAAATTTAGTTGCAATTAAGCCCATTCCGCCTCTGTTTTGAGTTCTAAATTCAGAAAGTTTTGTTCTTTTACCAAAACCGTCTGATGTTACTACAAGTAAATCAGCATCATAATTTTTAGGAACTATATCACATCCGATAATTTCATCACCTGTACGCAATTTCATAGAATTTACACCTCTTGCACTTCTACCGAGAGGTCTTAAATCTTCAACTTTAAATCTTATTGCCATACCGCATTTTGTACCGATAATTATTTCATCATTACCTTTTGCAAGTTTTACCCAATTTAACTCATCTTTTTCTTCAAGTCCAATTGCTATAATACCGTTTCTACGAATATTTGCAAAGTTATCAAGTTCAATTCGTTTTATATATCCTTTTTTAGTAAGCATTATTAAATTAAGGTTATGTGAAAACTCGCTAACAGGTACAACTGCAGTAATCTTTTCATCCTGAGCAATCGGAAGTACATTCACAATAGGTAAGCCCTTTGCTTGACGCTGTCCTTCAGGAAAATCGTATACATTTAAACTGTAAACAGTACCCTTAGATGAGAAGAACAAAACTTTATCATGCATCATTGCAGTAAAGAAGTGTTGTATATCATCATCTTCTTTTGTTTTGATACCTGATTTACCTCTTGTTGCACGGTTTTGTCTGTCAAATGTATCAAGAGCAATACGTTTTATATATCCCTGATGAGTAATAAATACTGCCATTGGTGTATTTGGAGTTAAATCCTCAATACTCATTTCATTTTGCTCTGCTATTATTTGTGTTTTTCTATCATCACCATATTTTTCTTTATCTTCTAATAATTCATTCTTGATAATATTCAATACTTTATGTCTATCAGCAAGTATACCTTCATATTCAGCAATTTTTTTAATTAATTCATCATATTCAGCTTTAATTTTATCTTGTTCTAAGCCGGTTAAGCGTCTTAATTGCATTTCAAGAATTGCATTTGCCTGATCAATATCTAAACCAAATCTGCTCATC
>Ga0256404_1011675_pt1 | contig 11670 bp, 10 predicted proteins | sample RumenRJG_01DNA_FD_185990 | JGI IMG/M metagenome (GOLD analysis project Ga0256404, IMG submission 185990) | Bovine rumen microbial communities from Lethbridge, Alberta, Canada - RJG_01 | ecosystem: Host-associated > Mammals > Digestive system > Stomach > Rumen | place: Canada: Alberta | collected... | reverse complement strand
TAACTTCGTCATGAATCGCATCACGCAATCCTTCACGGCTAGAATCAGCTTCGTCGCGTGCGGCAATTTCATCAATTCTATCGGCATGAGCTTGTCGCCAAGCATCGGCCTTCTCGCGCGACATCGGAGTCCGCTCTTCACCAAACTGCATAACCCCCATATCGTCTAGCCGTGTTAGAGTTTCAATAATCTTGCGTCCTTCCGGTGAACCAATATCAAATGGCCCAGCCTTGTCTTCTTCCCCTTCTTTCTTCTTTACTAGCGCACCAAAATCGCCAGTCTCCAAGAAGGCTCTCCTCTGTTCTGCCGGGATACCATTCCATGCCAAAACGGCCGCTCTTTGGTCAGCAATACATTCCGTCGTACGACGTGTACGCTCTTGTGTCGTTAATCCATTAAACCAGGCCTTCTTTGCATTGTATAGCGTATTATCCGCTCGTAGGTAAACCGCCTGTAATTCTTCAGGAATATCTTTTAGTCGATCAGGACCACTCTGAGACCACAATGCACGCTTACATTCTTCTTCGTCGCCAATAATGCCTTCAAGTATTTTGCGCCTTTTTTCAGCAGCCTCATCATCCAATCCGTCTGCCTTTATTTTTGCTTCCATGGCGGAACGCAGTCTAGCAATGCCCTGCTCTTTATCTTCATCGGAAAGCCCCTCATACCATCCATCGCGTATTTCAGCAACTCTTGCCGCACCCGTGGCATAGGTTTCACGCATATCCGCTGGCACACTCTCTAATTTTTCTTCATCCGTACGCGCATCCCACAAAAGCTGACGTTGCTCAGCTACACTCTTTTCACTAAACCAACGTTCAGCCGTATCGAGTCTTGCATCAATCGTCACCCCAGTCTCACCACCAATTTCTTTCGAACGGAAATCAGGGTCAATTACCAAAGCCTCACTGCCTTTCGCCTTAGGCTGGAAAAATCCTTCTTGACGCAAAAAGTCAATCTCCGCAGCGGTAGCCTTCTTCTCTTCTTCTGACGTAGTATCACTAAACAATGCCTCAACTTTACCCGTCTGCAAGAATTGACGGCGCTGTTCATCAGTATAGGCCGAACCATTGAAGGCCCGAATTGCACCTTCGGCCCGTAAAACCGCCTCTGCATCATCGGCCGACATACGCTCGTAGGCTGGTTGCGACATTAGGCGTAATCGTTGTTGTTCAATCAACCCCTGACGCGCGGCATCAATACCACGCAATCGTTCGCGTCTAGCTTTCGGATCTTCGCCAGGCACATCCGCAAACTTGTCAGCCATATAGCCATCATAAGTCTTCCGGTCTTCTTCACTAAAAGAGTCTACAATCACATCGAGTGTCGGTTCCACGTGGCTATCAAGCCAACTATGGTACGCTCCGAGATCAATTCTGGTTTGACCACCATCATCTTTCAGTTTTTCTGCCACTAAAACAGGGTGCGTCAATCTTCCCGCCGCCTCACGCGCAGCTTCAGCCTCGTGACGTTCGCGCTCTTCCGCTTCGGCTTTTTCAGCTTCTTTTTTAGCTTTCGCTTCAGCTTCAGCATTTTTGCGGGCCTGAAAATCTTCTTCGCTTTCGCCTAACCTACGGCCATCACTTAAGTCTTCAGTCTTTGATTTTGGAGGAAATTCGCTCATCTTATTGTTCTCCTTCCGTCTCGGCTTCTTGTTCAAATGGAACTTCCATCATAAAAAAGTTTTCAAATTGTTCTTTTGTTTTAGAGGTGATTTCTTCGATATTTACGCCATTCTCGCGCATGAAATTGCCGATTTCTTCATCGGTCATACCGCCATTATTTAAGCGATCAGTTAATTCATTCGCCTTCTCATCAGGCAATTCGTCAACTAGCGCAATTTCCAACTGCGCAATTAAACGTTCCACCAAATCCCTTTTAATATCCTCAAGTTCCGCGTCTGAAAAAGTTGAATAGTTTTTCTTTTCAAGCAAGCCGCCCACAAAAGCGTCAAGCTCATCTTGATTAAACATAGAAACACCTCATTTCTTATATTTTCCCTTATGCTAATAATAGCATAAACATTTCAACTTTGCTCACCGTGCAATATCCCAAAAACATGGTATAATAACAGATAATTATGAAAATTTTGGGCATCGAAAGCTCTTGCGACGAGACTGCTGCCGCGATTGTCGAGAACGGCAGTCGTATTTTGTCGAATGTTGTTGTGTCGCAAATCGATATCCACTCAGCCTACGGTGGCGTCATCCCGGAAATTGCCGCCCGCTCACACATTGAAGCCATCATGCCCGTTATCAATCAGAGTCTCTCTGATGCTCGGCTCACCGTCGCGGACCTTGATGCAATTGCTGTTACTCACACACCAGGCCTGGTTGGCTCATTGTTAGTTGGCACTCTTGCCGCCCGTACTATCGCAATCCTAAATAATATCCCCTTCTATCCAACCCATCATCTCAAATCCCATATTTATGCCAACTGGCTCAGTGGTTACGAACCAGAATTTCCACTTCTCGCCATGGTAATTTCGGGCGGCCACACTCAAATCATTTACATGGAACGTCACGACGATTTTCATATTATTGGCACAACACGCGACGACGCAATTGGTGAAGTTTTTGATAAAGTCGCCAAGATCCTCGGTCTCCCCTACCCCGGCGGACCATCTATTGCACAGGCAGCCCTCAATGGCGACCCCAATAAATATCAACTACCTATCCCGCAAGTCGATGGTCTAGATTTTTCATTTAGCGGCCTCAAAACCGCCGTCTTGCGCGCCGTACAGAAAGATTTAGGCTTGCCTATTACTACGCCATCACATGAGCTTAAAACACATCTCAGCGCTCAACAAATCGCAGACTTTGCCGCAAGTTTCCAGGCAACCGTTGTAAAAATCACAACATTAAAACTAAAAGCCGCTGCACGGCAATATCCCGCCGCTAAGTCAATCGTCTTTGCGGGAGGTGTTTCCGCAAATCAATTACTCCGTGAAAAGCTCACTCAATCTTTCCATCACACCCATCAGGTATTCTTCCCGGAACCAAAATTCAGCACCGACAACGGTGCCATGGTCGCCTCGGCCGCTTATTACTCTATCGAATCCGGCGAAAAAGCCAGCGACCCTTACTCGCTGGACATTTCTCCTCGCTCGATTATTTCTTAACTTCCGAATCTTTTGCGATAACTTTACGTGTAATTTTTGTTTGTCTACTTGTTGTAGTTTTTACAACAGTCAAAATACTGCGTTTAATTTTACTACCTGCACCCCTAATTAGCCGCTTCATCTCTTGTTTTCGGTATGCTTTAGCATCCACGATATATTTAAAACCGCCAATATATTCCTCTACTTTTACGCCAAAGCCGCTCTTGAATTCCAGCAGATGGTTATTTTCGGAAAAATCCCCTTCCATACCGTAAAAGTTAACCCGCTTAATTCCTTTTTCGAAACATTTAGTCAACAAATCGTCCTGCAAAACCGTCATCGCATTCATCCGGCGATATTTTTGTACTGTTCCAGAAATAAAACTCACCGTTTCATTTGGGTGATCAAAAATCACCCGACCAGCTACGGCGTCACCATTCTCTTTATTGCGCGCCAGCATAAAATGGACTTGGTCGCCAAAAATCTCCCAAATGTCTTCATAGTAGGAAAGGTTGCGACTCTTCACGCCATTTTTCTCATTGCTCCCCTCAATCGCGAAAGCTACATCCTTTAAGTCGTTCTTGTCTGATACCTCGATAATGTCCAGGTCCGGCGTACATTTACGCAACTTGTTACGCACATTCTTCTTATAGGAGGCCCTCACTTCATCAATCGTCGCAAAGCCACTTAAATCCTTAACCGTCACCCAGCGATTCGCTTTATTCTCAATTGCCGTAGTTTTACCTTCATATTCGAAGCCGTTTTTATCAAATACGCGATAAACCATATCGCGATTAAAATCTTCTAGTACTTCCCCTCTCACGTCGCGCACTGTTAGGCGAATTGGCGGAAACACTTCTAGCGTAATTGCACCGTGTTCTTTGGCGTAATCGAGTAGATTTTTTAACCAAAAGTCGATAACTTTTTCATTTTCCCAATCTAGTACACCCCCCATCGGCACCATCATCATTCCATCTTTTGATAAGACCAAACAGCCAGCGATAATTTTATTATCTTCTTTTACCCCCAACAGATGAGCATGCCACCCCATTCGACGTCGTAGAGCCGCCCGTTCCGCCATTTGATAAAGATTCCCGTACGGATTTTTCTGTTCAAATTTTCGATATTCGGCTTCGTTCAACTCCACAAATTTCATAACTTTATTCTACCACGCTCATCTTTTTATTCACTCCCCGCCATAAATATCCATAAAGCGAACATATTTGTTGGCAAATAGGCCTACAAAAAGTGCATTGTGTATAATAAGCATATGAGTTATATCGAAAGCAGCCTAAAAGTTCGTCGCAGTATCGCCAAAATGACCGATACAAATTCCGATGATTGGTTTCTCTGCCTAAAGGCTCGCTTTGGACTTGAAATTGTCTTTTCCGCAATCAAGGAAGTACTCGGCACCGGCAATGTCATCACTACCCCATACACCTGCATTACCGCAATCAATCCGATTCTCGCTGGCGGCCTTGAACCGCGCTATGTCGATATTGACCCCGACTTACTCTCCACTAGCGATATTCCTGCTAGTAAAATCACCAACGACACTCGTGCTATCGTAATGCAGCACACTCTTGGCATTATTGATAACAAAAATAATCTATATAATATTGCCCAAAAACGACACCTCATCCTAATCGAAGATTCTGCACACTGCCTACTTCGTATGTCGCGCGGCACCGATGATCAGCCACTCGCCGACATTTCCGCCCACTCTTTTGGCGTCGAAAAAGTTCTTCAAGGTACTAAGTTTGGCGGTGCCATTTACGTCAATCCCAAGCTCAAAGAAAAAAATCCAAAACTCTACGAAGAAATTTGCGCCCAATTAATTAATCTCAAACAGCCAAGTTCATCACTTAGCTTCCGCATTCGCACTTATCGCGTCCAAAATTCCGTCATTCAACGCCTACCCCGCCCCATCAAAACTCCAGTTCGCAATTTGGCAATCAAACTAAAAATGCTCGAACCTTCAGTTTATGAATACGAACAAGAGGGCCGCCAAGCCACACCGTGCACCACTAACGAATACGTCAATAACGTTATTCTCAAGCAACTCAATACACTAAGATCAAACTACGAACATCGCACTGCATGCGTAAAATATTATCGCGAGCACCTCAAATCAAAGAAGTTCAAAACTATTCCAGTAGCCGACCACGACGAGCCGCTCCTCGCCTACCCTATTTTATTCGAAGATACTACCTTCGCAAATTATGCCTATGACCTACTAACGAACTCTGGCTTCTTTATACGCCGCTGGTATATGCCTCTACTCTACCCTGGCCCAAAATTCTACCAACTTTATTATTACAAGCCAGAAGAATGCCCAATCGCCGAATCAGCTTCACCGCGCGTACTCTGTTTACCAACCGATATTCCTCTCTCTCGCGTCAAACGCATAGTTGATCTTATCGCCCCTGTGGAAAAAGCTGTGGAAAAAAATCAACCACCTGTGGAAAACAAAAATATATCACCAAGCGCATAAAACACTTAAGCATCTCCGTGTTACAATAATAGCTAGTTATGGAGATGCATTTTTTACAGACCCCTGCCTGGCAGAAATTCCAGGAAGACGAAGGTCGCAAAGTTTTTCGCGAAAAATCTGAAAAATTCGAATATATGGCCATTTTGCGCCACACTAAACTCGGAAACTACCTTTTTGTCCCCTATGGCCCAGCCCTCAAAGACAAAAAAGCCCTCAAGCCAGCCCTAGAATCGCTCAAAAAACTCGCAGCTGAGCAAAATGCCATTTTTATCAGAATTGAGCCTACTCTACCCTTCACTGAGGCAGAAATGACCAAAAATGGCCTCAAAAAATCCCACCACATCGAACCACAACATACTTGGGTGCTCGATCTCACTCAGAGCGAAGAAGACATTTTAGCCGGTATGGAATCTCGTAAAGTTCGCTATTACCGCAACTACGAGAAAAAAGGCATGACTATCCGCACCAGCCACGACCCCAAAGACATGAAAATTCTCTTTAAGTTACTCTCCGAAGTTTCCGAAAACGACAATTTTCAAACTTTTGACGAAAAATACCTCGAAAATCAGCTCAAGCACGATTTCGCTACCCTCTACATCGTAGATTACGAAGATACCCCTATCGCCGCCGCACTCATGTACGACACTGATGATACTTGTTACTACGCCCACACCGGCGCTGATTACGAACATCGCAAATTGAACGCCGGCATAGTCTTACTCGTCAAGATGATTATTGACGCAAAACACAACGGCCGCAAAAAATTCGATTTTTGGGGCGTTACCACTTCCGAGGACCCAAATCATCCGTGGTACGGCTTCACAAAATTTAAAAAATCATTTGGCGGCGAACTCGTCACCTATGCCGGCACCTGGGATCTCGTCATTAATCCGCTCAAATACAACGCCTATAAAATGCTCCGGCCAATCAATAAATTACGCCGCAAAATCAAAAAATAATAATTCCGCCCTACCCTGGGCGGTTTTTTTGTTGAACTTAAATTGCGCGCAGCGCAAAAAACTAATTTGACCAAAAATCAGTTATCGTAATCCGATAAATCAAATAGCGAGCGCTTCCCCTCATCCTTAATTTTTTGCGCTTTTTTCAACAATTTCTTCAAACCAAGTTCGGAATTCGCCGAACCAACATGCACAGTTTTTACAACTTCGCCATTCTGCTTCCAGCAAACTTGCACACCCATTGCCCCACTCGCCGTCTTGAATTTCCGAATAAACGCCATTACCAAAATTTTACCACAGAAAATCCACCACGTTTTTCCACAAAAAACACAATTCCCCTATTATGCTTATCCTTATATTAGCCACCTTTGACATTAGCAACCCGCTCATGCTAAACTAAAATCACAAACCCGGTGAGATTGAGGTTTGGGTATCAAAATTTGGTGTGAAAATACTGGAAATCCCGTATTAAACAATATTTTTACGATGAATGCAAATTTCACGTGAAATTTTTGCTACAAAATGGTAAATTTTTCACGTGAATTTTTTCTGAAAATCGAACTGTCAACTGGGGTCGACACAAAACTCCGAATTCACACAAAAGGCCAATTCAATAGTCAACTGAGGTCGCATCTAAGCTTATAAAAACTGCTAAAATATGGTATAATTTTTACAGATATCATTCGCCTCCGCTAATAGGGGAGAGCAATATAAAAAACGGGAGTAAAAAAACAATGAAGTTCAGCAAAGCCTACGAGCCGAACCAATATGAGCCTGACATCTACGCTCTTTGGGAAAAATCCGGCGCCTTTAAACCAAACGACACCAAAAAAGGCCCAGAATACACAATCGTTATGCCGCCACCAAATGCAAACGGCAATCTTCATATTGGCCATGGACTCACCATCGCACTCGAAGATATTCTCACCCGCTATCACCGCCTAAAAGGCGACGATACCTGGTATATTCCTGGCGCCGATCATGCAGGATTTGAGACCTGGGTCGTCTACGAACGCTATCTCGAAAGTCAAGGTAAAACTCGTTTCGATTACTCCCGTGACGAGCTTTACGAACAGGTTTGGAATTTCGTACATGAACAGCGGGGGAATATGGAGCTACAGCTCCGCAGTCTTGGCGCATCCTGCGATTGGGACAGCCTCACTTTTACTCTCGACCATAAAGTAGTTGACACCGTCTACAGCACATTCAAAAAGATGTGGGACGACGGCTTAGTCTATCGTGGCGAAAAACTCGTCAATTTCTGTACTAAGCATCAAACCGCATTTGCTGATATTGAAGTCACTCATAAGGATGAGCCGGGCAAACTTTGGCGTATTGCATACCCACTAGAAGAGCCCACCGACGAAGTCAGTGAACTTATCGTATCCACAACGCGCCCAGAAACTCTCTTTGGCGATACGGCAGTCGCAGTAAACCCAAAAGATAAACGTTACGAAAATCTCATCGGCAAAAAGGTCAAATTACCCCTTACCAATCGGCTAATTCCAATTATCGCCGATGAACACGCCGACATGGAATACGGCACTGGTGTTGTAAAAATTACACCAGCCCACGACCCAAATGATTACGAGGTCGGCCAACGCCACAATCTACCAATGATTACCGTCATAGGCTTCGACGGCAACATGACTCCGGCCGCTGGCGACGACTACAAGGGTCTCACGACTGAAGAATGCCGCAAAAAGGTTCTACAAGACCTTATCGATCAAGGCCTAAGCAGGGGGGAAGAAGAAATCACCCACTCTGTTGGTCACTGCTACAAATGCGATACCGTTATTGAGCCTCTACTAAAAGAGCAGTGGTTCGTCAATCTTGAGCCCCTTGCCAAACGCGCCATTGAGGCACTAGAGGCAGGCAAAATTAAATTCCATCCAGCCAACAAGAAAAAGGTGCTCATCAACTACCTCAAGAATCTCCGCGACTGGAACATCTCCCGCCAAATTCCGTGGGGCATCCCGATTCCAGCCTTCGTTAACGTCGATGATCCAAAAGATTGGATTTACGACACCAGAGTCAACGAAGAAACCATCAAGGTCAATGGCAAGACCTACCGTCGCGACAACGATACCTTTGATACTTGGTTCAGCTCTGGTCAATGGCCATACATCACTACTAGCGACATGCCACACCATTACCCAACCTCAGTTATGGAAACCGGCGCCGATCTCTTATTCCAGTGGGTAGGACGTATGATTATGCTTGGCCTCTATATCACTGACGATATTCCATTCAAAGACGTTTATATGCACGGCATGGTGTTGGACGAAAAGGGCCAAAAGATGTCAAAGTCCAAAGGCAACGTCATCAATCCAATGGAAATCGTTAGTCAATACGGCTCCGACGCACTCCGTCTTGGCCTCATTGCTAGCCGCTCCGCCGGCGTCAACCAGGCATTCAGCACCAGCAAGGTAATTGCTAGCCGCAATTTATGCAATAAACTTTGGAATATCTCCCGTCTCATTCAGCAAATCGTCGACGAAAACCCAACCGATGATTCTACGGTCGAGTTAAAGAACTACGGTGAAAACTGGATCTGCCATCAAATTAACCAGGCGAACAGGGAAGTGCAAAAAATGCTCGATCACTATCGCTTCGCTGAAGCTGGCGACCTCCTTTATGACCTCATCTGGAACAAATATGCCGACTGGTTCCTCGAAAGCCAAAAGCTCTGGAAGAACACCAACCTTCTCAAGTCAACACTCGAGCAAATTCTTACCATGCTTCATCCGTTTGCGCCATTTGTCACCGAAACAATCTGGCAAAACTTAAGTTGGACTAACGGCATGCTCATCGTAAACGAATGGCCAAAAACCTACAAAGTAGACCAAGAGCGTGTCGCAAATTTCGAAGAGCTCATCGATATCGTGACTAACATCCGCAGCCATTTCCAAAGTCTTCCGGGCGCCAGCAGCTATCCAATCGCCTTCCATGATGACGAACTAGTTTACCGCAATCAACTCTTGATTCAACACCTCACTAAAGCACCATGCGTCCCACAAATCGAGGGAAAAACCGCCACTGGTCTCCGACTAGCCATCCAAAATCACAACAACATTTACCTACAAATCCCAGAAGATATTCATGCCAAATATAAGGCAAATCTCGAAGACCGCATTCTAAAGCTTGGTCGCGAAATCAACACGCTTCAGGCTCGCCTCGATAATCCGCGCTATGTCGAGAAAGCCCCTGTCGAACTTGTCGAAGAATCCCGCTTGGCTCTCCACGACAAGCAAAAACTTCTCGACAATATGAAAGCCGAGCTCGAACTCGTCTAAAGCCCTAAACCGCTCCGCTTCCATGGGGACGGTTTTTTGACCCCTCAACACCTTAACCATTATTGACAAAAAGAGCTATCTATGATATAATGTTAAAGATACTATCCCACTCGAGAAAGTATCTGAAAGGGGGTGTTACTATGAGTGGAAAAATGTATTGCATGATTCCGGTTAAGGATCGTCCGTACGAATGGGCCAGAAGAGAAATGGAGGAACATTTTCCTAATCCCGACAAGTTCCATATCACAGAGCTTGACCAAAGAGTCGAAAAGCCTAACGTACACGTGTCCATCTTCCACAGAGGGGAAGACGAACCCACGATCTGGCGCGTTTACTGGGCGGATACCGATTCCGTCAAATACAGTATCCTGACGAATTACCGTCAGTTGAAACTGCGCCATCCGGAGCTGGTAAAACAGCTCGAACGTAACGGTAGGTATGCGTATGAGCGCATGATCGAAAATCAAAAAGGCAAGATTGTCTACAAGGCACTTCAGCCTTTCACTACAGTCGCAATATCCTAGCGTTTACATAGCCTCGCCGGCGGCGGGGCTTTTTCCTACCACTTGACAAAACGCTTAAGTTTTGCTATATTAGGCTCAATTGGGTATCACAAAAACAAACACTTAACAACTAAGGAGAAGACATATAATGTCAGAAACCATAGCAAATACAAATGAACTGCCACAGGAAGAAATTGACCAGCTTACCCAGCACTGGGACGATCTAGCCGAAGAAATGGACTGGCTCGAAGAGCAGGCCGAAAAAGCTAAAGAAAAAGGCGATGAAGCTACCCTTCAAAAAATCGGTAAATATATTTCCCAAAACCAAGAATGGATGCAACGCATTCTTGACAAAGTCGCCCCAGACGAAGAAGACGAAGGCACGCCAATAACTGCCGAAGAAACCACTGGACCAGCCGAACAAGCACAGTCTAAGCGTTATGTACGTCGTTTCGAAAACCCAGATGGCACTGTCGTAACGATAGAAGCCGATACCGAAGAAGAGCTCCGGGATAAGATTCGTGAACAAAACGAAGCCAACCGTGAAGCCTTCTCCCGCTACTAGTTCAAAGAAAACGTTAAAAAAATACCCCGTAAGGGGTATTTTTTATTAAAACGCTAATTTATCGCGAATCTCCTCAAACTCTTCATCTTTTAGCTGAAGAGTTTTTCCATATTCCCAAGTTTCATCAATTGGCGTTAAGTGTACATGCGCATGCGGCACATCCGTACCCACTACTTTCATTACTGTACGACGACCAGTTACCTCTTCCATATGTTTTGCAATCTTCTTTACACTCGCCCATAGAGCAGACCAATCCTCATCAGATAAATCATAAATACGATCAACCTCTACCTTCGGTACAACCAAAGTATGACCTTTAACTTCGGGATTTATATCAAGAAATGCATAAGTCTTCTCATCTTCGTATATCTTATACGATGGAATTTCCCCTGCAATAATTTGACTAAATATACTCGCCATGATGTTTTTACTCCTTTATATCTGTCAACCTCTATGTTCTTATTATACCGAAAAGCCAGCATCATTAAACCAGCACAAAAAACACTTATGCTATTATTGAGTCAATAAATAACAACCCCACTCAGCCGGTTACAACACAGTCACCAGAATCGACCCCACAAGAACCATCAGTTCAGCCAGCCGAGCAAAACATCCAATCAGACTTTCCGGACCCCATTGCCATGGCCGCCCAATCTCCGCAAACTCAAGTTGCACCAATTACTAGCGCGCAGGCCAATCGAGCTATCAACAAAATCGACAGCGCAGAGCATGACCAAAAAAATATCAGGAAAC
>Ga0256404_1011672_pt1 | contig 11672 bp, 8 predicted proteins | sample RumenRJG_01DNA_FD_185990 | JGI IMG/M metagenome (GOLD analysis project Ga0256404, IMG submission 185990) | Bovine rumen microbial communities from Lethbridge, Alberta, Canada - RJG_01 | ecosystem: Host-associated > Mammals > Digestive system > Stomach > Rumen | place: Canada: Alberta | collected... | reverse complement strand
CCAGCCGCCGAAGGTCCAATAGCCGTGGTTGGCGGGGTCGTCGACGACCTCCCCGTTCGCAGGAGCGGTCGAGACAGCGACCTTCTCACCCGGCCAGAGATAGCCAGATGTGGCGGGAACCAACGTTATGCTCTCGGGATAGGCCGAGGAGTCAATGCCGTTGGCGCCGACGTAGTTGTACTGATAGCTCACGCGGTGACCTTCTGCCCACTGGGCGTAGAGCACATCATCGCCCGTGGTAAGCATGTAGTGGTCGATGTCCGCGAGGTATGTCTTTCCGGTGCCGTCTGCGCTCGTGTTCCAGTTGAGGAAGCGCCATCCCTCGCGCTCGAAGCCGTTCTTGGCAACAACCACGAGGCCCCCGGTGACACCATCGCTAGGGTCGACGGTCCCAGTGTAGCTGCCCTCGGGAGCGTTTGCATAGTAGGTGAGTTGGTCTGGGTTGGCCGTGAAGACCCACTTACCCACAAACTGGAGGTCGGAATCGCCGACGGTTACGCTGGTGCCCACGGCGTTGTCATTGAGCGTCCATCTCTGGAAAGTCCACGTGCCGCCGTTGGCAGTGTCCTTAACGGTTTGTCCGGTTGTGGGCGTGGTGGATACCGTCACGGAAGAGCCCTGGTTGTAGCCGTTTGTATCCGTGGGGACTGCGGGTATGGTATCGGGATGCGACTCTGGTCCCTCGTACGTATACGAGTAGGAGACGTGCCGTGTGGCGTAATCGCTGATGGTAACCGCACTGCTGGTAGAGTCAATGGTCGCCGTGGTGTTGAGGCTTCCGGTCGTGCCCTCGGCCCCGGTTACGCCAAAGGCGTATTGGTAAGTGAAGGTTGCCTCCACGCTTGCGGTGAGCTCGTTCTTCTCGATGTCGCTCTTGGTAAGCGTGTACTGGACTGATCCGGTGTAGGTGTCACCTGTCGCTGCGCTTACGCCATCTGCAGCCGAAGCATCGGTGGCGCTGGTCGTAGAAGATGAGGGGCTGGGGTCCGACTGGGTATAGTTGGTGAGTGGAATGCTTGTGCTTCCCACGTGAACGATGGGCGAGCCTTTCAAGGTGGCCTGGTAGACGTTGTCAATGTCGCCTGCCTTGAGTGTCACGTTGAGCGTGACCACGTCGCCCGCCTTGAGCGTGGTGTTGGGGTTGTCTATCATGATGCTCGCGGTAGGCGTGGGCTGGGTTGCCGTTGCGTTAATGGAGAGCGTGTCCCCATTCTTGTGGTAGGCAGTTCCCCAGCCAAACGTTCCCAAGTAGCCTGCGTCAATCATTCTCTGCCTGTCGGCTTTGGAAACATAGCTGCCTGGACGGCCGAGGTACGTGCCAGAAAGCGCATAGATGTAGTTGTTGACATCGGCAGAGTCAACACGGGTGAGCAGGTAGTTGGCCGTGGGTTTGACAAAGACGTTCACGAACGTCTCCCCGCCGTTCTGGAGGCCGGGAACTGTGATGGTGGCTGAACCGTTGAGGGTGCCCTCTGAGAGCACTGTCCCGCTTGTGTTAACGACCATATAGTACGCGTCAATGTTCGACAGGGTAGGCGCAAGCGTCATGGTCTTCTGCCATACCGCATAGAGGGATGTTGAAGAATCGGGAACGGCGTAGGTGGCGCCTGGCGCATAGTCGACGGTCGACGAGTTTGGTGTTGTTGACCAACCAACAAGGGTACTTGCCTGATTGCCTGTGAGCGTAAGCTGGCTTGCCGTGGGAAGCGTGATGGTTGAGCCCGGTGTGGCGCTAACCGAGCTGCTGACCCCCGACGCGAAGGTGCCACCGTATGCGATATACCTCACGGTTACCGTTGAAGCTGCGGGGGTCGCCGTGGCGCTACTGTCGCTGCTCGTCGTAGAGGCGATGGCGGCAACGGGAGCGGCTGTCGCCTCGGTGGTCGCCGAGGGTGCGCTGCCAGTCGTGGTGCCGGTCGAAGCGGAACTCCCGTCCGAATTGTCCGTTGCTGCTGCGCCGCTCGTACCGTTGCTCGTCTCTGTCGCGGTCGGGCTGGCGGAGTCTGTCGTCTTGGTGGTGCTCGTCGTTTCGCCCGTCGCGCTGGTCTCGGCAGTGTCTTGCGTAGAGGCCACGGTCGTGGTGCTTTCTGCAGTGGACGAGTCCGCGATGGCGGGCGTGGGCATCATCGATGCCACAAGCGTCAGGGCAACGGCGCTCGAAAGTATGGGCGAGCGCCGCCAGTCCTTTCGCGTGACGGTTGAGTCCACGCGCATGTGCTGCGGGTCATGATTGCAACTGCTCGTGTTGCGTTTTCCTCCCCTGACTAACCCTGGGTCGCACCCCAATGTGATACGCCGTCTAATGGTAGTGCTTCGGGGACATTTGAGCGCATTTATAAATGTAAATTTACCTATCTATGACGAATCTATGGTGGTCAAAAATTCAGATAACACCCAGGTAAATTCCGTTATGCCATCTCCTCTCGCCTTCTGCCGGAACGTCGCGTGCGGCGCGCTCTCGTGGCATATAGTCGTTAGGTAAGTGGGGAGAGGCCTCGCAATCCAAGCAGTCGCGGGAGGGCGTCTATGAAAATCAAGGCTTTGGTCATGCACGAGAAGAACGGTCCGTACTGCATGGAGGACGTCGAGCTGGACGAGCCGAAGGACAACGAGGTTCTCGTGCGCAACGTTGCCTCTGGCATCTGCCATACCGACGAGTTTGGCCGCTCACAGGGCGTGCCCATCGCGCTGCCGCTGGTACTGGGCCACGAAGGCGCTGGCATCGTGGAGCGCGTGGGCGCCAACGTTGATGACCTCAAGCCCGGCGACCACGTGGGCATCACCTACGCCTTCGACGGCACCTGCCCGGCCTGCCAGGCGCACGAGCCGTACTACTGCGAGAACTTCAACCAGATTAACTTTGGCGGCGTTGCCACGGACGGTACGACCCGCCTGCACCAGGATGGCCACGACGTGAGCATGTTCTTTGGACAGTCTTCGTTCGCGACCTACTCGGTGGCCAACGCTGCCTCGGTTTGAAAGGTGGACGATGACGTTGACCTGGGCATCGTTGCTCCTTTGGGCTGCGGCGTGCAGACGGGTGCCGGTGCCATGATCAACGTGGCACACGTGGACGAGACAAGCGCCGTTGCCGTCTTTGGCTGCGGCGCCGTGGGTATGTCGGCCATCATGGGTGCTGCCGTTGCGGGGGCCAAGGTCATTATCGCAGTGGGCGGTAACCCCAAGAGCCTGGCCCTTGCGCGCGAGCTTGGCGCTACCCACACAATCAACCGCAAGGAGGTGGATGATGTTCCAGCGGCGGTCCGCAAGATCTGCCCGGCCGGCGTCGACGCCACGGTGGACACCTCGGGCAACCAGTACATGATGGTCAACGCCATCCGCAGCCTCAAGTTCCACGGAATGTTCCTGCCCGTTGCGGCGGCTGGCTGCATCGACCACTTTGACGTGGGCGGCGACATCATGATGCCCATGCGTACCATGAAGGGCACCTGCGAGGGAGAGTCCGACCCCAAGACCTTCGTCCCGCAGATGGTGCGTTGGTACAAGGAGGGCCGCTTCCCCGTGGACAAGATCCTCTCGTTCTACGACTTCTCCGAGATAGACAAGGCCCTTGCGGACACTTCCGGTGGCAAGGCGATTAAGGCCGTGCTCAGGATTTCGAAGCAGTAGTCTCGTCACTTGGTCCTGCTTTCTTAGGCACCCCCTTCGTGTGGTTGACAGTCTTGTTCTATCTGTTATAGTTCAAATAGAACAAATACTGTCACCGCGAAGGGGGTGCCAGCATGCCCGTCGTGATTGACCAGATGTCGGAAGAGCCCATCTACCGGCAGATTCGCGCGCAGGTGATAGAGGCCATCGCTACGGGGGAGCTTTCCCCCGGTGACTCTCTTCCCTCGGTGCGCTTGCTCGCGCGCGACCTTGGTGTGAACCTCCATACCGTGAACAAGGCGTATGCCGTCCTGCGCGACGAGGGCTACCTCATTATGCGCGGCCGTTCCGGCGCTTTTGTAGCCGATGCGGATGGTACGTCTGCCAGGCGCCTCTCAGCCGAGCAAGACCAGCTCATGGCACGTGAGCTGCTGCGACTTGCGGTTGCGTATAGGGCACGCGGAGGCTCGGAGCAAGGCTTTGTGGAGGAGGCGGCCCGCCAGGCGCGTGCGGCATACGGGGTGGGAGAGTCCTTGGCCAAAGGAGATGGTACGGATGAGTGCTGAGTCTGTCCTTTCGGTAGTCACGATCCTCATTCTTGTGCCACTGTGTGGCGTGGTCTTTGCCCTGACTCCCTGGCTCACGCCAAAGGGCGAGCTCTTCTCGGTGAGCGTTCCCACTGCCGCGGCAAGTGACCCACGGGCCCGGTCGCTCAAGCGTGCCTACTCGCTGTGGGTGCTTGCGGTGACGGCTTTGCTTACGGGCTGGGTTTCCTACGTGCTGGTTGCGATACATCCCAACATGGCGGCCCTTGCCTCCTGCGTGGCAATGGTTGTGCTGGTGCTCTTTGGCTACTTCCTCATGCTGCATTACCGCGATAAGGCACAGGACCTCAAGCGGGCCCGCGGCTGGAAGGCTAGGGGAAGAAAGAGCGCGGCGATGCTCGGTGGCGTGGGCGTCCCCAAACCTGTACCCCTGGGCTGGGAGCTTCTCAACATTCTGCCCATAGCGGCCTCGGTCATGGTCGCCGTGTTGGGCTACGACAGTGCGCCGGACCTCATCCCCATTCACGCGGGAATGGACGGCGTCGTGAATGGCTGGGCCGAGAAGTCAGTGCCGGTCATGCTTCTGCCCATCGTCTTTCAGCTGGCAATGGCCGGCACGATGACCATCTCCCATGCCATGCTTCTGGGTTCGAAGCGGCCAATCGACCCGCGTCGTCCCGCGTCGAGCGCCTTCGCCTACGGTGCCTATGTCCACGCGTGGAGTGCGTGCTGCGTTGGCATGGGCCTGGCGGTGAACGCGTCCGGGGTGGTGCTGGAGGCATCCATGGTGGGATGGGTTTCGTTTGACGTTGGCGGTACGACGCTCACGGCTGTTGCCTTGGCCGTGCTTGTCCCCTGCGTGGTTCTCGCCGTGCGCTACGGGCAGAATGGAACCAGGCTCCTCGCGCGTCTGCCCGAGGACTTTACGCTTCCCGCGGATGACGATGACCGCTGGTACGGCGGCGTGTTCTATGCCAACCGAAAGGACCCGGCGGTCGTGGTGCCCAAGCGCTTTGGGATTGGCTGGACGCTCAACCTGGGCAGGCCGGCAAGTTGGCTCATTGTGGCTGGGCTGGTTGCCATCTGCGTGGTGGCCGTGGTAGCGACGGTGCAGGGATAGAACGGGCAGCTTGTCTTGCAGCCGATTGGGTGGGAACCTTCGGTACGGCCTCGGATGCTCCTTTCGGGTGCTGCCTCTCTAGTTATTGAACGATATTTCTAGCGAGAAGGCCATTCTCCCAGTTGAGCGATGCGAGTGATAGAAATAGCGCGCAATAATTTCGTGCATGCGCTGCCGGGCCTGATGTAGCCAAGTCCTCTGTTGCCGTCCACCACGAAGCCTCTCTCGCTCACGGGTTTTCAGCGGTCTGGTGCTCATCCTGTTGGGTAGATAGGTCTCGGTCATGCGTCGGTGACACAGACGTTGCCGGCGCTCAACGGGAAGGAAGGGCTCTATGGTTAATCGCTTTGTCCTCAACACCATCTCGTATCACGGCTCCGGGGCCATCAAGGAAATCCCCGGCGAGCTGAGCCGTCGCGGCCTCACCAAGGCATTTGTCTGCTCCGACCCCGACCTTGTGAAGTTTGGCGTCACTGCCAAGGTGACCGACCTTCTCGACGAGGCGGGCTTCCCCTATGTGGTCTACTCGGAGATCAAGCCCAACCCAACCATCAAGAACGTGCAGGATGGCGTGGCTGCCATGGCTGACTCTGGTGCGGACTGCATCATTGCCATTGGCGGCGGATCCTCCATGGACACCGCCAAGGCCATCGGCGTCATCCACGAGAACCCCGAGTTCGCGGACGTCCGCTCGCTCGAGGGCGTGGCGGAAACCAAGAATCACGCCACATTTACCATCGCCGTGCCCACCACGGCAGGCACCGCGGCCGAGGTCACGATCAACTACGTGATCACCGATCCCGAGAAGGTCCGCAAGTTCGTCTGCGTGGACACCAATGACATTCCCGAGGTCGCCGTCGTTGATCCGGACATGATGGCATCGATGCCCGTTGGTCTCACGGCTGCAACCGGCATGGACGCGCTCACCCACGCGATCGAGGGCTACACCACCAAGGGTGCCTGGGAGCTCTCGGACATGTTCCACCTCGAGGCCATTCGCATCATCTCGCACAACCTGCGCGAGGCCGTGGCCGAGGCAAAGTCCAAGGAGCCGGGCGAGGGCCGCAAGGAGATGGCGCTGGGCCAGTACATCGCCGGCATGGGCTTCTCCAATGTTGGCCTGGGTATCGTGCACTCCATGGCGCATACGCTCTCGGCGCACTATGACACCCCGCACGGTGTGGCCTGCGCTATGCTCCTGCCCGTGTGCATGGAGTACAACGCCGACGCCTGCGGCGAGCGCTACCGCGAGATTGGCCGCGTGATGGACGTGGCCGGCTGGGACACCGACCCCATCGACGTGGTGAACAAGAACGTGGTTGCCGCCGTCGCCAAGCTCGGCGAGGACGTGGGCATCCCCAAGACCTGCAACGGCCTGGTGGAGGCCGACCTCGACCAGCTCGCAGACGACGCTGCCGCCGACGCGTGCTTCCCCGGCACGCCCAAGCCTGCCGACCACGAGACCATCAAGGCCCTGTTCCGCAAGGTTATGGCATAGGCGAGAAAAGCTTTAGGCGATGGTCCGGCTGGGGCTACCTGGCCGGGCCTTTTTTCTCGGCTGGGGCGTAGTCCTTGGCCCTGCCAGGGAAGACTATGGCCGAGAAAATACATGCCGCCGAGAAAACCTGCGGCTGTGAAATTACACGCCGCCGAGAAAATACACGCCGCCGAGAAAACCTGCGGCTGTGAAATTACATGCCGCCGAGAAAATACACGCCGCCGAGAAAACCTGCGGCTTAATAGCACCCTCCGAGAAGGCCGCGTGCCTTCTACCTGCGGTTTCTCTCAGCGGCGCCCTAGGCTAACTGCTATTAAGTCGCAGGTTTGGTGAGAGCCGGACCGACGACGGGTCGGCACCACAGGCTAACTGCAATTTAGCCTCAGAGTTCTCCCCACCTGCATGTGTTCGTGGCATACTGCCTCATACCAACTGCCCGCTGGGCCATACGCGAAGGGACATCCATGGCGAACATCCACGACTACCTTGACCTTCGTGGTGACATCACGCTCGAGGAGCGCCCCTTTAACGTGGTAGACGGGCTGATCCTCTCGGTGCTCTCCTACGTTGACTTTACGGGCATCGTTCCCGGAGAGGGGGAGGGGCCGGTCACCGTCTCGTACGCTTGCGAGGCGCTGCTCGACCGCGCGGGCGGAGACGTTGCGCCCTTCGTGCGCTCGCTCGCGAAAATCGACGAGCGCTACCTGCGGCTCCTTGGGTCATCCAAGCGTTTTGGGCAGGCTCTCGTACAGGATTACGTGGACGTATTCGACCATGACCGCGACCTGCAGTTTGCGGCGCTCACGGTGGAGCTTCCGGGCGGCCTGCGCTTTGTCTCCTTTAGGGGGACTGACAACTCCCTGGTGGGCTGGCGCGAGGACTTCATGCTGAGCTTCGAGGTCACGGAGGCGCAGCGGCTGGCGGCGGAATACCTGCTGAGACAGGCACGCCATGCCGAGGCCGAGGGTGTGCGCCTCATGGTGGGCGGCCATTCGAAGGGCGGCAACCTGGCGAGCTTCTCGGCGGTGCTTCTGCCTGAGGAGCTGCAGCACGTGATTGAGCGCGTCTACTCCAACGACGGTCCCCTCATGGCGTCGGAGGTCGTGCCCCTGAGCTGCCACGACGTGTACGGCGATCGCTTTGTGCGCATAGTTCCCACCTACAGCGTGGTGGGCATGCTCTTCGACGATCCGGCAGAGCCCAAGACCATCGTGAGAAGCACCGGCGACGGCGCCCTTCAACACGACCCAACGACCTGGCAGGTACACGCTGACTGTCTGGACGAGGCAGACGACCTGCTCCCGCAGTGCAAGCTCGTGAACGCCATCTTCGACAAGTGGATGCGCGGCGCCAACCTTGCGGATCGCGAGCTCTTCACGCGTCAGGTCTTCGATGCCTTCGAGGCCGGGGGAGCGACCACGTTCGACGAGGTCATGGGCAACCCTGCCAGCACCCAGCGCGTGCTTGCGGCTCTGAGGGACGCGGACCCCCGCACCAAGGAGCTTCTCGGCGAGCTGGTCCAGGTTGCTGCCGGCAAGACCTGGGATGCAACAGTTGCTGCGGTGGCAAGCGCCACGCGCGCTGCCCTAAGTGCCGTGGGGGCCATGCTCCCGCAGCACAGGCTCGCGAGCGAGGGCGACGCTGGCGAGCAGGGACAGGACGAGAAGCCCGTCGAGAATCCCGTGCTCCCCGAAGGCTCACCCCTCGATGCCGCGCCTGACACCGACGCAGAGGACGCCTCCCTCTGAGGGGCTTATTTGTGTCGCGCCCCCGTTCCATACTGTGGTCAACACAGAGGACGGCCACACATGCGGCCTTGGGAATGGAGGAAGCCATGTACGAACCTTCTCGCCTCATCTCGTCATTCTTCATTGCGGGGTTTCAGTACTACGACGGCGCGCTTGTGCTCTCGAGCCTCAAGCCTGGCGAGTCGACCCTCACGCTTGTCCCCGAGCCGGACAACCCTCATGACCCGGATGCTGTTGCCATCTACTTTGGCAACCACAAGCTGGGCTTTGTTCCCGGAAGCGAGAATGCGCTGATATCGCTTATGTGTCACTACGGCCATGCGGATGTCTTTGAGGTCCGGGTGCTGCAAGTCAAGGAAGATGCCGATCCCTGGAAGCAGGTGCGCGTGGGCATCTATGTGACGGATGCCCGCTAGCAGGTGCGTTCCCCTCGGTTCACTTTGATGCGCTAAAGTGGTTCCCACGCACGTGATGCTGCTCGCTGGCACAAACCGGCGTGGGAGGTTGTGGATGACGAGAGACAACTCGACGCGTGACAACGCGAGTAACCCCGAGGAGACGCAGCGGCTCTGCGAGGCCATGTGTCTAGTGAAGACACCTGAGGAGGCACTCGCCTTCCTCGCTGACCTCCTGAGCCCGCACGAGATGTGCGACCTGGCACAACGCCTGGAGGTGGCGACGCTCCTCCGGTCCGGGAGGTCCTATGTGGATGTGTCGAGCACCACGGGGGCATCGTCCACCACGGTGAGCCGTGTCTCAAAGTGCCTGCGAGGCGAGAGGGGCGGTTACCGGCTTGTGCTGGAGCGCCTTGATGGCGCTGTGGACGTTGCGGTGCGCGCGGGTGCCGAGAAGGCAGACGGTTTTGGAATGCAAAGGAGACAGGGCTAGGCATGCTTCACATTGCGACAACTGCCGAGGAACGCTTGACGGGCGCTGAGGTCCGTGCGTGCCTGGAGGAGGCGCTGCGCACCCACGGAACGGCAACGCTTCTGGTCTCGAGCTTTGCCGACCAGCTGGTTGCCCAGAAGGAGCTCTCTGCATACCCCGCTCTCTCACTTGGCGTGACCGTCACCACGCCTGTTGCGTGGACCAAGGAGCGCTGGGAGGTGTGGGGAGACGGCACGCACGTGGTCGAGCCGCTTGCGAGGACCATCGCCGTGCAGCGTGCCATTGCGCAGGCCCCCCAATCGCTAAGTCGCGGCGTGTCGCTCAACGCGGGTACGGTGCAGCTTCTCTCGTCGCTCGTGCGCGGAGCACTGCCTTGGCTTCCGTTGGATCCTGCGGGCGAGCCAAGCGAGCTTGCCTGCCACGAGGCCGGCCTCACCAATGCCGAGATTGGCGTTGTGGCGCTGGCGGGGGAGTACGCGCGCATCATCCATCAGGCGGGCTATGTTGAGGAGTCAGAGGCCATGGCTCGGGTCACTCAAGCCATGGCAGCGGGGCTTGTCGGCCCTGGTCCCATGTGCGTGACGGGCCTGGGCGAGGCGTCCCGCCCCACGCGCGAGCTTCTGGCAGACCTCGCCTGCGCAGGAGAGCTCACCATTGTTGTCCAGAGGGGCAACGATGCCGCCCTAGAGGGACAGTGCTCCTCAATTGCGCTGGTCGAGGAGGGCGTTGCCTCGCGCGGCGGCAGCGTCTCTAGGGAAGGGGAGGCAACTCCCGGGCCGGTGGCTAACGCCGATAGGGCACCAGAGCTTCAGAACCTTGTCAAATCGATCTTTGGTACCGAGACGGGCGTCGCGCCTACGGGTGCGGTGGAGCTTCTCGCTCCGGCCGGGCCTCTCGCCGAGGCGGAGCTGGTAGCATCCCGTGTGGTCGAGCTTGCAAAGTCGGGCGCGCACGAGGTGGTTGTAGTCGCGGCAGACCCCGCCCGAGCTTGGCGCGAACTCTCGCCCAAGCTCTTCTCGCGCGGCGTGACGTGTGAGGCGGAGCTTTCCTCGCGCGTGGACCAGCTCGAGGCGGGGAGGGCCTTCCTCGAGTTTGCAAGCTCTGTCGCGCAGCTCTCTGAGCTGGCTGCTTCGTGGCCGGCTCCTGAGGAGAGCCCCGAGGGGGAGCTCGTTGTGTTGGGCGATATGACTTGGTGGCCACCGCGTGCGCTTGCGGACTTTCTGCGTCAGGACATCGCGCACGTTCCCACCGAGCGTGCCGTCTCGCTTGACCGTGCGTGGCGCGCAGACCGCCTGCTCACCCCCGAGGACGTCCTTGTCACGCTCCAGAACCCCAAGGCCACAAGCGCTCCCGTTGCTACTGCCACGAGGGAGCTCCTGCGCGGGCGCGTGGGGTCCGCGGCGTCAAAGCTCCTTGCGCCGTACCTGCAGGATGGGGAGGCCATGCCAGCGGACCTGGTTCCCGACGAGGCCGCGCTCGAGCTGGTTCCCGTTGCGCCCGAGCACAACCGCCTTGAGGACGAGCGCGCCGTCGGCGTCCTTGACGCGGTGCTGGGGATTGCTGGCACGCTCAAGGACCTGGGGATAACGGCAGACCCAGAGGTCCCGGCGCACGTGAGTCTCTCCACGCTCGTCGAGCTCTGCGCGCAGGCAATGGCCCAGACCAGCGTGATCGTGCGTCCTGGCGCCTGGGCGGGCGACGGGGCATGTCGATGCAGGATTTATGGCCGCGCGCGGGCGGCGGGGCTGGCGCCCCTCTCGGCAGATGTCCTTGTCTCCTGCTCGATGACCTCCACCGAGTGGCCAGTTGCCACCGGAGACGACGTCCTCTCGGCGCTTCTCGAACGCCTGGGGATAGAGCCAAAGTCAAACCCCGCCGCTCACGAGCGCTCCGTCTTCTGGCGAATGCTACGCGTGCCCCGCACAAAACTCATTGTGGAGAGGTGCGGCGTCGATGCCTCGGGGAGCCCCTGCTACCCGGCTGTTATGCTCACGGAGGTGCTCTCCTGCTATGGCAAGGCGGCAGCCGACAAGGACAAGGGCATGCCGGTGTGGGTCCGCGGCGAGGGCCAGGCAGACGCAAACCTCAGCACAACTGGTCATGGCATGGATGTCTTGGGCAGAAGCGATCCCTCGCCTGCTGGCAGTATCTCTGGTGCCAATGCAGCTCTGGTGGTTGTGCCTCCCACGGGCAGGGTTGACCTTGTGGAGGGAAAACCGCTCCTCTCGGCATCGCAAATCGAGTCGTACCTCGAGTGCCCGTAC
>Ga0256404_1011671_pt1 | contig 11672 bp, 8 predicted proteins | sample RumenRJG_01DNA_FD_185990 | JGI IMG/M metagenome (GOLD analysis project Ga0256404, IMG submission 185990) | Bovine rumen microbial communities from Lethbridge, Alberta, Canada - RJG_01 | ecosystem: Host-associated > Mammals > Digestive system > Stomach > Rumen | place: Canada: Alberta | collected... | reverse complement strand
ATCGTCTTTGTTTTCGCGATAGGATTGTTAGACAGGTTGACCTCTATTTCCCCATTCCTTTTCATGCGGACATGTTTGGCAACGACCGTCACTTCGTCCAACGTTTTATTCCATGTGATAGTGTCGGGTGCCTGTGCAATGGAGTCTTTCTCTGTTTGTCCAAGAACTGGGCTGCAGAAAGAAACTAATGTGGCAATGAGCATAATGTTTTTATGGCACTTCATTATATAAGAATTAATTTTGATTGTATGCATGTTGTTGTGAAATGTCTGTATAATAAATAATCTACAATCGGTCAATCTCGCTCTGTCCGGCAGTCTTGCCCTTGTATCGGGATTTATATGCCTTGATGTTATAGCGGATATTGAGATAGACGCTTTGAGTATAGGAATCGGCATTGTGTCTTCTGATGATGTCGCCATCGTAAATGGTCACAGGTGTTTTGTCTGTTCCAAAAATGTCGTTGGCACCAACTTGAAAACGCCACTGCTTCCAGTTTTTGATGATAGAGGCGTTCAGTGACCATCCGCTTTTTGCTCTGAAAAGGTCTTGTGTTCCAGCCGAATACCACAAAAGACTGCAGGTTATCCATGTCTTGGCAGGCAGTGTCAGCATGTTTTTCCAATTCAGGAAGAATCCGGGTCGGTTATTATATCTTCGATTCTTATAATTCAGGTGTTGTCCGTCAATGCCTATGGTTGCTGTGGGTTTCCAGGACGAAACGGTCGGAGAGTAAACGAGGTATGCCATGATTCTCCCTTTATCGTGATTTTGAGTTTTGTCAACGATAACAGGCAGGGCATCGAACAGGGAAGTCGTCCGCAGGAAATAGTCTGTATGATAATAATAGCTAAGCATCAATTGCCAGTCTTTATATGCTGCGAGAAACGAGACCTCGTGCTCGTATGAGTTCTTCAATGTCGGATTCCCTTGCATATACACGAAGCTGTTGACGTATTCTATGCCGTCTGTCAGCATGCTGTAACTGGGGCGGCTGATACTGATGTTGTAGCTGAGCGACATGGCGAGTTTTCCCAGTTGCGACGATACGGAAAGGCTGGGCAGGAGGCTGTTATACTTCCTGCAGTCTTCGGTCTGCTTGATGCCGTCACGGAAGTAATCATATATGGTCCGTTCATATCTTATTCCCGCCTCGACACCGACAGGACCGAACGCCCCCTCGTAAGAGACAAAGGCACTCAGGTATTTCTGCCGCGCCTTGCTGTCATTGCTGGGTATCAAGGCTGCAAGGCTGTCGTTGTGCATCAGATATTTATTTTTACTTTCCGTGTAGGAGTTTTCCGTACCCCAGGTAATCGTACCGAAAGGAAGTTCGTTGGCAACGGCAACCTTGACAGCATAGACCTTGCCTTCTCCATCCGTATTGGTGCTCACAATGTCGTGTGCCATCGCTCTGTCCTCTGTCTCCAATGAATGTGACTCAGACCTGTTTTGTCTGTACGTTGCATCTACCGATAACTGCCAGTGTTTGTTGAACTGATTGGTATAATAGAGGTACAAGCCGTGCGTATGTCCGTTTCCGCCCGTATAGAAATCGGAGTGGAACAATTCCTCCTGAATTCCGTTGTGGATGAAATTCTCAAGAGGCATCCATGCTTCCGATTTAATGTTGCGGTTGAAAACATATTGCACTCCCAAAGAATGTTCGGACGAAAATGTATAGCTGAATCCTCCGGAGAAGCGCGCTCGTCTGTTGCGTCCTTTCTCCTTGCCATCCCATCCTTGATAGATGGTCTGTCCTTGGTAGGGAAACGTATAGTTCTCACTCTTTTCGTTTTTCGTTTTCGAGAAATCATAACGCCCGGAAAAGAATACGTCCAGTTTTCCGTGGCGATAGTTCAGGTTGGTAGCCTCATAGTGCGAGAAATAGTCCGACTGGCTGCCGTTGAGCGTTATGGAACCGGCAAGCCCGTCGTTGGGCGGGCGGTTGGTTGTAATATGAATGACGGCACGGGTTCCTGACGGATATTTTGCACCGGGATTCATCTCTACCCGTACTTCTTTTATCATATCGCTCTTGATTTCCTGTAACTCGTCTTTGCTCCGCATCTTTCGCCCGTTGATGTAAAACAACGGAGCTCCCTTGCCCAGCACTTGAATATTTTCGTTCGTCCCGTGAATGAACGGCAGTTGCTTGAGTACGTCAATGGCATCGCCCAACTGGCTGTAGACCGTCCCTTCTATTTTTGATATGAGTGTCGCACCTCTCATCTTGTACACTGGGCGATGTCCTTTCACCGTCACTTCGTCCAGGAGTTTATCGTCAGCAGCCAGTGCGACGGTCATGTTTTCCGTAGGACGGACAAAGAGGGTCTGATAACCGATGCAACTGACTTTCAGCAATCCTTCTGTATCTGTCGGCGAAAGCGAGAAACGCCCGATGCTGTCCGTCGTACATCCTGCAACAAAAGCGGAATCGCGCAGGTCGAGCAGCACCACATTCGCAAACGCGACGGGCTCGCCTGTCTTTTCGTCAACGACAATGCCTTGAATGGATTGGGCGTTACAATAAGAAATAAATATTAGATTTATGATTGTTAGTAATAATTTCATATAGTCTTTAAATTTTGATTATTATACGAATAATTCTTTATTTGTCGTTAGCAAAATTAGGAACGAGAGGCTTTGCCTCCAAATTTTTTGAGCATTATTTTTTTGGACGTGTCACAGCAAAAAAACAAGGAAAATTCGATGAAATCGGCATTTATTGTTGTTTTTGGTCCGTTCTTTGGCTTTCAACTGTGACGCTTCGAGGTTGTCTCTCTCTGTCTTTTTCGAAAAAACAGTGTAAAAAGTTTGCTTTTTATTCAAATTCATATTACTTTTGCTTGTGACAAAAATAATAAAGAGAAGTGAAGTATCTTATATATATATGTTTGTTGCTGATGTCTCTCATTGGCTGTACGGAGCGGAAGACAATGTCCACGTTGACCTTGATAGATTCCTTGCTTGAAAAAGATTCCATGGAAGAGGCTTCTGCGCATTTAGATGCATTGGATGTTACCAATATGTCAGAAGAAGAAAAAGCCTATTTCTATTTATTAAAAACTTCCTATTATAAAGAAACTAATGAAACGTGTATATCCGACTCGTTTATCAATAAGAGTATAGCTTATTATGAACAGTCTTCCGATAAGAAAAAATTGGTTCGTGCTTATTGCATCCGAAGTTATTTTTTGTATGATACGGAAAAAGCTCCAGAAGCAATTTTTCAGTTGAAAAAAGCAGAAGAATTAGCCGAAAAGGAAAAGGACAACAAATTATTGGTTCAGGTATATTCTTGCTTGTCATCCTATAATCTGTTTTCTGGGAACATAAGAGCGGCTCTGTCGTATGCCCATAAAACAAAATCACATGCGTTACTGGTGGGAGACAAACGATGGATTGGATTTTCCAACTTAACGCTATTTACTATCTATTATAATATGAATAGGACAGACAGCGCGGATTTTTATGTTAAGGAATCTCTTCCTTATGCCAAATATCAGTCGTTAAGGGTACGTCCTCTTTTCTATAACAATATCGCAGTGTATTACATAGAAAAAAAAGATTTGGAGAAGGCAAAGCAATATCTGCACCATTCACTCTCCATCTTTCCTCACACACATACATATTATTTATTGGCAAAGATTTATTCTGAAGAAAAAGAAGAAGAGAAGGCAGACTCCTTTTGGCATAAAGCTCTTCAAGAAAAAGATTTCAGGCAACGTCTGGATATCATGCAGGAATATAGTGATTGGCTGACACAACAGGAACGTTACAAGGAAGCATCGGAGGTATCCATGCAGTTTATTGCTTTGAAAGACTCCCTTTCAAATGTTTCGGAAAGAGAGGGTATCAGTGAGGCGTTGCATCATTACAATAAAAAGCGTGTGGAGAAGATGTTGTGGCGATATGGAAGGTGGGTGTTACTCATGTTGGTTTTCATTGCAGCTGCTGTATTCCTATTATTGAAAAGACATAGAAGTAAGGTGAAACGAATGAGATTTGAAGCAGCAGACATACATGCCCAAATAGTTAAGTACCAACAGCAGTTGCAGGAATTGAAGTCTGCCAACCACGAATACCAACAAAAACTTACAGACAGACAAGAAAAGATTATAAGCAATCAGGAAAAAATAGAACTTCTTGAACAAAAGATAGAAAAACTGCAGAATCGGCAAAAAGAAATGTTCTCCAAAGGGAAAAGCCTGTATGATAAGCTCCAATCGGGAGAAAGTCTTATTCTGTGGAAACAAAGTGACATGAGAAATTTTATTGAATTCTACCAAATACAAAACTATAATCTTTTCGAAAAATTGGAAAATAAAAGTGAGTCGTATTCCTTAAACCAAAAAGTATATTTTATTTTATTAGATATGGGAAAAAGCGAGGAGCAGATAAAGCAGATTATGAATCTTTCAGAAGGCGCCCTTCGCACGATGCGTTACCGCATTCGCAGGAAGGGCGGAGAGGACGAATAACATGGTGTCACGATGCCTTCTTCATCCGCAGGTGGAGTTGGAAAATTGCCGGCAGGAGGATGCACACGAGCGAGAGGGCTACTGCCAGCAGGGCACGTCAGCGTATCTGCCCGATTCACATCTACTGATTGAGATCAAATGCATCTCGGAAGTTTTTGTAGGCTTGAACAAACTGTCCGTTGCGGAAAAGATAATAGCTGCCCAATCCTCGTTCCTTTTCTGGTATGCCTGTTAGGGTGTCATAGAATTTACGGAGATATTTTGAGCGCACGTTTGTTTGATAGGCGTGATGATTGATGGCAAATGTCGGCAGTTTCAATTTGAGCAGGTCAGAAAAGTCTTCAAGGGTTGTAGAAATCAGAAGGAAAGCACTTCCCCTCTCTTTGCATAACTTAGCCACCTCATGAGGGTTGGCACAGTTCTCAGCTGAGCACCACGGCGTATATTCGTAGATGAGTACGTCTTCATGAGTTTTGATAAATGCTGCCACTTGTTCATGTGTTACAAGGTAGATGTTCCCGTCAGCGACAATATTTTCTATAAATGTCTCAAGCACCTTCACCTGTTGCTTTTGCTCGTCACTCAACTGGTTATAGCCGCAATACAAACCGCCAAGTGAAATGCAAGAGGCACAAAGCAGGCATAAAACCACAAGCAATATTGCTGATCGGTATAGAAAATATAGATTATTCTTTCTCATCTTCCCCAAATTTTATTGTGCTTTACATTGTATAAATTATTTGTTTGTCGTTAGCAAAATTAGGAACGAGAGGCTTTGCCTCCAAATTTTTTGAGCATTATTTTTTTGATGTGTCACAGCAAAAAAACAAGGAAAATTCGATGGAATGGGTGTTTTTTTACAACTACAGGATAGTTTTCTGATGTAAAATTGTGACGCTCGGGAAATAAATATTTTTGGGAAAACGTTCATTTTTTGGAAAAAACATGCTACTTTTGTAATATCAAATATTTAAGGGATATGTATAAAAGTATCATATGTTTTTTGTTCAGTCTTCTCTTTTTGAACAGTTGCAGGCAAGGGGAAAATTATCGGCGACTGGTGGATATAGATTCGCTTTTGAAAAAAGAAAAGTTGTCTGTTGCGCATGATGCCTTGCAGAGAATGTCGCAAAATGATTTTACTGATGAAGAACTGGCATATTACCAGTTGCTCACTGTGCAATGTCAATATTTACGGCGGATACCTTTCACGACTGATTCCCTCATCAATCAAAGCTTGAACTATTACAATCGGCATTCGCAGAAAGAGAAGCGTGCAAGGGCGTATTATTGTAAAAGTTTGGTGATGCTCTCTTTGGATTCATTGGAAGCATCGATTTATAATATAAAAGAAGCAGAAACTCTTGCGAAAAAGATGAAGGATTTGGATTTATTGCGTGAAAGCAATATCATACTTTCATATCTGAATTCCAGAACGGGAAACAGTGCTTTAGCAATATCTTATGGGAAAAAGGCATTGGATCTGGCATATAAAACGGGTAATAAAAGGCGCATAGGATATTGTCTGGATAACCTGTCCACCACTTTTGATGCTATAGGGCAAACGGACAGCAGCAATTATTATGACAGACAAATGATTACCTACATTCCATATCAGGCAAAAGAAGACCAGCCGTTTTTTCATAATAATGCAGCTCTTTATTATAAAGGAATAGGTCATTTGGATTCTGCTATAAGGCATTTGAATTCCTCATTAGAATTAGCGCCCATGCCCCATACGTATTTTGTCTTGGCAGAGGTTTATGCTTTAGAAGGTAAACAGGTAGAGGCAGATTCCTGTTGGCAAGAGGCATTGAAGGAAACGGATAAAGACTTGTATATGCAAATCCTGAAAAAATATATTACGTGGCTGCATCAACAAGGGAGACACCACGATGCCACTCAAATGACACAGAAACTGTTCACGTTGAGAGAGTCATTGCAAGGGCAGCAAAAAGCAGAGAGACTATATAGGATTCAGTCGGAATATGAGCATGTGCAGGTGGAAGAGCATGGTAAGAAAATCTTCATATACGGAACGGCATTGATTTTCATATTGGCGGCATCAGTTGTATTTATATGGTGTTATTACAGAAAGCGACGGAGTATAGCCAGAAACTTACTTTCTGAGAATCAGGCGCAGATAGAAAAATATGAGGGAATGCTTTCCGAATTAGAAAAGTCAGGACGAAAACATCAGCAAAATTATGAAGCCCTTATCCGAAAGATAGAAAAACTACAAAAAGAGAATAAGAAAATACTGCATCATGGGAAAAACTGTTATGATGCAGTGGTTGCTGGAAATAATATCCTGAAATGGAATAAGGAAGACTGTGAAAACTGTATAGCGTTTTATGAAATTGTCAACCCCAAATTTAAAGAAGAGGTTTTATCGAAATATAAAGCATTGACCATTTCACAGGAATTATTTTTAATGCTTGTCGATATGGGAAAAAGCGAGGAGCAGATAAAGCAGATTATGAATCTTTCAGAAGGCGCCCTTCGCACGATGCGTTACCGCATTCGCAGGAAGGGCGGAGAGGACGAATAGCACGGTGTTACGATGCCTTCTAATAATATGGTGTCACGATACCTTCTTCATCCGCAGGTGGAGTTGGAAAATTGCCGGCAGGAGGATGCAGACGAGCGAGAGGGCTACTGCCAGCAGGACGCGGGTGGAACTGCCGAAAAGGTCAGTAAGCCGGGCATCCATCGACCCGGGAAGCAGATGAAAGCCAACGTAGGCGACGGTGTTGTTCACCCAATGGACCACGATGCCCGGAATGATGCTTCCTGTGCGGGCATACATCCAACCCAGGAGAATGCCGAGCAGGAAAGCGTGAGGCATCTGTGCCGGGTTTATGTGAACGACAGCAAACAGTACGGCAGAGATAAGGACGGGAACCCAGAAACCCTTCTTCTCATCAGTCCGCTCCATCAATGCACGCAACACGGCTCCGCGGAAAATCACCTCCTCAACGACGGGAGCGAAGATGCAGATGGTGAGATACCCCCAGGGAGAACTCAGAATGGCAGCAAACTCGTTTTTCATGATGTCGGGAAGTGCAGGCATCTGTTCCTGCAGCCAGAGCGAAGGAATGATGGTGCCCATGGCGGCAACGGCAGACCAGAAGATGACAGCCCAGGGACGCGTACGCAGATAGTTGGGGGAGACTTCACTCCATCGTGCCTTCAGGAAGATGATGAGCAGAATCATGCTATATGCCGCCGAGGCAGCTATCAGCATAGGAACGGAGGTGACCGCCTTGCCCGATAATACAAGTTGCAGGGCACGACCGACTTCCATCCCTTCCGCCATCAGCCAAATCGTCTGTACGGCATAGATGACGAAAATTTGTACGGCAACAAACACACACAGATAAATAATCGCTTTTCTCATATTACTCTTCTCCTTTTAACATGTTAATTTCAAATCACTCTACTCCTATATTCATTCCCTCCCCTCGGGAGGGTTAGGGTGGGTCTTTATTTCCTCTCCATTTGGGGAAGGGTTAGGGTGGGTCTTCACCTCCATACAATCCCTGCGCAACTGTTCTGCCAGTTCCTCAGGCGAAGCAAACAGCCGCTCGCCACGCAGACGGCGGATGAATGCGACGGAAAGTTCCTTCCCGTACAAATCTCCGTTGAAGTCGAGGATATGCACTTCCGCAGTCATCGGCTTGTCGCCGAACGTAGGGCGCCGTCCGATATTCATCATCCCCAACCAGCGCCGGCTGTCATCACCGATATGCACATAGACAGCATACACACCCTGTTGAGGAATCAGTTTGCGCGTATGGCTGATGTCAAGATTGGCAGTAGGGAACCCCATTTTGCGCCCTTCCTGTTCGCCACGCACCACCCGTGCCGTGAGCGAGTATTGATAACCGAGACATTGTGCGGCTTCAGTAATCTGCCCGTTTGAAAGATAACCACGTATGACAGACGAACTGACATAAACCCCATCTTCCTGAAAGGCACTGCATCCCAACACCTCCATGCCCATTTCGCTGCCGAAACGCACATAGTCCTCAAACCCTTCCGTCCGGTCGTGCCCGAAACGATTGTCGTAACCGATGACAAGCTGCCGCACACCAAGCCGACCCTTGAGCACATCCTTCATGAAGTCATAAGCCGACAACATCGACACCTCGCGGCTGAACGGAACCACAAAGCAGAAGTCGATGCCCGTCCTGCCAATCCTTTCGATACGCTCCTCAAGCGTACACAGCATTCCCGGACCATTGCCACTCCCCAATACCTCACGGGGATGGCGGTCGAAAGTGACCACCGCAGCAGCCAACCCTGACCTCCGGGCATCAGTAATCACCCGTCGGATAAGAAACTCGTGACCCTTATGCACACCATCGAAAAAGCCGATAGTCGCCACACAATCCTTGTTTCCACTGTACGTCTCGTTCAGAAAAATAGTCTGCATATCGTGTTATTCCTCATTTTTCAGTTTATCCAATATCCCCGTCAGTTCCTCCAGCGTTTCTGCGCGCAGCATGGCAATACGTGTCGGTCGGAAGTTTGGGATGCCTTTGAATACAGGTGTGGCAGCCAGATGCCGACGCGTGTGGATAATGCCCCGCCGCTCATCAATGCGCTCCACATTGATACGCAATAACTCCTCAAGAATCTCAATCTGCTCGCGCCGCGAGAGGCTTTGCCCTGTGGCAATCTCCTGAAAGAGCCACGGACGACCAAACGTGGCACGCCCCACCATCACGGCATCGACGCCATAACGCTCGAAAGCCATCAGTGCCTCTTCGCGACAAGTGATATCGCCATTACCGATGATAGGAATGTGAATCCGCGGATTCCGCTTCACCTCACCAATGAGCGTCCAGTCTGCCACACCCGTGTACATCTGAGAACGAGTCCGCCCATGAATCGTCAGCGCACGAATCCCACAATCCTGCAAGCGCTCAGCCAGTTCGGTGATGATAAGGTTCTCGCAGTCCCACCCCAGACGGGTCTTCACCGTTACGGGTGTATGTACAGCCTTCACCACTCTTTCAGTGATTTCGAGCAAGAGAGGGATATTCCGCAGCATCCCCGCCCCGGCACCCTTGCCGGCAACCTTCTTGACGGGACAGCCGAAATTCAGGTCAATCACATCCGGACGGGCAGCCTCAACCATACGGGCAGCCTCGACCATCGCATCAGCATCCCTGCCGTAAAGCTGAATCCCAACAGGACGCTCCTCGTCAGCAATCACCAGTTTGTCCATCGTCGAGCGTACCGAGCGCACCAGTGCCTCAGCCGATACGAACTCCGTATAGACCATCGCAGCACCGAAACGCTTGCACAACCGGCGGAAGCCGATATCCGTCACATCCTCCATCGGTGCCAAGAACACCGGCTGCTCACCAAAATCAATATTCCCAATCCTCATCACCCGTTATGATTACTTATTTGACATTTAGCGCAGTGCCATCAAGTGATACGTTCCTCCGGCAAGTGTCTTTACCACGCCCTTCATCTCCAGTTCGAACAGTGTTGCGGAGAGGCGGCTGACCGGCATTCCACACTGCACGGCAAGGATGTTGATTTGCAGGTCGTTTGTCTTTTTCAGCACTTCGACAATCCTCAGTTCATCGTCGGAAAATTCGGGGAACAGTTGCCTTTCGATGCCGTTGGACTGCGCTTCTTGCAATTGATTGTCGCTTTCCCACCGCATGGCTTTGACAAAATCTTCAGCACTTGTAATCAGTGCTGCGACGTTGTCTTGAATCAGTTGGTTGCAGCCTGCCGAAGCCTTGTCTGCCACGCGCCCCGGGAAGGCGAATACGTCGCGGTCGTAGCTCCGTGCGATGGTTGCCGTGATGAGGCTGCCCCCTTTCTCAGCCGACTCTACCACGATACACGCATCAGACATGCCGGCAACGATGCGGTTTCGCTGGACGAAATTCATTTTCTCCGGTCTTGTCTGCGTCATAAACTCCGTAATCAGACCACCCTGCCGTGCCATCTCGTTGGCCGTCTGCCGATGGTGTGAGGGATAGAGTTCGTCAAGACCGTGAGCCAACACCCCGACTGTGTCAAAGGCATTTGTCAATGCCTGACGGTGTGCACACACATCAATGCCGTATGCCAGTCCGCTGACAATCAGTGTCTGCGGACAAAGGAGTCGCAAGTCGCTGACAAAGCGTTGCACAAGTTCCTGTCCGTAGGTTGTGCAGTGGCGTGTGCCGACGATGCTGATTACATGTCGATGGTTCAGATTTGCCGTTCCCTTGTAATAGAGTATGATTGGTGCGTCGTCGCATTCTTTGAGTCGTACGGGATAGCGCTCATCGTTCATGACGAGTGGGAGAATTCCCCTTTGCTGGTCATATTGCAGTTCCTGTTCGGCGCGTCTGAGTTCTTCATCAGCATGCAGGAAAATGCTTGTCAGGTGTTTGGTGGCGTCTGGTATCAGCGCCTTGATATCGTGTCGATGCTGCATGACAGCCGTTGCCGATCCAGCCTGCCGATATAGTTGTGTGGCGGTGGCAGGTGAGAAGCGGCATAGTCGTGCCAGTGTCATGGCATGTAATATTTCCTGTTGTTCCATAAACGATAATTTATATTAACGAGTTCCCTCTCATGTTCCCTTCGAAGTGGGAGAGAGAGGTCTCGCGGTGGCTTTAAGATGTTCGTGTCCGAACCGGCAGCGCAGACATGCTTTTTTGTCGCAATAGTCGTTTTTGAGCTGCACGAGTCCCTGCGAGTCAGCTGCTGTCTTGATGGGGATGCGAGCTGTTTGCCACATGCGGGTGATATGGTTGTCTTCAGCCTTTATCTCGTCGAGCAGCGCGACGGCGCGTTCGCACCACTCCTCCTTGCCGAGATGTCGCCCGTAGGCGAAAAGTGTGGGGATGGCTGCGTTGATGATGAGCAGTTGCAATGAGCGTGCAGAAAGTTGTTTGGTGCTTTCTGTTGTTTCGCGTCCGAAGAGGTAGTGTGTCTGCCAATAGGGTGTGACGCCTGTTCGGAGAAGGTCGCTCATCTGTTTTGCCGTTCGGCATTCTGTCAGCTTGCTCAAACTTGTTTTTCCCAGGCAGTAGAGGTTCGTGAGTTGTGCGAGCCGTATGTGTGGGAAGTTCTGTGGGCGCAGTCGGAGAAAGCGCCAGGACGCGCCGTCCATGGGTTTGAGTGAGAGTTTGTGTGCGAGATAGCGATATTCGGCAAGCAGTTGCT
>Ga0256404_1011669_pt1 | contig 11673 bp, 7 predicted proteins | sample RumenRJG_01DNA_FD_185990 | JGI IMG/M metagenome (GOLD analysis project Ga0256404, IMG submission 185990) | Bovine rumen microbial communities from Lethbridge, Alberta, Canada - RJG_01 | ecosystem: Host-associated > Mammals > Digestive system > Stomach > Rumen | place: Canada: Alberta | collected... | reverse complement strand
ATTTATTAATCTGTATCCAAATAGTCATTTTTTCCTACCATTTCCAAAAAGTTCTGAATGAGAGCCGAGTCGTACAAGACTGATAAACTCATCGCTTATCCAAACGAGAAGAAAATCTCCTTGGATATGACATTCCCAACATCCTTCATAATCATGGTGGAGCATATGGGGATAATACTCCTCTGGAATCGGTTCTCCATTTTCTAATAGAATCAATATCTGTCGAAGTGCAGCCAACTTTTTAGGTTGGTTGAGAAATCTTTTTAAGTCCTTTTTGTATTGTGAAGTAGGAACTAGCCTCTTTTTCATCGCAACGTAGATTGAATCATTGCTTCTACACTGCTCGTGTCAATAGAAGAATCATCGACGAGTCCAGCTTTTACTTTATTTTGATATTCTCTTGCTTCTTTGATGGCGGCTGCAGTTGTAGAATTCGGTACATCTTCTTCTGTCTTATCAAAAAGAGTAACGGCACGCGAGAGCAGAGTTTCCGTAAAATTACTGAAACTTCTATTCTGCAGTTTGGCTATCTCTTTGAGTTTTCGCACCAATTCTGGATCCCAACGGAATGAGACCGATTGTTTGCCTCCTACTAATGTACTCATATTCGTCTTTCTTAAGTTTATAATGCAAATGTAATACAAATGCTTTATTATTCCAAATTTTTCTTGGATTTTATTGAGTCGAGCAGAAGAACTGGCAAATCTAGGCAAAGCACCACATCAGAAGCTCCTATATAAATATAAATATGTATAAGGGCTTGTGATGCACAGTCCGTCCTTCTGCTTGACGAATTCCGAGGAAAAGTTTTGCGCTCTGAACGAAAAACAGTAATTTTGTCAGCACAAGCATAATACAACCCGAAATGAAAACATTCCATTACCTCTTGGCGGTGCTGCTCTCTGCATCTGCCCTTACAGCCGGCGCCCAAAACCTTGCGGGCGGCGACATCTCGCTCCTGCCCTCCTATGAGGAGAAAGGAGCACAATACTTCGACCACAGCGGCAACGCTATCCCCGCTCTCCTGCTTTATCTGAAGGAACAGGGCTGGAACGCCATGCGCGTCAGACTCTTCGTCGACCCGGCTAATGCCACTGACGAGGAAAAGAAGCAGGGCGCAATACAAGACCTCGACTACGTGAAGTCGCTGGCCAAGCGCATCAAGGACGAAGGCTTCAAGCTCATCCTCGACTTCCACTATTCCGACACTTGGGCCGACCCCAGCAAACAGTGGACCCCTGCCGACTGGCTCTCGCTCGGCGACGCGGCCCTGGGCGAGAAGCTCTACAACTATACTAAGGACGCCCTGCAGCAGCTGAAAGACGCCGGTGCCACGCCCGACTACATCCAGACGGGCAACGAAATCTCGTTCGGCATGCTCTGGGGCGCCCGCGACACGCAGGACAACCGCTGCTATATCAACAGTTCCTCGGCAAACTGGAACCGCTTCACCAACCTGCTCAAGCAGGCCACGAAGGCTTGCCGTGAGGTCTGTCCCGACGCAAAAATCATTCTCCACTCGGAGCGCAGTGGCGATGCCACCGTGCTGCTTGACTTCATGAGCCGTATGCAGAAGGCCGAAGTTGACTACGACGTGCTGGGACTGAGCTACTATCCTTATTTCCACGGTTCCTTGCAGACGCTCTCCTCTACGCTCTCGAAGGTGGAAGAAAGCTACAGCGACAAGAAAATCATGATTGTCGAGACCGGCTATCCCGCCCATTGGACCATCAGCGGCTCCAGCTATGACTACTCCTCCACCTATCCCTACACCGACGAGGGACAGAAAAGCTTCACCGACGACCTCATCACTACGCTCCAGCGCCACACCAACGTGACGGGACTCTTCTGGTGGTGGCCTGAGGCCAACGAGTACGGCATCGACTGGCAGAACCCGGTCACGTCGTCATGGTACAACAGCACGCTCTTCGACAATCAGACGGGCCGCGCCTACAGTGCTCTGAGCGAGCTGAAAAACTTCGTCAGCGATCCCACCGCCATCCATTCGGCCACTACGGATGCCGGCAACAACGCCCAGGACCGCTGCTACAGCCTCTCGGGCATGGCCGTGAAGCAACAGCCCACCGGACTCTACATCAAGGGAGGAAAGAAGTTCATCGGCAAATAACACCGCATTCTCTTACCTATACAAAATCAGGGCGCACCCAACAAAGGATGCGCCCTGATTTGTATCTTTCCGGTAATCAATATTTGAACGAACTTCCGCCCAGGAACTCCCTGAGCAGACTCGTCGGCGGAACGTCGCGGTAGGGAATGGGCTTGATGTACTTGAGGAATTTCAACAGCCGATAGGCCTCGGAATACTCCTCACAGTTCTCCGGCACCTGCTCCAGCAGCGGTTCGGCCTGCTGCTTGATGACGGCCAACTCGAAGAGCATGGCGCTGTTGAACACGGCATCGGCATTCTCCTGGAACGGGAATATCCACTTGTTCTCTCCCTTGCGCACCGACGGCCAGCGGTGGATGGACTCCTGAGCGTTCACTCCGCGGTACTTGTAATCGCGGATGATGCGGCGGAGCAGACGGTTGTCGGTCGTGGGAATGTAGTTGTGGTCGTCGAGAAGAATCGTGGTCAGCGCCGATACATAGACGCGGAAAATCTGATTGTTGGGAATCTGCGAGGTCAACTCGGGATTGAGGGCGTGAATGCCTTCAACGACGAGCACGTTGTCGGCCTCCATCTTCAGCTTCTTTCCGCTCTTCTCGCTCCTGCCCGTCTGGAAGTTGTACTTCGGCAGCTCCACCTCCTCACCGCGGAAGAGGGCATTGAACTGCTCGTTGATGAGTTTCAGGTCCAGCGCGTAGATGCTCTCGTAGTCGAGCTCGCCGTTCTCGTCCTTCGGCGTATGCTCGCGGTCGACAAAGTAGTCGTCGAGCGATATCTGCAAAGGTTTCAGGCCGTTGGTCATGAGCTGTATCGAGAGTCGCTTGCACGTAGTGGTCTTGCCCGAACTTGACGGACCGGCCAACAGCACGAGCTTGACGTTCTTACGGTTGGCAATCTCGTCAGCGATGCTGGCAATCTTCTTCTCCTGCAAGGCCTCGCTGATGTTGATGAGATCGGTGGCATGACCATGCTCCACGAACTTATTGAAGTCGCCCACCGTGCGCACGCCCATGATGCGCTGCCAGCGGTGGTGCTCCTTGAAGATCTCAAACATCTTGTCCTGATGGGTCATCTCGGGCAGCACTGCGGGATTCTTCTTGTCAGGGATGCGGAGCAGCATTCCATCGAAATACTTCTCCAGGCCGAAGAGATAGAGTTTCTTCGTGTTGGTCAGCAGCGATCCGTAGTAGTAATCCACGTAGTCATCAATCTGATAATAGGTGGTGTAAAGCTGACCGTAGCTGGAAAGGAGCTTCACCTTGGCCTCATCGCCCTTCTCGCGGAACATCTTCACGGCCTCCTCCGTAGGCACCTCATGGCGCGTGATGGGGATATGGGCGTCGATGATTTCCTGCACGCGGTGGCGTATGGCATCGATGTCCTCCAGCGTGACGGCATGTCCGAGTTCCAAGTCTACGTAGTAGCCGTTGGACACAGGAATGTCGATGATCACCTCAGAGTGAGGATAGAGGTCGTGGACGGCCTTACAGAGGACGAAGAACAGCGTGCGCGTGTAGCAGCGCATGCCCGAACCCTCATGCATGTCGAGGAATTCCACGTCTTTGTTGTGGTAGAGGCGGTAGTGCAGGCCCTCCACTTTATTGTTCACTTTCGCACAAATCGGACCGAAAGGCATCTCAAGTCCACTGGCTCTGAATACATCAGAAAGGGTACTGCCCATAGGCACCGACAGCGTCTGTCCGTTGTTTTTACAACGTATCTGTACTTCTTTCGCGTTCATAGCAATTTTTGCTTTAAGTTATCTCCGGCTGTGTAGCCGATATAAAGGTCGGGTAAAGATAGTAAAAATATCGCAACCCGCAACAATATGCTCAAGACATTTCGATGAATTTTCTGAAAATTCATGAGTTTTGGCGTAAAAACGAGAGAAGAGGACAGAGAAATCGGGCTTGCGAGAAGGTAAAAACGGGATGGGAAATGCGCGGAATATCATTACGCATCATGCCAAGATGTGATCTTATATGCGCGCTGGTTACTTTTCACTCCCTATGTAGTAGTAGGAGCGTCGTCATTCCTGACGACGAAAGGTTTACTCTTGATGAACAATCAGACTGCTTCCGTGGGCGCCAGGAACGATTTACTTCTGATGTACAATCGGTCTTCATTTCTTGGCCGTCAGGAATGACGGCCCTCCTATCGTCCCTCCTACGAAAATCAATTGTGTTTACTTTCTGATGTTTACACCAAAAAAAGAACCGCGAAACGCCAACGGTTATCGTTTTTTTTCGTATATTTGCAACACAATTGTAACATGCAATACAAATTTACTATATGACTACGAGCGCTTATCTGCTTATCTTCTGCAAGATATTGGGATCGCTTGCCTTATTGATCTACGGAATGAAGATCATGAGCGAAGCCCTGCAAAAGATGGCCGGATCACAACTGCGGCACATTCTGGCCGCAATGACAACCAATCGTTTCACGGGTATGCTCACAGGAACCTTCATCACCTGTGCCGTACAATCCTCATCGGCAACGACCGTGATGACCGTGAGTTTCGTCAACGCCGGACTTCTTACCCTGGCCCAAGCCATTTCGGTCATCATGGGTGCGAACATCGGTACGACACTTACCGCATGGGTGATGTCGCTGGGCTACAATGTCGACCTCACGGTGGTGGTCTTCCCCGCTTTCTTCATCGGCATCATTCTTATCTACAGCAAGAGCAAGCGCTATATCGGCGATTTCCTTTTCGGCATAGCCTTCTTGTTTTTCGCCCTGGTGCTCCTCAGCGCCGCCGGAAAGGAACTCGACCTCGAGCACAATCCTGAAGCAATGGCCTTCTTCTCTTCGTTCGACGTCAACAGCCATTGGTCTATCATCGCATTCGTTCTTATCGGTACGGTCATCACGTGTATCGTACAAAGCTCAGCAGCCGTAATGGCCATCACCATCCTGCTCTGCTCCACGGGCGTACTGCCCATCTATCTGGGTATAGCACTGGTGCTGGGCGAGAACATCGGTACCACAGCCACCGCAAACCTCGCAGCTCTCGGCGCCAACACACAGGCCCGCCGCGCTGCCCTGGCCCACCTGCTCTTCAATGTGTTCGGTGTGATTTGGGTGCTCTGTCTGTTCTATCCCTTCGTCAACCTCGTCTGCTCGCTCGTGGGCTACGATCCCGCAGGCACCAGCTACAGCGTAGCCTATAAGGCAAAGATGCTCCCCATCGTATTGGCCATGTTCCACACCTGCTTCAACGTCACCAACACGGGCATCCTCATCTGGTTTATCCCGCAGATTGAGAAGGTCGTGTGCTACCTTATCAAGCCGAAGGCCAATGCCGAGGACGACGACTTCCGCCTGCGCTTCATCCAGGTGGGTATCATGAAGACTCCGGAGCTCTCCGTACTGGAGGCTCAGAAGGAGATTCAGAGCTTTGGCGAGCGCATCCAGCGCATGTTTGGCATGGTGCGTGAGCTGCTGCAGGAGAAAGACGAACAGAAGTTCACGAAGATATTCGCTCGCATAGAGAAATATGAGGGCATCAGCGACAAGATGGAAATTGAGATTGCCCACTATCTCGACCAAGTGAGCGACGCCCACCTCAGCGACGACACGAAAGGAAAGATTCGTGCCATGCTGCGTGAGATTTCTGAGATAGAGAGTATCGGCGACAGCTGCTTCAACATGGCCCGCACCATCAACCGCAAGCGGAAGGGCAAGGAGGACTTTGTGGAGCATCAGTACGACGAAATCCATCAGATGTTTGAACTCACCGACGACGCCCTGACGCAGATGAACTCGCTGCTGACCAACCGTCGTGAGGCTGGCGACGTGAACCGCTCGTTCAACATCGAGAAGGAAATCAACAGCTATCGTAACCAGCTCAGAACAGAGAACATCAATGCCGTAAACAACCACGAGTACGACTACGGTATCGGCACGATGTTCATGGACCTGATACAGGAGTGCGAGAAGCTCGGCGACTATGTGGTGAACGTCGTGGAAGCCCGCATGGGCGTACGCGAGCCGGAGCCCGAGGATTCCTACGTAACGAAATTGGCTGCCGCCTCTTGATAAGCCGGGAGCCATGGACATAACTGAGAGAGAAGTTCTCAACCCTCTCTCCACTTTTTTACAACAACACACTACCTAAACGCTTGATGCCTTGCCGAACGATTCCGTTCAAGCAAGGCATCAAACGTTTATGACCTTAAGATGATTACTTTTTTCCCGAGAAGAGGCCGCGGAAGAAACCATTCACCTTTGCGCCCACTTTGCTGCCGCTGCTCTGCACCTGCTCTCCGGCTTCGCTGGCCGAGTCAGCTACCTTGTTGCCCGTGCGCGTGGCCTTGCGGCTGGCACGCTGGCGCAGATAGCGCGTGCGGTACTCGGTGTAGTCCTCAATCTGGTCGGACGTCATCAGAGGCTTGTAAGTGGAATGATACTGGATAGTCATGGCGTCGAATACCGAATCGTTGTAGGCAATCAACCGGTCGGAAGGATCCTTGTCGAGCCAGGCCTGATTGACAAACTGCTTATAGCGATTGACAAACGTCTGAGCGCTCTGTGCTTGTGCTCCGACCGAAAGCATCAGTGCTGCGGCCGCGAGAATGAGTTTGATTTTATTCTGTTTCATCATGTTTCAACTTATAGTTTAATGCGACAAAGATAAGGTTTTTCGTGCTAAACGCCAATTCCATTTAGATTTTTTATTGTATTTTCAAGTAAAGTCAGCCAATGCTTACGGTTTGCTTTTCAGACTTTCCCAGACCAATACGAAGGGTATAAACAAAAAAAACACTGCAACTCATCACGAGCAGCAGTGTAAAGCCTATGTTTAACTAAAATCCTTTCTTAGTAAGAGGAAGTCTCACGACCTCCAAGTTACCTGTAAATTCGTTAAACAATCTTTTAATCTACCTTAAAACCTAATAACTAAAAACCTAAATCTATTACTACTAACCTAAACAATCTATTAATCTTTTGACGATGCAAAGGTAGGCATATTTTTCTTTCCCTCCAAATATTTACGTGTACTTTATACCTTATTAACAGCTTTTCTTGATTTAAATCAAGGATTAGCATACAAATTCCACAAAATATTAACTAAAACCGCCCATTTTTAATGATAATCCATTTTCTTAACACCAAATGATTTCTTATTGTCAAAATGTGGGCGAAAACAACTTACACGGGTAATTTCACGGTTTGAATCTTACAGTAATAATACAAGAAGACCCACCCTACAATCAGACCCACCCCCTACCCCTCCCTACAAAGGGAGGGGAGAAACAGCGGCGTGTAAACGAAGGAAATCCGAATGGTAGGAGGGCCGTCATTCCTGACGGCCAAGAAAGAGCTCCAATTGCACATCAGAAGGAAATCACTCCGCTGCCCAAGAAAGAACTCCAATTGCACATCAGAAGGAAATCATTCGGCGGCAGGAATGCCGCCGCTCCTACAAACTCCAAAGGGAGCAAGACTGGATAAATCAAACAGCCCAGTAATGGGCTGACTCCCGATAATAAGAAACAGCAATAAAGCCCAAGCGGAGGGTTTCCGCTTGGGCTTTATCTATCGAGACGGCGGGAGGACTATTCCCCGCCTCAAAGAGTTCCGTCTCAAAGAGTAGAAGGATAATTCCCGCCTCAAAGAGTATCTTTATAAATCAAGCACACGGCATACGCGCTGATGCCTTCCTCACGACCCGTGAAACCAAGACGCTCGGTGGTTGTGGCCTTGATGCTGATCTGATCTTTGTCGCACCCCATCACTTCGGCCAAACAAGCCTTCATATCCTCTACATGGGGATTGATCTTGGGGCGCTCGGCACAGACCGTCGCATCCACATTGCCCACGTGGTAGCCCTTCTCCGCAATGAGCGCCACGCACTGACGAAGAATCACCTTACTGTCCATATCGAGCGTTGCCTCACTGGTGTCGGGGAAGTGATAGCCAATGTCGCGCATGTTGGCGGCACCGAGGAGGGCGTCGCAAATGGCATGGATGAGGACATCGGCATCGCTATGGCCCAGCAGGCCGAGCGTATGGGGAATCTGTATACCGCCCAGAATCAGCGGGCGGTCCTTGACGAGGCGATGGACATCATAGCCCATGCCTACACGGATATTGGGAAGCTGCATAGTTGAGGGTTTTTGTCGGACTTTTCGGACTGGTCGGACTTTTCGGACTGGTCGGACCGATCAGACTAGTCAGATTGGTCGGATTAGTCAGACCAGTCAGAGAATCGCTTGCTTTATCTTCTTCTGAAGAGGTCCTTGATGCCATCCATATCAAAGCTCAGGGAGAAGCGGAGGGTCTGGTCGAGCGGGTTGCTCTTGGCCGTGGCGATGACGTAGCCGGCATCGAGCGAGAACACGCTCATCTTGAAGCCTGCACCAACGGTGAAGTACTTACGGTTACCCTTCGACTCACTCTCATGGTGATAACCGGCACGCAGGGCGAACTTGTCGTTGTAGACATACTCTGCACCGGCACTCCACTGAATCTCTTTCAACTCCTCGGAGAAGCCACCGGGAGCATCGGAGAAGCTCTTGAAGATACCCGAGATACTCGACACGTCGTAATAATCCTTCTCCACACGTGCATCGTAGTCGGCACTCGACTCTCCGTCTTTCTGCTGCGGATAGGTGGGCACCAACAGTTTGTTGGCATCGGCAGCGAAGGAGATGCGGTTGTAGTCGTCGATAGGAATCATGAGCGAAGCACCCAAACGCAGGTTGGTCGGGATAAACTCGCTGCGGTCGCTGCCGCCGAAGGTGATTTTAGAACCGATGTTGCTGATGTTCATACCCAAGCCGAGCTGGCATTCACGCGAACCGAGATTGATGTAGTTCTGATAGTAGCAGGCGATGTCGGCAGCAAAAGCCGAGGCGGGTGACGTATCGTCGGTGTAGTCGTAGGTAAGGTCGGAATAAATCCAGCGTACAGCTGCGGCGAGCGAGAACTTCTCACTGAGCATCAGCGAGTAGGCCACGTCGACCGACATCTCATAAGGGTTGATGGTCATGCCGTTGCCGCTCTCCGAGAGCTGCACCTCACCCAGCGAGAAGTAGCGCAGCGATGCCGACACGGCGCTGTAGTCGCCGATGCGGTAGTAGCCCACGAGCTGGGCCAAGTCGATGTCGTTGACCAACTGGCGCAGCCACGGTGTGTAGTTGATGGCCACACCGGCACGGCTGATGTTGAAGGGATACTTGGCGGGGTTCCAGTACTGCGAGTTGACGTCGGGGTCGGTGGCGGCACCCACGTCGCCCATAGAACCGGCACGCGCGTCGGGGGCGATGGTCTGCGACGTCACTGCGGAATTGACCGGGTTGAACATGTCTTCCTTCTGCGCTCTGGCCGTAGAGACCAGAAGCGAGAAGGAAAACAAGAGTATTGCTATTCTGACGGGTTTGTTCATGCTCTCTCTAAATGATTTATTATGTGAAAGAAAAACGCAGAAACTGCTTAATTATTGCCAATGACAATGAGTTTCTTGGTTTTCGACTTCTCCACGCTGCCATCCACACTCACGCTGATGCGATAGAGATACACGCCCGTCTGGAGTTTGGCGCCGGTACTGGTGCACAAATCCCACGAGTAGGTATAGGCTGTGGGCGTGGCCGCAGTGTTGTCGACGTGCTGCCAGAGGAGTCGGCCCGAACTATCGAACACCTCGATGCGCACGGTGCCTGCCGAGCCCACAAGATTGTGGCCCACGATGAAGGTGGTGCCGGTCGTGGCGGGATTCTCCGTCGTGCTCACGTTCAGGTCGGAGGGCTGCAGACCCCTCACCACATTAAACGTCAGCGTTTTCGTAGTGGAATTGTTCAGCTGGTCCCAGGCGCGGAACTTCAGCGTGTGCTGACCGGGCTCCAGTTCAGGAATGCTGTACCAGGTGGAACCCGTGGTATGCGAACCGAAGTTGTAGCTGAAGTTGTCGTTGAGGTTATAGGTCATGGACGAGCTGCCGTCGATGATGAGTTGCAGGTCGTGACCGATTGACGTGCCGGTGGTGTTGATGCCACTCGAGTCGGAGATGTTGGCCACGAAGTAGGGCGTGGTGTTCACGTTGCCGCCGTCGACAAACTCAGGCGTATTGAGATAGCAGTAGATATCGGGGCCGATGGAGTCGGTGGCGTCGATGGCCGTGCCGCCAACAATGAAGCTCTCGCAGGAGCCATGGGCGATGCGGCCTGAGCTGACGGCGTAGACAATCATCTGTCCGGTCTCGTCGCTGTAGTTGATGTCCTTGGGCACGGTGAAGCTCATCGAGAATTTTCCGCTCCGGATGCTGTCTGTTCCGACGAAGAGTGTCTTCGGACGGTCGTAGTACTGGAAGGCAGACGTGGCGGTAGACTCCTGCTGACGGCAGGTGATGAGTTCGCGATTGTCGCGCACCGTGAGTGACACGCTGCCGTTGAAGTCGGCGCCGTTCTCTACGTGTCCCACGACTCTCACCCTTGCTCCGGCCTTCAGCTGGGGCAGCGTGGCGCCACCGACAGCCTCACCATTGATGGAGTCGACCGTGGCGGTGTAGGTGGGCAGGTTGAGGGGCAGCGCGGGGTCGCCGAGCAGAGAATACTGCAGCTTGTTGATGGTGCGGTCGCCATCAGCATTGGTGATCATGTCGTTCTTTGCCAGTCGCTGAGCCTCACCCATCGTGATGGGCTTGCCGTTGTCGTCCAGACTCAGCACGCGGCGCAGGAAGGCCATGTTGAGTCGCTTGTTGGCGTCGGCATACACCGTGCGCGTGGTGCCGTAGAAGGCCACAGCACCGCCATTGGCATTGAGCACGGCCTCCTCGCCGATGGTGGCGGCGGTGCCATCGAAGGGCATGATGTCGCAGGAAGCCGTAATCCACAGCGGCAGGTTTTCGTTGGAGAACTCGCGGAAGTCGCTCAGCGTGAGCACAGCCTCGTGCGAGATCTGATACTCGATGCCGTGACCGGCATAGTCGAAGATGAGCGCGCCTTCGGCCTGCTGCTTCTTGATGGCAGCCGTGGCTCCGGGATAGCGGTAGCCGGTCGACGTGGACAGGCGCGGATAGGCATCCCACATCACCTTCTTAATCTCGTAGCCGGGATGGAGCGAGGCGATATCCTCAGCGGCGGCATTGACGTCGCGCATGTGGAGGTTGTTGTTGCCGTCGTCGCCCATAAACATCAGCGTGTTGGCCCAGGGGCCGGCATTGAGATTATTGGCGTAGGCGATGACCTTGTCCACCATCACCTTGGCCTCAGCGTCGGTGGTGACGGGGAAGCGTCCAACGGCAACGTCGAGCTTGTCGCGCGAGGCGGGATTGAGTCCCTCACCGTCGTCGAGCAGGCAGAAGAATCCGTCGTCCACATAGCAATAGATCTCACTGAAGGAATTCTCACTCTCCCAGCAGAGCAGATAGTCGTCGGGATTGAGGTTCTTGCCAGCCGGGGTGACCATGCGGTTGTCCCACAGACAGTCGCCGAAGAGCAGCAGATATTTTGGCGCGTCGTCGGCACTGGTGGCGCGGTCGTAGAGCATCTTGAGATAGCGGCGGTAGGCGTTGGCATCGGGCGTGCCGCTCGAGAACT
>Ga0256404_1011668_pt1 | contig 11673 bp, 6 predicted proteins | sample RumenRJG_01DNA_FD_185990 | JGI IMG/M metagenome (GOLD analysis project Ga0256404, IMG submission 185990) | Bovine rumen microbial communities from Lethbridge, Alberta, Canada - RJG_01 | ecosystem: Host-associated > Mammals > Digestive system > Stomach > Rumen | place: Canada: Alberta | collected... | reverse complement strand
ATAAAAAAGAAAAATCCCGTAAGTCGTTGACCTACAGGACTCTTTCTAAGGCGCTTCAGGATGGGCTTGAACCAACGACCCCCTGATTAACAGTCAGGTGCTCTAACCAACTGAGCTACTGAAGCAGTAATCTTTCGATTGCGGATGCAAAAGTACTGCGAAATTTTGAAACCACCAAATTTTTTCGCGTTTTTTTTTGTTTTTACGCAAAATAATGATAAAAAATCGTGGTTTTTGGACTTTATATGCCTTTATTGTCGTAAATTTGCAGTCGAAAACGCAACAAAATGCTTGCAAGAAATAAGAAAACCCGACACTGATGAAAAGAATACTGACATACCTACTGCTTGCACTGACGGCACTGCCCGTCGTGGCTCAAGAGAAGAGCGAGAACGACCACAACTTCGACGTGGCGAAAAATCTCGACGTGTTCACGGCTATTTATAAGCAACTCGACATGCTCTACGTCGACACGCTGGATGCCAACGTGGTGCTCGTCAACGGCATCAACGCCATGCTGCACTCGCTGGATCCCTACACCGAGTATTACCCTGAGGACAAGATGGGCGACCTGCAACTGCTGCGCACGGGCACCTATGCCGGCGTGGGGTCCGTGATACGCAAGAACCTGAAGCTGAACCGTGTCATCATCAGCGAGCCCTACGAGGGAATGCCGGCTGCCGAGGCGGGAGCACGCCGCGGCGACATCATCCTGAGCATCGACGGCGAGGACATGGCGGGGCGCGAGGTCAGCTACGTCAGCAACCACCTGCGCGGCGAGGCCGGCACGAGCTTCATCCTGGAGGTGCTGCGTCCAAATGCGGGTCAGACCGTGGCAAAGGGCAAACTGCCCCAGGGCAAGCGACTGAAGCTGAAGGTGACGCGACGCGCCATCCAGCAGCCCACCATCCCCTACTACGGCCTGCGCGCCGACGGCATTGGCTATCTGAACCTCTTCCAGTTCACCGAGAACTGCTCGCGCGACGTCAGGCGGGCGTTGGTCGAGATGAAGCGTCAGGGCATGCACGCTCTGGTGTTCGACCTGCGCGGCAACGGCGGTGGCTCGGAGCAGGAAGCCGTGAACATCGTCAACATGTTCGTACCCAAGGGAAGGCTCATCGTTTCGAATCGCGGCAAACTGAAACAGAGCAACCACGACTATATGACCACCGTAGAGCCGCTGGACTCGGTGATGCCCGTCGTGGTGCTTGTGGACGACGACACGGCCTCGGCCAGCGAAATCACCAGCGGTGCGCTGCAGGACTTGGACCGCGCAGTAATTATAGGTACACGCACGTACGGTAAGGGACTGGTGCAGATGACCACCGAACTGCCGTACAACGGCCAGCTGAAGCTGACCACCAATAAATATTACATCCCCTCTGGACGCTGCATACAGGCCATCAACTATCATCACGACCGCGGCGGCTACGTGGAACACGTGCCTGACTCGCTCACGAAGGTGTTCTACACCCTGGGCGGCCGCGAGGTGCGCGACGGCGGTGGCATCAAGCCCGACATTGAGGTGAAGCCCGACTCTATGACTAACATCGTTGGCTACTTGATGTATGCTGACTCGGCCGAGGTGGTGAACGACTACGTGGTGGACTACGTGGCCACACACCCCACACTGCCGCAGCCGCGCGACTTCCACCTGAGCGACCAGGAGTTCGACGCGTTCAAGCAGCGCGTGCTGCAGAGCACGTTCACCTACGACCGCTCCACGAGCACCTATCTGGACAATCTGGAGAAACTGGCACGCTTTGAGGGCTACTACGACGATGCCCGTGAGGAGTTCGAGCAGTTGCGCCGCAAGCTGAAGCACGACACAGCCCGCGACCTCGACTACAACCGCCAGACGCTGAAGCACATGCTGGAGAGCGAAATCATTGCCTGCTACTACTTCCAGCGGGGCGTCATCGAACATTCCCTGGACTGGGATCCCGTGATGCGCGAGGCCTTGCGCCTGCTGGGCAACCAGACCGAATACGACGCCATTCTGGGGCATTGAGATGCGGGGCACTCAGGTGGTAGCGAGAAGTGCAAGAAACCAACGGACATCTAACAAACGTTAAACGTTTACCCACCCCGTTAATCTTAGTTAAGAACCAGCATCCCCAACAGGGTTTATTTGGAGAACAAAGAAAAAAGTATTATATTTGCACAGACAAAATTATTCATAATCGATACAAGTATTTTTTAGTTTTTTGTGCTCTAGCCGTGAGGCTGGGGCACTTTTTTTGTGACGTGCCCCGCAGATGGCGCTACTTTCCCCAACCCAACGTACCGTAGGCATGTCATTTACACTTATCCTGTCCCTGAAAGCCATGCGTTTGCGGCGGGAAAATGAGTTAATTTGCCGAAGAAAACAAGTTGTTTTGCCGAGGAAAACAAGTTGTTTTGCCGGAGGGAAATGATGGTAAAAAAGGAGAAAAACATATAAAAAGGTGGAGAAACGCATTGAAAATGAAGGAAAAAACGCAAAAAAGCAGAAAAAAGTTTGGCTATTCAGGGAAAAAGTAGTAATTTTGCAGCGTTCAGTGGAATGAGGGGCTCCCCAGAGAGCTCCTCATTCTTTTATAAATACACATTGATAAGAGAAATGATAGAAAAGAACACAGTAAAGGAGATCGTAGGAGAGTGGCTCGAGGACAAGGACTACTTTCTGGTGGACGTAGAAATCAGTCAGGACGACCGCATCGTCGTAGAAATAGACCATGCCGACGGCGTATGGATTGAAGACTGCGTGGAACTGAGCCGCTACATTGAGGAGCGCCTGAACCGCGACGAGGAAGACTACGAACTGGAGGTGGGCTCGGCCGGACTGGGCCAGCCGTTCAAGGTCAGACAGCAGTGGGTGAACCACATCGGCAAGGATGTAGAGGTGCTGACCGAAGACGGCAAGAAACTGAAGGGCGTGCTGAAGAGCGTCGACGGCGATGACTTCACGCTGACGGTGGAGCAGAAGGTGCGCGTGGAAGGCAAGAAGCGTCCTGAGATGCAGCAGGTGGACTACACGTTTGCCATGGACGGCGTGAAATACTGCAAGTACCTTTTCCAGGTGTAAACGAGAATAACAATAACAAAAAAATAATTATAAATGGCAACAAGAAAAGAAGAGACGGTGAGCATGATCGACACCTTCAAAGAGTTTAAGGAGACGAAGAACATCGATCGCACCACCCTGGTAAGCGTGCTGGAAGAAAGCTTCCGCAACGTGTTGGCGAAGATTTTCGGTTCCGACGAGAACTTCGACGTGATTGTGAACCCTGACAAGGGTGACTTCGAAATCTACCGCAACCGCATGGTCGTGGCCGACGGCGAGGTAGAGGATGAGAACAAGCAGATTGCCCTGAGCGAGGCTCAGAAGATTGAGCCTGACTACGAGGTTGACGAGGAGGTGTCGGAACGCGTGGACTTCACGAAGTTCGGCCGCCGCGCCATTCTGAACCTGCGCCAGACACTGGCTTCGAAGATTCTGGAGCTGGAGCACGACTCGCTGTACAACAAATATAAGGACCGCGTGGGCCAGATTGTGTCGGGCGAAGTCTATCAGATGTGGAAGCGCGAGGTGCTGGTGGTGGACGACGAGAACAACGAGCTCATCTTGCCGAAGGCTGAGCAGATTCCCAACGACCAGTATCGCAAGGGCGAGACCATTCGTGCCGTCATCCATCAGGTGACCAACGAAAACAACAACCCGAAGATTATCCTGAGCCGTACGAGTCCCGTGTTCCTGCAGCGCCTGCTGGAGGCTGAGGTGCCCGAGATCAACGACGGTTTGATTTCCATCAAGAAGATTGCCCGCATGCCGGGCGAGCGCGCCAAGATTGCCGTGGAGAGCTACGACGACCGCATCGACCCCGTGGGCGCCTGCGTGGGTGTGAAGGGTAGCCGCGTGCATGGCATCGTGCGCGAACTGAACAACGAGAACATCGACGTCATCAACTACACGGCCAACACGAAGCTGTTCATCCAGCGTGCGCTGAGCCCCGCCCAGGTGTCGAGCCTGACCATCGACGAGGAGAACCGCAAGGCCGAGGTGTTCCTGAAGCCTGAGGAAGTGAGCCTGGCCATCGGCCGCGGCGGTCTGAACATCAAACTTGCCTCGATGCTCACCGAATACACCATCGACGTGTTCCGCGAGGTTTCCGAAGGCGAGGCCGACGAGGACATCTACCTCGACGAGTTTGCCGACGAGATCGACCAGTGGATCATCGACTCTATCAAGGCTATCGGTCTGGACACCGCCAAGTCGGTGCTGAACGCTCCGCGCGAGATGCTCGTGGAGAAGGCTGACCTTGAGGAAGAGACCGTCGACCACGTGCTGGAAGTGCTGAAGGCTGAATTTGAGTAATAAAAAAAAGAATTGAAAACCATCCGTGGTTGCACGGATTGAAAATTGAAATAGATGAGTGTTAGATTAAACAAAGCATTACGTGAATTGAACATAGGACTCCAGACGGCAGTGGAGTTTCTGGAAAAGAAGAGTGAACTGGGAGAGGTGAAGGCCGAGCCGAGCTTCAAGCTGAATGACGCTCAGTACGACGCCCTTGTGGCTGCTTTCCAGCAGGACAAGGAAGTACGCACGCAGGCCGAGAAACTGTTCCAGAAGAAGCCGAAGGAGAAGAAGGCCGAGCCTAAGGACACGCGTGGTGAGAGCCTGCTGGAGTCGTCGACGCAGCAGCTGTTCAAGCCGCTGGGCAAGATTGACCTTGACACGCTGAAGCCTGCTGCCCAGAAGGAGGCTCCGGCCGAAAAGAAGGCCGAGGCTGCCCCCGAGCCCAAGGCTGAGGCCAAACCCGAGGAAGCCCCGAAAGCCGAGGCTGCCCCAAAGGCTGCCCCTGCTGTCAAGGAGGAGCCTGCTCCTGCGCCGAAGGCTGCTGCCGTGAGCCCCGCGCCGGAGAAAGAAGAGAAGAAGGAAGCCCCGAAGGCTGCCCCCGCCGCCAAGGAGGAGCCGCAGGCACAGCCCGCCGAACCGAAGGAGGAGAAGCCCCTGCAGGAAGAGAAGCCTCAGCCTGCCGCCAAGCCCGCAACGGAAGAGAAACCCGCTGCCGAGCAGCCGAAGGAAGAGGCGAAGAAAGAAGGCCCGCAGGTGTTCCAGCTGAAGAGCGACAAGAAGCTGGCCAATGCCCCGCAGTTGAAAATTCAGGGCAAGATAGACCTCGACGCGCTGAACCAGAGCACTCGCCCGAAGAAGAAATCGAAGGAAGAGAAGCGCAAGGAGCGCGAGGAGAAGGCCCAGCAGGCCCGCGAACAGCAGAAGAAGAAGCGCGTGCGCATCGGCAAGGAGCGCGTCGACATCAACGCTGCTGCCAACCAGCAGCAGCCGTCGTCGCAGCAGGCCGACCAGAAGGGCCAGAAGAGTGGCAAGAAAAAGAAGAACCGCGGTCGCAACCAGAAGCCTCTGGAGGTGAACGAGGAGGACGTGGCACGCCAGGTGAAAGAGACGCTGGCCCGTCTGACCAACAAGCAGAGCCAGAACAAGAAGGGCGCCAAGTACCGCAAGGAGAAGCGCGAGGCCGTGCAGGAACGCCTGAACGAGGAGATGAATGCCGAGCGCGCCGAGAGCAAGGTGCTGAAGCTGACGGAATTCGTCACCGTGTCGGAACTCGCCACAATGATGAACATCAGCCCCATGCAGGTCATCTCCACGCTGATGTCGGTGGGCATCATGATGTCCATCAACCAGCGCATGGACGCCGAGACCATCAACCTCGTGGCCGACGAGTTCGGTTTCAAAACCGAATACGTGTCGGCTGAGGTGCAAGAGGCCGTCAGCGAGGAGGAAGACGACGAGAACGACCTCATCCCGCGCGCTCCGATTGTGACCGTCATGGGACATGTGGACCACGGTAAGACGTCGTTGCTCGACTACATCCGCAAGACCAACGTCATTGCCGGTGAGGCCGGCGGCATCACGCAGCACATCGGTGCCTACAACGTGAAGCTGGAGGACGGCCGCCGCATCACCTTCCTCGACACGCCGGGCCACGAAGCCTTCACCGCCATGCGTGCCCGCGGTACGCAGGTGACGGATATCGCCATCATCATCATTGCTGCCGACGACTCGGTGATGCCCACTACGAAGGAGGCCATTGCCCACGCCCAGGCAGCCAACGTGCCGATGGTGTTTGCCATCAACAAGATTGACAAGCCGGGTGCCAACCCCGACAAGATACGTGAAGACCTGGCCCAGATGAACCTGCTCGTCGAAGAGTGGGGCGGCAAGTACCAGTGTCAGGAAATTTCGGCGAAGAAGGGCATCGGCGTGAACGACCTGCTGGAGAAAGTGCTCCTAGAGGCCGAGATGCTCGACCTGAAGGCCAACCCCAACCGCAAGGGTACGGGCTCGATCATCGAGTCGAGTCTCGACAAGGGCCGCGGCTACGTGTCGACAGTGCTCGTGTCGAACGGTACGCTGAAGGTGGGCGACAACGTCATCGCCGGAACTGCCTATGGCCGCATCAAGGCCATGTTCAACGAGCGCAACCAGCGCATTCAGGAAGCCCGACCCGCCGAGCCCTGCATCATCCTCGGACTGAACGGAGCTCCGACGGCCGGCGACACCTTCCACGTGCTCGACACCGAGCAGGAGGCCCGCGACATTGCCAACAAGCGCCTGCAGCTGCAGCGCGAGCAGGGTCTGCGCACGCAGAAGAAGTTCACGCTCGACGACATCTCGCACCGCATCGCACTGGGCGAGTTCCACGAACTGAACATCATCGTGAAGGGCGACACCGACGGCTCCATCGAGGCCCTCAGCGACTCGTTCATCAAGCTCTCTACGGAGAAGGTGCAGGTGAACGTCATCGCCAAGGCCGTGGGTCAGATTTCCGAGAACGACGTCATGCTCGCCTCGGCCTCCGATGCCATCATCGTAGGCTTCCAGGTGCGTCCCTCGGCCGACGCCCGCAAGGCTGCCGACCGCGAGGGTGTCGACATCAACACCTACTCCATCATCTATGATGCCATCGACGACATCAAGGCCACGATGGTCGGCATGCTCGACAAGGTCATCAAGGAACAGGTGACGGGCCAGGTGGAGGTGAAGCAAGTGTTCCACATCTCGAAGGTGGGCACCGTGGCCGGTGGTCTGGTCACCGAAGGCAAGGTGCACAACAAGGACAAGGCCCGCGTGGTGCGCGACGGTATTGTCATCCACACTGCCGCCATCGATGCACTGAAGCGCTACAAGGACGACGTCAAGGAAGTGGCCTCTGGCTTCGAGTGCGGCCTGTCGCTCGTCAACTTCAACGACATTCAGGAAGGCGACATCATCGAAACCTTCACCGAAATCGAGATTGCTCAGAAACTGTAATCAATGCGCAACCGCAAATTCAAATCCTTTTCACGAAGGCTTTCAAGGAGGTTGGTGCTCACACTACTCATCGTGATGAGCATCGCCTCCTTTTTGGTTTTCATCATAGGCGGCGCCTTCATCGTTGAAAACGAGCAGCAACGCCACGGGGCCATGCTCGAAACCGTTTCAGCCTACATCAGCCTTGTCACTTCCAACATCAGTGCCAACGCCCACGACCTCGTCCCTCTGGTAGAGGAACGCCTCGACCGCCCCGACCAGCTGCCCATGCTGCTGGAGCGCGCCCTGAAGCAGGATACACTCATCCGCAGTTGCGGCATCAGCTTCATCGAGAACTACTATCCGCAGAAGGGACGCTGCTACGTGCCCTATGCCATTCGGCACGACAGCACCGACATAGAGGTCGTCAGCCATGCCGACAGCCTGGAGAACTACCTGCAGGAAGAATGGTTCCTGCAGGCGCTGCAGTCCGAGGAAGGCTTCTGGTCGGAGCCGTTCTTCGAGTACAACGACACGGCGCAGCAGCCGCTGGTGGCCTATGTGCAGCCCATTCGCAACAAGCAAGGGCGCACGGTGGCCGTGCTGGGAATCGACGTATCTATCAGTTGGCTGCAAGAGAAGATGGACGAGGTCGATGAGGAAATCTACATCCAAGAGTGGACCTCTACTGACGACCCCAAGCAACGCAACACGGAAATTTCAGACTTCGTGCCCTACAGCTTTCTCATCTCCCAGAGAGGCACCTTCATCGTCCATCCCGACAAGCAGCGCGTCATCAAGGACAACTTCCAGAGCGTGGTGAAGGCTTCTGCCGACACGGCTGCCGTGGCCGAGCTGGGCCGAAACATGATGGCTGGCAAGAGAAGCCATGGCATGGATGTCGATGAGGAAGCAACCAACCTCGACTTTGAAGGCCGCGACTCCTACGTCTTCTACACACCCGTCTGGCCCATGGGGTGGTCGGTGGGACTGGTCGTGCCCAATTTGGTCATTGACCTCACAGCCTACCTCGTGGGTGGCATGCTGGTGTTCCTCATCCTGCTGGCCGTGCTGCTGGTGTGGCTGGTCAGCTCGCACTCCATCCGTCGGGCCACCAAGCCCCTGAAGCAGTTGGCAGCGTCGGCCGACGAGGTGGCTAAGGGACACTTCGACACGCCGCTGCCCACCATCAGGCACAACGACGAGGTGCGCCTGCTGCGCGACTCCTTTGCCAACATGCAACAATCGCTGACGCAGTACATGGAGGAACTGAAGCAGACCACGGCCTCGAAGGCTGCCATCGAAAACGAACTGACCATCGCCCACAACATCCAGATGGCGATGCTGCCGAAGATATTCCCACCCTACCCTAACCGCAACGACATCGACATCTACGGCATGCTCACACCGGCCAAGGCCGTGGGCGGCGACCTCTTCGATTTCTACCTGCACGACAATCGGCTGTACTTCTGCATCGGCGACGTCTCGGGCAAGGGCGTGCCCGCATCACTCGTCATGGCGGTCACGCGCTCGCTGTTCCGCAACGTGTCGGCCCATGCTACAGAGCCGCACCACATCGTCCGCGCACTCAACGAGGCGATGTCTGAAGGCAATGAGTCCAGCATGTTTGTCACGCTGTTCGTGGGCGTGCTCGAACTCGAAACGGGTCTGCTCCACTATTGCAATGCCGGCCACGACGCACCGCTTCTCATCGCGAGCGGCAGTTGTCAGGAATTGCCCTGCGAGCCCAATATTCCCGTCGGCATCATGCCGGGATGGGAGTTTGCTCCACAGGTGGCACAGCTGCAACCCGACACCACCGTATTCCTTTACACCGACGGACTCAACGAGGCCGAGAATGCTGGCCACGAGCAGTTCGAGATGGAACGAATCAGACAGGTGGCCGAAACACTGCCGACGTCTGGGCTGAACACCTCGGAGACCCTCGTCACACAGATGGCGCAAGCTGTAGCCGCCTTCGTTGGCGATGCCGAACAGAGCGACGATCTCACCATGCTCGCCATCCGCTTCTTGCCTGGCAAATGAGCGAAGAGAGCAATTCCGGCATCACCAGTACCTTGTCCTGGCTGAAAGCCTGGCCTAACCTGCAACTCCGCGTTGCCTACAAAATCTTTTAGGACACATCTCGCGCTAAGCACAATTACACCCACATTTGTTAGAGATATGAGAAACTTGCCCACATCCATGACAATCCTCGTGGCAATCCTCCTGCTTGCCGCCTGCGGACGCCCAGCCCAATACCCGCAACAGCTCGTAGAAGCCGACTCTGCCATGCGATGGGGACGCTACGACCAAGCCGACAGCCTGCTGAAAGCCTACAGACTGACCGCAGAACCTTCCAAAAACAACGAAGTAAGACGATACCTCCAGCTGCTCATTCTGGAATCGAAATTCCTACAACGAGAATTAAGCGTCAGCGACATGCTCCTTGCCGACACCCTTCGTAGCCACTTCGAAAACAACTCCTTAAAGAATCATGCAACAGCATTAGCTGTGATTGGTGATATATATTCCATCAATTCTGATTACCCCTCTGCCTTAGATGTTTTTCTACATGCCGAAGATGAAGCAAAAGAAGCAGGAATGCTATGGCTACAGGGAATAATTTGTAAAGAAGAAGGGGATATATACCTTGACCAGCGCATGTTTAACGAAATGACAGATTGTTTCCGCCGTAGCTACAATCTTGCATATATTGATAAAGATACGCTACGAATGGCTAATGCTGCTATACGCATGGGAAAAGTTCACACTTACCTAGAAAATGTAGACAGCATTATCTTTTATTATAAAAAAGCAATCGAGTTCGGGAAAGAATATAAGCATAATAATAAGATTATAAAAGCAGCTTCTTTTGACTTAGCAGATATATATTTGCAAATTGAAGAGTTTGACAAAGCATTAAGTATTATGTCGCGCGATACTCTGGACGATGTAAATTGGGCTTATTGGCACTATCAACAGAATCATACAGATTCTGCTATCTATTATTTTCAAAAAGCCCTTTCCCGCTATAATTATTATGCTGACGCTGAATATTATAGTATTTTGTCAGAGTTGGAAGAAAAGAGAGGGAACCAGCAACAGGCTATCACTTACCTAAAAAAATGCATAGAAGCGAAGGATTCTGTACAAGCACAATCACAAAAAGAAGCAACTCTCAAGACTGCTGCACAATATAATCTAACTTCTATCAAAGAAGAACTAAATCGCTCAGAACAAATTCAGACTTATTGGGAATGGGGAATAAAAGGCCTGCTTCTTATCGGCTTATTAGCTATTCTTTTGGGACACCGCGAGTGGAAACGTCAACAACGTGATAAAGAAAATACAATTGCACGCGAACAACAATTACGTCAAGAAGCAGAACGCCAGCATCGACAGAGCCGCCATCAGATTGAGGAAAACAAAAAACGCATACTACAACTGGAGAAAGAACTAGCAAATGCTCAGAAACAAAATGACAGAGCAAAGGTACAGTTGCTGGAGCTTGACGCTGAGCAGTTGCGAGCAGAGAATGCTAGCATTGAGGCTGTCAACGAACGGCGTGAGCATCTGTTGAAAGAATTCCAAGAGTCTTTGATCTACCAACGCATTATCATCAACGCAGGAAAAGAGAAATTCCATTTACGCGATGAGGAATGGGAAAAACTTTCTGATTCGATAGACAAAGTCTACGACAACTTCACGGGGCGTCTGCTGGCGCTCACCCCGCTGAACGATACTGAAAAGCAAATCTGCTATCTGCTGAAACTTAACTTGAGACCGACGCAGATAGCAACCATGCTCAGTCTGTCCGACACTGCTATTTCCATGAACAGGAACCGCCTATACAAGAAAATATTCCACGAAAAAGGATCGTCGAAACTCTTCGACGAATTCATCCGAGAATTCTAAAATCGCCCATTTCATCGGGAAATCTAAGACTGCCTACTGCACAAAAACTGCACAAATAACACTTGTGCAATTTTTGTGCAGTCTTTTTTTTCTTCCGTAATTACTTTCTTTGTACTTTTGCAACCAGAAATCACCGTTCAAAAAAAATGTCTCATAAAGCAAACGGAAATGAACAAGGCTAATGCACACCTCATCGCAGCCGTGCTTACAGCAACTTCGCTGGCTCAGGCAAAAGACTATCATCTTGTCGTAAAGCCATCGACAGGAAAAGCGTCAGCATTTTGGGGAAATACAGAGGTCTTTGTTGATGGAAGTGCCCAACATGACACGTAACTACTCAGTCTTTTTTTGTCGGCGCAGCTAAGTTCTAAAGTTAAAGTTTTTTAAAGTTGTTCGTGACAGAAATCAAGTTTTGTTGTATTCCGCCGAGATGTTACAAGTTTACATGACAGGCG
>Ga0256404_1011667_pt1 | contig 11675 bp, 10 predicted proteins | sample RumenRJG_01DNA_FD_185990 | JGI IMG/M metagenome (GOLD analysis project Ga0256404, IMG submission 185990) | Bovine rumen microbial communities from Lethbridge, Alberta, Canada - RJG_01 | ecosystem: Host-associated > Mammals > Digestive system > Stomach > Rumen | place: Canada: Alberta | collected... | reverse complement strand
TGCGCCAGCATCGACGCCGCCAGCATCAGCGCGCACCCCAGCAGCCGCCGCCCGTCCAACAGCTGGCCGTCGAACCAGCCCAGCTTCGTGGCGATGAACTCGCCCAGCGCGGCGAACACCGATTCGAGACACATGATCAGCGAGGCCAGGGTGGGATCGGTGTACTTCTGCCCGAACAGCTGGAGCGTGTACCCGATGGCCCCCGACACCAGCGCCGCGTAGAGGATGTAGGGCAGGCAGTCCGCGATGCCCTGTAGCGTGGGATGCTCGAACAGCAGCGCCACGATCCCCGCCACCACCGCGCCCACGCCGAACTGTATGGCGCTGAGCTTGACGGTGTTCAGATTCCCCGCCAGCCTGTCCACCGACAGGATGTGAAAGGCAAACACAAAGGCGCAGCCCAGCGTCAGCCAGTCGCCCGGATTGATCGAAAAGCCCTCGCCCACGCACAGCAGCCACAGCCCCGTCAGTGAGATCGTCACCCCCAGCCACACGATCCGCCGCACCCGCCGGCCCATGAACAGCCCCAGCAGCGGCACGATCAGTATGTACAGCGCCGTCACAAAGCCCGAGTTTGTGGGAGAGGTGTGCACCAGCCCGTACTGCTGAAGCATCGACGCCACTCCCAGGATCGTGCCGATCACAAGCCCCGCCTTCAAATGTGCCTTCAACGGCGGCTCCTCCGCCCGGGGTCCGCCGCTCAGCCGCGTGAATAACGGCGTCGCCGCCGCCAGAACGATAAATGTGATCGTGAACCGCACAAATACAAACGTCGCCGGCTCCACATAGTCCATCGCGCTCCCCTGCGCCACAAACGCCATGCCCCAGACCACCGCGCAGGCGATCAGATAGAGACTGCCCTTCAACTGCCTGTTAATAAAGAATCATCCTTCCAATTCAATCCTCACTCTGCCCTTCAGTATATCACCTCATTATTGAAACAAAGTTACCGCACCTCGCCTCCAAAATTCTTAACAATCAAATTCACGCCCACCCCTTGACATTCTCCCCCACCAATGCTAAAATATATAACGTTCGAGCGACAAAGCCGAACAAAATAGAATATGGTCGCATGGCTCAGTTGGTAGTACGTACTGGTCGAGTTGTCAAACTAAATAAGGTCGCATGGCTCAGTTGGTAGAGCACATCGTTCACATCGATGGGGTCACAGGTTCGAGTCCTGTTGCGACCACCAAACCGGAGAAGCCCTGAAAATCAAGGCTTCTCCCTCTTTTTATCTATGCTCAGGGGGTGTGCATTTTGTTACTGCACACCCCGCTGTTTTCATTGATGTGAACGGAGCGAGAACTCCCTCTGTCAACATCGTGTCGATGTGAACAGTTCGGGCGGTCGATGTAAACGGTTTGCCCGTTTTCATTTGAAAGCAGTGGTTTGTTCATGTGAACAGTTTGGCTGAATCAGCTGGATGTATATTATCATTTTATGCTTGGTTATTTTCAGCCTCGCTTGCCTCACGCCACGCCAACTCAAATACATTCAAATTGGGTAACGAATACAGTTCTGATCTGCCCGTCATAGCTGCTGTAGCGGTAAGCACCGCCCTTGCCAATGGAATTAGAGTGGCGGCCCCATTTATTTTAAGGCGTTTCACAAAATCCTCATCACTTGGTATCATTTCATCCCTTTGTGCCTCGAACTTGCCCGTGATAATAATCTCGAATACGCACTTAGGCTTGTCTGGACCAGGCAACTCTCTTCGAAATGCAAGTGCAATCTCGCCAACCCAGCCGTTATCCATGTGTTCGTATCGGTATTTAGCAAAGTATCCAAGATTCATCACATCCAGGTTCACCTTTACTCCTGGATTCTCCAAGTGTATCTTTTCTATATGATGAGTAACAAATTGAAATCCTGAAATCATATTGTCCCCTTCTTATGCAGCACCGGCATAGCTTTCATACTCGTCTAGCGTCAAAAGCAAATCAGTACTCTCACTCGATGTATACTCTCCATCACTATATGGCATTTCATCTCTATTCTTATCCTCGCCTATGCTGAAATTAAACGAAATACCTAATTTTGTCAGCAGATCGATTGCCGCCTTCAAGCTAATGTTGTAATCACCGCTTTCGTACTTCGACACCATCGCCTGTGTAACCCCAAGAGTCTTTGCAAGAGCAGTCTGCGACAGTCCATGCTTGACTCTGTAATTTACAATCTCTATTGCGATTCTTCCGAGTGTATCATAGTAGATATACTCACTGTCGTTCTCATCTACATCCGAAAACAAATCCTCCATGAAGTCTGTTGCCGGAATCCACTTTCTTTCAGCCATGCTTATACCTCCTCTATGTCGACAATTCTGGTTGATGCTATTTCACATGCATGTTTGTAGCTCTTAGGATCGTCACTTGTCGCTGTGGACGTTTCTTTGAACGCATAAAGCAGAAAAGCCGTGTTTCCTTTGAGAATGTACAGAATCCGAATATTATCAATGTTTATGAATTTCATTGAACTAATACCCTGCTTCCCGAGCAATACTTCAAACCACTGATGGTGGAGTGTCGGAGCGATAGCCCAATGTTGTACCAAAAAGTCAAGACGCGTTTTAAACGCTGCCTTGAATCTTGGTTTTTTACCGCTTTTCTCAAGTATACTCCTTAACTCATTCTCACATTCATAATGCATTAGAATGCAGAGCGAAGCGTATACTATCGGATAGCGTATTATCCTAAAGTTCCTCATAGAAGCCCCTGATCATTTGTGATTACATTGATTATAACTTATAAGTTGTAATTCGTCAATACCATTGACAGTAAATATCTTCAAATCATTTACAAAAAACTGTTATCATTAACGACAATATCAGAAATCAATTATGGATGGAGAATCTTTGCCGTAGGCAATAAAAAAACCTGCGGGGGTGTCCTTCCCCACAGGCGATTCAGTTTCTGGCTCAGGCGCTCTTTCCGAGGAACTGGTCAAGCGAAATCCTGAACTTGATATGGATTTTTCGGTTGGCCCGAACCTCGACCCTTTCGATGATTCTGGCAATGATCATGTGGCGGGTCTCGATGTTGGCCTTGTCGTAGCAGTCTGCCCAGGAAAGCATCTCGTCGATCTGGGCCTGCGTCTCCTTCTGGCTCATCTGTTCCTGCTCCAGCCGGGCACGGGCTTCCTCGATGGTCTGTGCAGCCGCGTCCCGCTTGGCGCGGTGCTTGATGATCATGGTGTTGATGACGCTCAAGTCCAGCGCGCTCTCCCCAGTCAGCGCTTTGACCGCTTCCTCTTCCAGGGCAGTCACCTGCTTTTGAGCGTTTTCATATTCCTTCTCCGCCTGCTTCAGCGCGACCTTGTACATCTCCGTGTTCCGGGCGCTGGCCATTTGGAGCAGCTCCTCTCTGGGCTTGGACGCCAGCTTGCTGAGGAAGCTCCTTACCTGGATTTCCACCGCGTCGTTGATGGGCTGCATGTCGTAGGTACTCTGCCCGGCGCAGGTATGCCGCGATGAGATTTTCCGGTAGCAGCGGTACAAATCCCGCTCATAGACGCGAATCGTCCCATCCGCCAGCTTGCGCTTTGTGGTGTTATGGGTATAGCACATCCGGTTGCCGCACTCCCCGCAGTACAATATCCCGGTGAGCAGCCCCCTGGCGTCTGTGCGGAGAGGCACCACGAGGTCATCACCGCAGGTCTTCGTCGCACGCGCCTTGACAGTCTGCAGGCAGCGTTCGTAGGTAGCATCATCGATAAGCCGGAGGTGTTCAAAAGGCTCGGAGCGTTCATCGCCGAACTTCAGGACACCGATGTAGACAGGATTGTCGATCAGCGCCCGGATGCTGGTGCCGCGCCACAGCGTTGTTCCGCGCTTGGTTTTAATGCCCCGGTCGTTCAGGTACTGGGCGACCCTGTTGGTGCCGTAGCCCTCTTCGGTCAGAAGATGGAATATCTCCCTGACGACTTTGCCTTCTTCCTCGTCGATCATCAGATCCCGGACGGGCTTGTTCTTCTTATTTGTGCGGCCCTGGAATTCCAGCCGATAACCATAAGGCACCAGACCGCCGCGCCACTGGCCCTCCTGGATCATCTGCGAGTGCTTGGTGCGGACGCGGATGGCGGTCTTTTCGCTCTCACCGGAAGCCTGCCAGAACCGGATGTAGTTCAGCAGCTTGTCCACATGGGTGTCGAAGCGCTGCTCTCCTTCGCGGGTGCTCCATACCTCGATGCCTTGCTGCACAAACCACTGCACCACAAAGGGTGTCTCGTCATCGCGCCTGCCCAGACGGTCGAACATGAAAACGAGCAACACGTCAAACTGGTGCGTGATGGCCCGCTTTTTGATCTCCACAATGGCGTCACGCGCATTGGTGCTGACCTTGTAGCCGGAGACACCCTTTTCGGAAATCTCATCGACGATTTCCCAGTCCGGGTGGGTCGCCGCGTACTCGCGGCAGGCCAGCTTCTGCATGGGGATGTCGTCATGATCCACCTGCCCGATGGTCGAAACGCGGTAGAGGCATATTACTCGCTTCATGAGGTTCACCTCCCGTAATTTGCATTCATCAGCATGCTCAGCACGTCTGCGACGGCGTTCTCATCCTGCGCATCAGCGTAGGAAACGGAAACGTCCCAGAAGGGCTGAGCCCCAGAAAGCCCCGTGTTTTCAGGACTTCCCGGCCTGACGGTAGTAGTACTATTACCTCTGATCGTGCCGGAAGGCAAGTCGATGTCGGGCGATTCTCCGGATAAAGTTTTGATCGTTTCCACAGCTGAATAACGCGTCCCAGCAAGATCATTTCTGCGGCAAAATGCCTTTACTGTATTGATCGACAGGGAAAGCTCCTTGGCTATGGACGCATAGCCGACGTTCTGCTGGCGCAGTTGGGCAATGCGAAATCTCTGCTCCTGTGTCATGATGAAATCCTCCAATCCGAGGACTCCATGGATGTCCTCACTCTCCAATAGAAGGATGAGGGCGGTTTGGACGATGATCGCACAAAAAAAGGGGGCTCTGCCCAAAAGCAAAGCCCTTCATGTGGTTATTCGAGTTTCCCGTACTTCCCGGACACCCAGGCGTTCTGGTTTTTGTGCTGCACCAGCAGCCAGCCTCCGTCAGAGACTTGCCCGCCATAAGGCAGTGTGTCTCCTCTGTGGGCTACCCCCAGGATCTTCCCGTCGGTATTCGGTGCGGTGCGGATGTAGCAGTTGCCGCCGACGATGGTGACATTTATCGGGCAGCTGTCGCCGTCGCAGCCCGTGACGTTCAGGGCCTCCACCGCCTTCTCCAGCGCCACCAGGGTTGCCGGGCCGCACTCGCCGTCCACATCCAGCTTAGCATCCTGCTGGAAAGCCCGGAGCGCCAGATCGGTGCAGTCGCCGAAGTCGCCGTCGCAGCCCCAGGAGCCCAGGTCGTAGCCCAGCTTCAGCAGCATTTCCTGCATCAGCTTTACGTCCTGCCCCTCGCAGCCATACCTGAGAGTGCGGTCGCCGAGGCTGTACTCTACGGGATGAATCGCCCCTTCATACTTCGGGCCGTTACTGAGCACTACCACGGTGTGGCCGCTGGTCTTGGTGACCAGGATGTCGCCCCGGCCCAGGTATGTGGACTGGCTCTGGTACTTGCTGCCGGTGAGCTCGGTGAACGCGCCGGTCTTGTTCAGGTTGGACGGCATGTTGCCCGTGCGGAAGCCCTCGGGCAGGCCGGTGATGCCCGCGAAGGCGATGCACACGCGCACCAGCGCCGAGCAGTCCGTCTCGCAGGCCGTGGTGACCTTCGCTGTGTCGAAGCCCAGGGGCTCCGCCACCTTGTACAGCGTGTTCCTCTGGTACTGGTCATAACCGATCTTGCTGTTCTTGCAGGCCCGTTCCATGCACTGGGCGATCCGCTCCGCCACGGAGGGATTCTTTGCCCGGAATACGCGCCAGCCCTTGGAATGGAGATACCAGTTCTGGGTGCTGACCTCCTTGCCGGTCTGGTCGCCCGCCTTACCACCGTGGGCCTTGCCGTTCTCGTCAATCCTCGCGCTGCCTACCTTGACTGCCATAATCATAGCCTCCTTCATAAAATGGGGCGGCGGTCATTCACCGTCGCCCTGGTCGGTCGTGTCGTCCTTGTCCTTACCGTCTCTGCCGTGCAGCTGCGCCAGCGCCTCCCGGAGCTTGTCCGGGATGGGAAGCCCGATGTGGGCGGCGTTCTCAAACAGGGAAAGCGCCTCGTTGCTCATGTAGAAGCAGATCACCGCACCCCTGAGCGCGCTGCCGGTGCCCACCACATGGATGTCCACGATGTTGGCAACGCCTACCAGCATCAGGGTTAACACCTTCTTGCACACGCCTCTGAAGCCGATGGCCGAAGACAGGCGCTTGTCCACGATGGCGCACATGATGCCGCTGATGTAGTCCAGGCTCATCAGCACGATGAGCGCGATCAGCATGCCGTCTATCCCTCCCACAAAGTAGCCGATCCATCCGCCGATGGCGGTGATGGCGATCTGAAACTTCGTCCAGATCAGGTCGATATTGAAGTCCCGCATAATGCATCCTCCGTTCTGTGTCGTGATATGAAAAAACGGCGTCGCCGCCGTCATTCCCTGTGATTAATTCCAACCGTTACTGTTCAGCTTTATCTGTGCCGGTTGCCAGACGCCGTTGTGGTAGACATAAGGCACTGCCGTTTCCCACGCGCCGTTCGTGAAGATCCGGGCCTTGCTGGTGTCATAAACCAGCGTGATGTATGGGCGCTGGGAGCTGTAGCTGGAGTCAGGGCTGTAGCCTCGGAAGTTGGAGTTGGAAGTGCTGCCGCCCGTACCGTACCCCCACAGGTAGAATTTCCCGGTTTGCCCGTCCCGGCAATACGCCTGCACGATGCTGGTGATGTCGATGGTCTTCGAGCCGGTCTTGGTGCCCATGGACACGCCGGTGATACTGGCCAGAAGAGCCTTGCGATTCGCAAACGCTGTCTGATAGCTGTACCCTATGGTCAGCGTGGCAGAATTCGCCGTGCCGATGTAAACCCGCAGGATGGCGGACTTTATGGATATTGTGCTCTTATCCAACCCCGGCGCATTGAAGTCCATGCGGAAGGAGCGGTTGGATGAATAATAAAAGTGGTTCGCAGCACTGGCGCTGGAACCACTCGAACTGAAGTAATTACCGCCCGATGGTCGCCAGGTGTAGGTCGTTGACATCCTTCTTTACCTCCGACAGTCATTCCACCACAAAGTACAGCTGGCCCTCCACGGGATTGGAAGGCATGCTGCTCTCCGGGCCGTAGGTCTTGCTGCCCGACAGTACGATGGGAAACGCACACTCAAACAGCGGGTTTCCCTGGGTCGCTGCCGAGAACTTGCCTATGGCCACGCCGCCCGTACTCAGCCCGGCCAGGTGCAGGTTGGCAAAGGCACGATCTACCACACACATGGCGCTTGCGGTTTCGATGCCGTCCGAAACGACCAGCAGAAAGCTGTAAACGGAGCCATTGACGAAGGTGCCGGGCAGTACGCTGGTGTTTGCCGAATAGCCTACGCCGAACAGAACATCCCGGCTGACATTCATATTGAACACGGTAGAGGCAGTCGTTGCTTTGGCGTCACGCGCATAGTACATCTTCGCGGTGAAGCGGGAGGCGTTGTTGCCCTCGGCCAGCTGCACCCGCATGGTCGCCGCCAGCGCGGTCGCCTCATCGTTCGGATAGCGCCAGGCATCCAGCGTGATCTGAGGATTATAATACTTGTCGATGTATTGCACCCCGCTGATCGTATAGATCAGGCTGGCAAAGCTGCCGTCGCTGCCTGTGCCCTCGATCTCCAATCTGAAGGGCAGCGTCCTGACAGAGGCAAGTCGTGTCTTCAGGCTTGCATAGATCGAAGCATATATGGGCTGGCTCATGATGGTATCCGGTGTGATGCTCCATGTGAGCGTCTTTGACGCGGAGTTTGCCCACGAGCAGGAGGTCTCCGGCTGCACGACGGGAGCCCACCAGCCTTCGCCTGACAGCCCGCGATCCGCATTGGTGAAGCACAGGCACAATCCAGCCTTGGTGATCTTGTTGCCGGAAGTGTTCTTGATGGTCATGGTGATGTCGATAGTGTCCTCCGGCGCTACAATTGACCGGGAAAAGGTGCATGAGGTGACGCTGAAATCGGCCATGGATTCTCTCCTTCCTTAAATGTCGGTCATCTTGAATGCCAGCCCGCCGTCCGTGGTGCGGCGCAGCTGGTAGTTGCCAAACTGAACATAGTTGCCCGCGAACCGGCTGTACTTGCTGCCGTTCATCACGACGTTGACACTCTCGCTGTCGATGTCATACCTCCTATGCCATCCGCAGACCGCGCCCGCGTTGCTGCGTCCGGGTCAGGGCGGCGATCTCAACAGCGAGGTCGTGGATGTCCTGATCGCTCCTCACATAGAAACTGTTCCCCGTCAGGTTCACGCTGCTGTTCTGCTGGATGCTCTGCCGGTTGTCGTTGTGGGTTTTTCCGGCGACGATGCCGCCCTGTGCTTCCTCAGTCAGATACCGGGCGGCATTGCGGATGATCTTCGCCTGTTCCTGCTGGCCTTCGAGGAAGCCTTCGCCCATGCCCTTCATGGCCATGAGGCCGACTTCCTCCCGGAAGACACCGGAAGGCGAGTGGATGTCCAGCGCGGCCTTTGCCGCCGAGATTGCGGACTGCGCTACGCGCACAGCAGCGGAGATCACGCCGGACTGACCGGCGGAGATACCCGACGCGATGCCGGAGGAGATGGCCGTGCCGATGCTCCGGGCGCTGCTGGCGGCGGTCGCCGCCTGTGCGCTCAGAGCCGCTGAAAGCGCAGCTATGAGATTGGATGCCGCCGTGCTGCTGTCGCCCGCGAAGCTGTACTGCGTCATGCCCTGACCCACACCGGCAGACACGTCGTTGCCCAGGGGCACCATGCGCTGGGCCGGGGACTGGCTCTGGAGGGAACCGCGATACGCACCTTCCAGATTGCTGGCGGCGGTGGCCGTATCGCCACAGAAATCGTACTGTCCAAGCCCCTGGCCGACACCGGCGCTGGCGTCACTGCCCACACCCTGCATAGCGGTGGTAATGGCTGTCTGCAAGCTGGTGGCGAGGGTTGTAGCGTCGCCCTCCCAGCCATACTCCTGCATGCCCTGAGCGATGGATGCGCTTAGTTCATTGCCCACACCGATGTACTGATCCGCCGCGCTCACCAGATCGAGAATTTCCTGTAGCTGAGTGGCATACTCGGTAGCAGTGTTCTCGTCCAGATTTGCGCTGGACAGCGCCTGCCACAGGTTAAGCGCCAGATTAGAAACGGTCTCCAGGTCGTCCTGACGGTTGGTCAGATCGTCAATCATCCCGACAACCTCGGACTGCTGGTTCCTGAAAGCCTGATCCATGCCGTTCATGGCAGTGTCCACACCGGATTCCTTCAGCGCGTCCACCTGAGCCTTGTACTCGCCCAGTGCGGCAGCGGCCTCGTTGATGTCGGTAACGCTGTCATGCACACTTGTGGACAGCCCCCTGAACGGCGTGTTGTCCAGCGGTGTGCTTTCGTAGCTGGCCTGATTCTCCTCAATTGCCTCCTCGGAGCCGACCTCCGGGGTGATGACGACGTGCAGAGTGCCATCCGTGTCGTAGGCGATGATGGTTTCGGCGGTCAGCTTTTCAGCCGGAACGAGATTGACAGGAACCTCCTCGCCGTTATAATAAAAATGAGCATTCTCATCAGCGAGAACATCCTGCGGGTTTTCGTACTTCTCGCCCAAGCGCAGGATGCCGTCCACCTTGATGGGGTTGTTCGCCAGTACCTTGTTCAGTGCGGACAGATCATACCCCGAAATGGACAGCTTGCACTGGGGCGAGGGAACTGTCGCGTCGCTGTCGTCATAAGACGATATGTAACCAGTCAGGGACTGCGCAAGGGCCGACTTATCACAACCTGTTGCCTCGGAGAACTTGTTCACCAGCGCCTCCACCTGATCAGGCTTCAGCGCGGAAACATCCACGCCCCCGGCCTCCAGGTACTTCACGACCATGGCAGTCACATCGTCAGGGGTCAGCGCCGTGGTAAGCGCCCCGCCTTCGACTTCCTGATAGGCCAGCACAAAGGCGGTGACGGCCTCCGGGGTCAGGCCTGTGGTATCGACGCCATTGTCCTCAAGATACTTGCTGACATACGCAACGATCTCATCCGGCTTCAGGGTGGACACATCCGCACCCTCGGCCAGTTCCTGATAGGCGGCGACCATGGCGGTCACGTTGTCGGGCGTCAGGCCGGACACGTCCGCGCCGGTGGTGGCTTCCGCGTACTGCGTCACATATCCGATGATGCCCTCCACCGTCAGGGAGGTCTCGCCGGTCTCGGCGTTCGTGGTGATGAGCTTGTCCACCACCGCGTCCACCTTCACCTGCTGGCGGGCAGCGTTCTCCTGCTCCTGGATACCCGCGATGATGGCATCGGTGGTGATTGCGCCGGGGTTCGCGGCGAACTCATCCCAATTGGCCTGCGCCCCGGTCATATCCAGCTCGGTGGCGATCTTCAGAACTTCCTCAGACAGCCCCTCGCCGAACATAGAGGCCAGCCCCTCCAGCGAGGAGGAATACTGGCTGGTAAACTGCTGGATGGACGCCAGCTGCTCCAGCGCCGTGGACACGTCGATGTCCGGGAACAGCGCCTGCACCTCGTCCATGCTCATACCACTGGTAAGCAACTCGGAGATCTGTGTGAGCACAGCGGAGTATTCCGTGAGACTGCTCTCGTCCAGCCCGGTCGCCGCTTCCTTCACAGCATCCAGCGCTGCGGCGGCTTCATAAGAGTTCGCACCGTAGGTTTTCACTGCAGCATCGTAAGCCGTCAGCTTCGAAGCAAGGTTGGCCAGCGTGTCGCCGGTCTGCTGCATGCCCTCGTCGTTCCATACGGGGTTGACCAGCTGCGCCAGCGTCTGCGCGTACTCCCGCGCAGCGGCCAGTCTCTGCTCATTGTAGCTGGTGTTCAGGCTGGCCAGCGCCGCCTCCTTCTCAGCGCCATCCTCCATGAGCTGGATCAGGGCGTATTCGCTGTCGTACTGCGCGTCGATCTCACTGTTCAGCGTCGCCATGCCCTGGGCGGCGGCGACCATGGCGTTCTGGTACACGGACACATCCGCATCCTGCTGGCCACGGGCCTGGGCGCGAGCGACCTCGGCCTGCACCTTGTCGAGGATGGTCTGGAAGCCCTCCGTCTCGCTGTCGGGCTGCAGCTTGTAGCGGATGATGATGGCTTCACGCTGGTCGATAAGCTCCTGCAGGTGCAGCTTTTCATCATCGGTGAGATAGCCGTTCTGACGCTTCTTCAGCAGAGCGGAGATTTCCCTGTACATGCTGTCGAGGCTGTCGATGTCCGCCTGGATCTGATCAGATACGCCGGTGTACCCGGATTCCTTCGCCGAATCCTGGAGCGCCCGCAGCTCGGTGCGAGTGTTGTCTGTCAGGGACTTCCATGTGCTGATCCACTCGGCGACAATCTCATTCGTTTCGCCCTTGCCATCCGTCCAGACGTCGATCAGGCCGGTCATCCAGGCGCGGGCGCTCTTGGCGGTGTTGTCGCTCTTAAAGGCATCCTCGGACATGCCGAAGAAGGACAGGCCAGCGCCACTCTTTCCATAGAAGGTTTCGGCGGCGGTTTCCTTCCACTCCTTCGCCTTGTCGATCAGGGCCTGAGTTGCCTCCCGCGCCATTTTCGCGCCGGAA
>Ga0256404_1011665_pt1 | contig 11676 bp, 11 predicted proteins | sample RumenRJG_01DNA_FD_185990 | JGI IMG/M metagenome (GOLD analysis project Ga0256404, IMG submission 185990) | Bovine rumen microbial communities from Lethbridge, Alberta, Canada - RJG_01 | ecosystem: Host-associated > Mammals > Digestive system > Stomach > Rumen | place: Canada: Alberta | collected... | reverse complement strand
ACTCTCAGGCAGCTGCCGTCTCGATCATCGTACCGGTCGCCGTGGCAATCGGCATCGATCCGGTGGTCATCATCTCGTTCATTCCTTCTATCTATGGTTACTTCTTCATCCCGACGTATCCTTCCGACCTGGCCTGCATCAGCTTCGACCGCTCTGGCACGACCCACATCGGCAAGTACGTCCTGAACCACAGCTTCATGATTCCGGGCTTGATCGGCGTCATCACTGGTTCCTGCGTGGGCTATGTCATCGCGCATATCCTGTACTAATTGCGATACCAGCCTGAAGCTTTATTTCATCCCATATCGTAACAAAAAGGATGGTATCTATTTGATACCATCCTTTTTTATAAGGAGGCAATGTCATGAAAGAGTATACGTTTCACTATGGTCATGGTACGAAATCCTTTCGTCTGGATGAGAGCAAAGTCATTAAGGAAGTAGAGATGCCACAGGTCGCGCCGCTGACGGATATCAAACAGGCGGTGCTGGATGCTATCTATCATCCCATTGGCATGGGGCCCATCGATCAAGTCGTAAAACCCGGCGATACGATTACCTTTATCTGCAACGATCCCACGCGCGTGGCAAACAGCTTTGATTTTATGCCCGTGCTCGTCAATGAGATGAACCGGCTCGGCGTACCGGACGAGAATATGCAGATCGTGTTCTCGCTGGGTACGCATCGTCTGATGACGCAGGAGGAAATGGCCGAGGGCGTCGGCAAGGAAGTGGCTGGTCGTCTGAGGATGTTCAACAGCGACTGCAACGTGCCCTCAGATTTCGAATATTTCGGCACAACGAGTCGCTTTACGCCCGTGCTCATCAACAAACATATCTGTCATAGCGACCATGTATTTCTAACTGGTACTATCGTACACCATTACTTCAGTGGCTACGGCGGCGGCCGCAAGGCCGTGCTGCCAGGCTGCGCGGCCATGGAGACTGTGCGCCACAACCATAGCTTCATGATGGATCCGCACGCAGGCCTCGGCAAGACGACGGGCAATCCGGTTTATGAGGATCAGATGGAGGGCGTGGCCCTCTGGGCGAAGGGGCGCTCGGTCATCCTATTCAATGCGATCCTCGACGCGGAGCACCGCTTCCTGCGCATGTTTGCAGGCGACTACATCAAGGCGCATCATGAGGCATGCAAGTTCGTCGATGAGGTCTACGGCGTGCCCATCCCTGCGCAGGCCGATATCACGATTGCCAGTTGCGGCGGCTACCCCAAGGACATCAACGTCTACCAGATGCAGAAAACCATGGATAACGCAGTGCTTGCGACGAAGCCTGGCGGCGTCGTCATTCTGCTCGCGGAGTGCGAGGAGGGCAGCGGCAGCAAGGTGCTCGAGAATACCTGCCGCGAGCTCAAGACGGCCGATGCCATCGAGGCGAAGCTGCGCGAGCGCTTTGTCATCGGCGCCAACAAGGCCTATGCGATCACGCGCCTGACGAAAAAGGCTCATTTCATCCTCGTGACGAGCCTAGAACGCCAGCTGGCCAAGGACATGCTCTTCGACGGTGCCGTCGATACGGTAGGCGAGGCCCTGCAACTCGCACAGAACTACGTCAGCGCCGACCCCAGCTACATCCTCATGCCCACGGGCAGCCTCACGGTACCGCTCTATCGACCGTAAAATCTTGATTTTTCAAGAGGTTAGCGATATAATATAGACAAAGGAAGCCACCGATAGACGGCTGGCAACCTCGCTAGTTGATTAAACGTTATATTTCAAACGATAACCGCCTAAGCTGGTCACTCGGGGCGGTTATTGTTGTTTTATGACAACCAGAATGCAGAGCATCAGGAATAAAATCACGATGATATCATTCATGGATCTCACCTCCGTAAAGGTATTGCGACCTTTCTGCGAGGCTTGACCAACCGCCTACCGTTATGGTGACTCCTTGCGCTGATTATATCATTTGCTTCTTTTGAAAGCAATAAGGTGAATATACAGAAATAGGCAGCTGTGCGATTTTGCACAGCTGCCTATTGTCGTTACGGAGGATGAAGGCGTCAAACCTTGAATTTGGCGACCTGCTCCTTGAGTTTGTTGGCACCTGCCTGGGATTCGTTGACTTTATTGAGGATGGCGTTGGCCTTGTCTGCGACAAGCGAGACCTTTTCGGCAACCTGGGTGTTGCCGACGGCCTCTTCGTGCGTGGCCTTGGCGATTTCTTCCATGGCCTGGTTCATCGTCGTCATATCCCGGGCAACCTGCTGCGAGGCCGCATTGCTCTTGCGTGCGAAGTCACGCAGGTAATCGGCATCAGCAAGGTACTGGACAGCCGTCTGGTTGATGGCCTCATAGTCCTTGGCAATATTTTGCTCCATGAACTGCAGCAGACCGAAGGCACCTTTTGAGAGGTCCTGCACGGAGCCCGTCACACGTCCGGTGAGGGACTGGATTTTTTCTGCGGTTTGCTGGCTTTGTTCCGCGAGCTTGCGTACCTCATCGGCAACCACGGAGAAACCGCGCCCAGCCTCGCCCGCACGGGCGGCCTCGATGGCGGCGTTGAGGGCGAGCAGGTTTGTCTGCTCGGCGATATCGGTGATGTCCGTAGTGAGCGTGTTGATCTGATCGACAACTTTGGTGGCCTCGATGGCCTGCTCTACAGAATCCTTGGTCTCATAGTAGATATCATGCGCTTTTTGGCTGGAATGTTCCATATCCTGCTTGAGCTTGCCGGCGCGTTCGGCTACTTCATTGGTGTAGGCCTCGCTGTCCTTTGCCTCATCGGCATTGTGCTGGATGCCTTCGCCAATCTGGTCGGCAAGGTGTTGCAGGTTTGCAGTGGAGGAGGCAGTTTCTTCCATGCCGGCCGACATTTCTTCCGTGGCGGCGGACATATCCTGGGCACCATCGTTGAGACTGCCGACGAGTTCCTGTACCTCGTGAACCATAGCGACGCTGCTCTCTGCTTCATCATGTACCTGTTTGAGGAAGGTGCGCAGGGACTGCTGCATCTTTTCGAGGGCAGTGATCATCTCGCCCACCTCGTCGCGGCGCTTGGCCAGTTCCGGCGGCAACGCCTGCGTGAGGTCGCCGTCGGCTACAGCGTGCAGCATGTTGACAGAGTGCCCCAATGGTCTTGCAATGCCGCGTGCGATAAGCGTTGCGGAAACAAGGCCGATGATCAGGCCGAGGATGATGATGCCGACAAAGATTTTGATTGTGCGGTCGTAGGCAGCACTGGTTAGCTCGAATTGCGTTTTGCCCTGTGCGATGTTATCCGGCGTGAGATCGCCGAGGGTGGCACTCACTGCTTTTACGCCGCTGAGACTCTGCATGAGGCGGGCCTTGTCGGCAGGGCTGTTCGTGAGGTTCGCAGCTCCCTTTGCGTCTGCGGACAGCTGCGTGAGCTGGCTGCTCAGGGTATCCAGTGCTTTCTGTGCACGATCGCTGGAATCGATGGAGCGTATTTTATCCGCGTCGTCCTGAATGGCGGCTGCGCGCTTGGCGATATCGTCGAGCAGCAGTTTTTGGTTTTCCGGCGTGAAATCCTGCTGCAGCAAGTAATCCGTGTTGCTCTCCATGCCGCGCAACTGCGTGGTGGCATCGTTGAGGTATTGTGCCGTCATGAGGTTATAGTGGTACATGTCATCGACAGCCTGACGTGAGCGGGCGTTGGTGTAGATGCCGACGCCGGCCACAATACATGTGATGATGAGCATGATGGTGGCGAGCAGCAAAATCTTGATTTGTACACTTAAGTTTTTCAAGCGTCACACCTCCAATCAATGAAATTGGGCTACGTTATCTTTGGTTATGGCGATAAAGGGAACCTTTTCATCGTCGGTCGTCTGGCCGGACGACAGCATTTTCTGGAGCAGGGACATGATGGTCTCTGCAGACTTGTCTGCATCCTGTTTGACGGTCAGGCTCATGTCGCCATTGGCAACGGCCTTGAGCGCGTTGTCGCCTGCGTCGATGCCGCAGACGAGGATGTTGCTGTTGAAGCGGCCAGCGGCCTTCATGGCGCGCACGCCGCCGAGGGCCATGTCGTCGTTGGCCGCGACGATAGCGTCAATCTCGGGGAAGAGTCTCAGCCAAAGGGTCATGGATTTGAGGGCTTCGACCTCGCTCCAGCCTGCGTCGGCAGAGGCGAGCAACTGGACATCCGGGCGTTTGTCGAGACAGGCTTCCTTAAATCCTGCCCAGCGTTCCTGGGAGGAGACGAGGCTGCTCTCGCCCATGAAATAGACGATCTTTGCGCCCTGTTTCAGGTGCTTGGCCATGTATTCGCCCTGTACGCGGCCGGCCTGGCGTTCATCGGAATGTACCTGTGCGACGGTGCCACCTGCGATATCGCGGTTCGTCACGAGCACGGGGATACCGGCTTTGTTCGCCTTCTCGACCGATGGTTTGAGTGCATTGGCATCGACGGGAAGCAGGACGATAGCGGCCGGCTTCTTTTCGATGACCTCGTTCATCTGGTCGATCTGGGCATTCGCATCCATTTTTGCACTGGTGAATTCCAATGTGTAGCCCTGTGCGGATGCGGCTTGCTCCAAAGCTGTGCAGAGCTGTCCCGGGAAGCCTGCTTTTTCATCGTGGGAGACAAAAGCAATGGACTTGGCCCCGCTGCCGCTGCCACCGCACCCTGCTGATACGATGATCATACATAGCGCGATGAGGAGCAGCAAGCATTTTTTTGCATGTTGCATACGTAAACACTCCTTTTATTCCAGTGTATTCCATAGCTTATTTTACGATAACAGGCGGAGTATATCCAATCCTATTTATGGTATTAGAAACGATTGGCGAATTTCCTGCTGCCTGTATAAATTATACACCCAACAGGAAGCGTATGTTCCGTGTATTATACAAATAACGCTCAGGCCCGTAAATGAGCCTGAGCGTTGTCTTGCTGTTATGGATTGCCTTTCAGCAGATTATTTGCCAAAGTAACGGTCAAAGAGTCCTTTGAAGCCACAGCCGTGACGTGCCTCATCCTTGGCCATCTCATGTACTGTGTCATGGACGGCATCGAGATTGAGCTGTTTTGCAAGCGTAGCGAGCTCCTTCTTGCCTGCGCATGCACCATGTTCGGCATCGATGCGCATCGTGAGGTTCTTCTTCGTGCTGTTCGTGAGCACTTCCCCCAGCAGCTCGGCGAACTTCGCCGCATGCTCAGCTTCCTCGAATGCATAGCGCTTGAAGGCTTCGGCAATCTCCGGATAGCCTTCGCGATCTGCCTGACGGCTCATGGCCAGATACATGCCTACTTCGGAGCACTCGCCCGTGAAGTTCTGGCGCAGGCCTTCAAGGATGCGGGGGTCAGTATCCTTGGCCGTGCCGACATGGTGCTCGTCAGCGAACGTCATCTCACCGGACTGCTCTACGAATTTGGAAGCAGGTGCATGGCAGATCGGGCACTCTGCCGGAGCCTGGTCGCCCTCATAGACATAGCCGCAAACCGTGCAAACAAATTTTTTCATGTCAAAACCCTCCTATAATATAACACATACGAATATACATAATCTTGTTTCCTCTTGCGAGCCTTTGTTCGCCTCGCAATCGGTATGGCTTTATTATACGACAGATAGAGCAAGAGAGAAACCACCATTTTTGATGATTATCAGCATTTAAATCTTCAAATTGCCATTATACAACATTATACTCAGTTTTATACATATTTTGCAAAATAATTATTAACGGAGAATAACTATTGATAATGGAGAGGCGGAGAACGGCAAAGAAGATTTACAGAAAACGTAGCATGGAGTATAATACGACCTGAATGTTTTATTTGATATAGGAGAGCTGATAGCAGAAGATGTTTACATGTTTGACGCATTCCCCGGAGGAAACCGCAGCTTTGGCGGAGCTTGTGGGTCAAAGAGTCCACGAGGGTACCGTGATCTGCCTGGAGGGGGATCTCGGTGCGGGCAAGACGCTGTTTGTCCAAAGCTTTGCGCGTACGCTGGGCGTGGAAGGGGAAGTCACGAGTCCGACGTTTAATCTCATGAACATCTATGAGGGCATCTGCCCCATTTACCATTTCGACCTCTATCGCTTGGAGTCCGAACAGGAGCTCGAGGAAATTGGCTTCTATGAATATACCGATGAGCCCGAGGGCATCGTGCTCATCGAGTGGGCCGACAAGTTCCCCGATTCCCTGCCTGAGGATTACGTGCGTATCTGCATTTCGCGCGGCGAGGGGGAGGAGACGTTGCGCACCATCACCTTCAGCAGCGTAGGCGAGGCGTATCAGGCTTTTGTAAAGGAGTTGTCCGAAATTGTCTATCTTGGCGATTGATACCGCGACGCAGGTCAGCAGCGTAGCCGTGGCTTCAGAGGAGAAGCTGGCGGCAGAGCTCACGATGCAGGCGCGGCTCACGCATTCGGAGACCCTGATGCCCCATATCGAGCAGGTGCTGCAGATGGCGGGCGTCAAAAAGGCAGAGCTCGACGGCATCGCCGTGAGCATCGGGCCGGGCTCCTTTACGGGCCTGCGCATCGGTCTCGCGGCGGCCAAAGCCATGGCCTACGTGCTGCAGAAGCCGCTCGTGGGCGTATCGACGCTGGCGGCACTGGCGGCGCATTTCCCCGTGCCTGGCGTGCATATCGTCAGCTTGCTCGATGCGCAGAAGGGCAACGCCTATCGCGAGGTTTTTCACTGGGAGAAGGGCAGACTCGTAAGCGAGCAGCCCGTGACTGTGGCGAACCTGAAGGACATTGTCGCCGCGTGCGGCGAGCTCACTGGCCATGTCGTGCTGACGGGCGATATCGCCGCGAAAAAGGTGCGCGGCAAGCTCGAACTGCCCGCCAACGTGCAGCTGGCACCGGCGCATCAGCTCATGCCGCGTGCAGCCAACGTGGCCATGCTCGGCCTGCAACGTCTCATGGCGGGCGAGCAGGATAACGTGATGGACCTCGAGCCTTGGTATATCCGCCGCAGCGAAGCAGAGGTGCTTTGGGAGAAACGCCATCCGGAGGCAGCAAAATGAGCGTGAGCTTTCGCGAAATGGTGCCCGATGACGCCGATGTGGTGGCGGCAGTGGAGGCAGCATGCTTCCCCGTGCCGTGGTCGCGGGAGTCGTTTTGGCGCGAGGCGTCCAACGAGCACACCTGTTACCGGCTGGCCGTGGCGGATGAGCAGGTAGTCGGCTTTGCGGGCTGCTGGGTGACCTGCGATGAGGCGCAGATTACGAATATCGCCTTGCTGCCGGATTGGCGCGGACAGGGACTCGGGACCAGGCTCATGGCGGACCTCATGGCGGCCGCGAAGGCGCGAGGCTGCACGGCGATGACGCTGGAGGTGCGCCCCTCGAATACGGCAGCGCTGGCGCTCTATCACCATTACGGCTTCAAGGAGGCCGGACGGCGCAAGGGCTATTATACGGACAACGGCGAGGATGCTATCATCATGTGGCTGACGCGCTTATGATACTTAGAACAATAATAGGATGTGAATAGCGTGCGTGAAATACTTACTTTGGGCATTGAGTCCAGCTGCGATGAGACGTCGGCGTCCGTACTGCGCGGCGGGCGGGAGATTCTCTCCAATGTGATCTCGACCCAGATCCCCGTGCATCAGAAATTCGGCGGCGTGGTACCGGAGATTGCCTCGCGCAAGCATATCGTGAATATCATGCCAGTCATCGATGAGGCTCTGCGGCAAGCGGATGTGCAGCTCGCGGACATCGATCAGGTGGCCGTGACCTACGGGCCGGGGCTCGTTGGCGCCCTGCTCGTGGGTGTCTCGGCGGCCAAGGGGCTGGCCTTCGCCATGGACAAGCCGCTCATTGGCGTCAACCATCTGGAGGGACATATTTTCGCGAACTTTCTCTCGGAGCCGACACTGGAGCCGCCCTTCATGGCACTTGTGGTATCGGGCGGCCATACGGCGCTCGTGGACGTGCGCGGCTACAACAATTTTCATCTCATGGGGCAGACGCGTGACGATGCGGCAGGTGAGGCCTTCGACAAGATTGCCCGCGTCATGGGACTGCCCTATCCCGGCGGCCCGCGCATCGACGCGCTGGCCAAGGAAGGAAAGGCGAGCATCGACTTCCCCGAGGCGCTTGTTGGCAAGGGAAACTATGAGTTCAGCTTCAGCGGCCTGAAATCGGCCGTGCTCAACTACATCAACAGTGAGAAGATGAAGGGGCACGAGCTGAACAAGCCGGACATCGCGGCCTCCTTCCAGCATGCGGTCATCGACGTACTCGTGGGTAAGGCTTTCGAGGCCGTCAAGGAAGCGGGAAGCGATACACTCGTGCTCGCAGGCGGCGTTGCCGCGAACAGCGGCCTCGAGGCGCGCCTGCGTGCCGAAGCCGCGCGCCGGCACGTGACCTTCCACTACCCCAGCAAGATTCTCTGCACGGATAACGCCGCGATGATTGCCTGCCGTGGCTACTATCAAGCACAGGCCGGCCGCTTCAGCGACCTCTATCTCAACGCTGTGCCGGGACTGGATTTGGAAGAGGTCGCCGAGAAAAGCCCTGCACACGCAGATTGACATACCGTTGCTTAATCAAGCAGAGTTCAATAGGGGGATGTTACAATTGATGCAAGAAAAGAAATGGAATCAGTGTTTTTTATTGGCTGGGTTAATCGGCTGCGCAGCAAGCTTTTTTGGCTATCAGGCAATCCCGGCGTCCTACGCCTGTGCGGCGGAAAACCATACTTCGGCTGTGTCTGAAGGTAAAGATAAAGTTCTTGGTAACAGACAGGAATATTCATTTGCAGAGTATATAAAGCGTGTAAAAGCAGGGTGGGATTCAAAACACTTGGATCAGGCTTTAGAGGACGCCAATCATCTTGTATCGTTACGACCGCAGGATCCTAGGGGTTATTTGCTTCGTGCTGCTACCTATGCGCAGATGCAAAAATATCAAGAATCTCTCGAAGACTGCAATAAGACGTTGCAACTAGCCCCAAAAGTAGCCGAAGCATATGTTATGCGAGGTGCAGTTTACTCGGCCCAGGGAGATTTCCCACGTGCATTGGCAGACTATCAGCAAGCAGTTGCATTGAAACCGAATAATGTGAAGGTGCATAATGATTTAGCAGGTGTATATGGGCATCTAAAACAATATGATCAAGAGATCGCGGAATCGGATCAGGTCCTGCGGTTGGATCCTAAAAATGCGCTGGCCTATATGTATAAGGGTACCGCTTATGGCGAGAAGAAAGACTATATTAAGGCGCTCGAAAATTTCAATAAGGTCATTGACTTGTCGGCGGACAAGAATATGCTTTATGTCGGTCAGTCAATGAGAGCGTATGCCTATACCAAAATGAAAAAGTTCGACCTTGCATTGGCAGATTATAATCAAGCCATTGCTCTGCAGCCAAATCGCGAACTAGCATATAGTTATCGTGGCTATATGTATGTTGATCAGGGTAAATATGATAAGGCTGTCGGTGATTTCGATCACGCTATCCGGCTCGATAAAAAATCAGCTCGGGCTTACGCAGGTCGCGCCACAGCTTATCAAAAACTCGGCCGTAACGACGATGCACGTAAAGATGCCGAGCAAGCACTTTCTCTGCAGAAAAATAATAAAGAGGCAGCAAAGGTTCTGAAAGAGTTGAAGGCAAAGAAAAAATAAGTTTTGAGAAAACCGTCAGATTATAATGCGAACAAGCAGGAGGATTTGATATGAAGATTTTGCGTGTGATGGAACGTTTGTTCCTTATTTTGACGCTTTGTGTCGGTTTCGGCTGCTTGACGATTCCCTCGGCTTCGGCGGGATATGCGTTGGAAGGACGGTATTGGAATGGCGATCCGAATTATCCGTTGGCGTATTATCATGCAGGTGCAAATGAGTATGTTGATTTGAGTTCGTGCACATTTGTTTATAATCACCCTGATGAGTATGAATTTGCAGCGATTACAGTTATGGACGGATATGACTGGTCACGGACGGATACGTACTACTTCCGTCAGAAAAAAGATGGTAAGAGCTTGCCAGAGTATCGGGAAAACAACGAAAATTGGAAGACACTTCCCTCATGGAAAGGGATCAGTCTCAAAGATGAATTAAAGTTCGACGGTTATATGACATTTGCAAGTCGCTATGCGCCATTTGCACATCAAGTTTTCATCATTGTGTATGAAAAAATGTGGGGTGTGACGTATAGCGAGCTTTGAGGGAGAAGGTACAGGAGGCCTAGCAGACCAGATCGTTTAATAGAAAATCGGCGATGTGCATGGTTTGCACGCCCTCGTAGTTTCCCTCAGCAAAGGGGCTGAGGGTGAGCACGTATTTGGGATAGTTGTCAGGAATGGTGGCCAGACGGGAGTATTCGCGTTTGGCCGTTTTTTCGTTGGGCATCTCTTGTGTGACTTGAATGTAGACCTTTTCGTTTTGGCGCACAGCCACGAAGTCGATTTCGGCTGCACCGTCTTTGCCGATATAGACGTTATAACCGCGGCGCCGAAGCTCCAGATAGACAACATTCTCCAAACTGGCGGCAACACTATCAGGAGTGAAGCCCAGAACAGAGTAGCGCAGGGCAGTATCGGCAAGATAGAATTTTTCCTGCGTCTTGAGCAGTGCTTTGCCCTGTATGTCATAGCGGCTGCAACGATGCAGGAGATAGGCTTTTTCTAGTTTCTCCAGATAGGAATATACAGTCTCATTGTCCAGTTTGCGGTGTTCAGCCTTGAGATAGTCGGAAATGGATTTGGCTGAGAATGTATTACCGACGTTGTTAAAGACGTATTTGACGATGCGTTCCAGCTGATCAACCTTGCGAATCTGATTGCGGCGGACGATATCAGAAAAAATCGTTGAGTTGTAGATATCTCGCACGATGGTGTAGGTCTCATCTGGCGTATAGGCGCGTAAATTCAATGCAGGGAAGCCACCTAGCTGGATGTAAGGGACGAGCTCGTCGCGAGGATTGCTAACCTGCGTATAAGTGGCTTTGAAAGTTAAGTATTCCTGGAAGGATAAGGTGTAGATAGGGAAGGAAATATAGCGCCCAGTCAAATAAGTGGCAATCTCAGCAGATAACATGCGGGAGTTGGAGCCGGTAACGTAGATGTCTGCATCGTAGTCTGCAGCTAGTGAGTTTACTACACGTTCCCAGCCGTCGATTTCCTGTACCTCGTCGAGGAAGAGGTAGTAATGCTGACCATCGGCCAGCTTGGTCTTCAGCATTTGAAACATAGTTGCAGCTGTCAGCCCATCATATTCCATGGAATCAAAGCGATAGCTCAGAATTTGTGCTTGGCTCACATGGCGTTCGGTTTGAAGCTGCTTGATAATCATCTTTAGCAGCGTGGACTTGCCACAACGCCGTACACCAGTCAGAATCTTGACAAAGGGCGTATCTACATAAGGCATAATGCGCTTTATGTACAAAGGTCTTGGTATCATGAAATCACCTCTATTCCATTATACTTTTTTTCTCCTGTAAAGCAATAATTTTTGCGGATATAATCATAAAAACTTTCTTGTACGGTATTTTTTGCGGATATGAAACAAATGGTTATTTTTTTACTTAGCCACAAAAGCAGGAATTGGCGGACATACTAACGAAAATACCATATAAATCTTTTTTGCCTTTGTTATACTTGTCTGAAAGCTTCCTGTATACTAATAAATGAGCGCAGGGGTTGACTAAAAAACGTACCTCATGTAAATTCAAATCTATTACTGACCAGCTCAAAGTTAGTAAAATTTGAATAACGAGGTACGTACCATGAA
>Ga0256404_1011664_pt1 | contig 11677 bp, 10 predicted proteins | sample RumenRJG_01DNA_FD_185990 | JGI IMG/M metagenome (GOLD analysis project Ga0256404, IMG submission 185990) | Bovine rumen microbial communities from Lethbridge, Alberta, Canada - RJG_01 | ecosystem: Host-associated > Mammals > Digestive system > Stomach > Rumen | place: Canada: Alberta | collected... | reverse complement strand
CGGGACATCAAAATGCGGTTACTCGACAACCGTGCCACTTTTCTTCAGAAGATGACCAATGAACTGAACTGGCGGATGAAGGAGGATGACCGCAAACATGCGGCAAGGCGATAACCTTACAATGTCAGGAGCTGGCTTGTCTTTGCTCAATAGAAGTATGCATCTAGCTGTCCGACACGCAGTTTGTTCAGTTTGTTAGTCAGCACTGGTGCAATCTGCAAATCTTCCGTAAAAGGAGTGGCAGGGAATCTTTCAACGGTTTCCTGCCCTTTTTCTATCAGGGTGGCCAGATAGGCTGCTTTTGAGGTTCAATATTATAAATTGGTACGGCAGCTGAAATCCTTTTTAGTTAAAATTAAAGTAACTGCTAGATAGGTGCGAACATTTTTTGTTTAAATTGCGTAGAATCCTTGAAGTTATCTCAATTATTTTATAGGTCCAAACAACATATTCATATCTTCTCTTAACACTGGTATTTCCAAATCAGCCAATTTCTTGTTCCTAACTTCTATGTGATTTAGCAAGTGAAGAACTGTATCATAAGTTAAGGGGTAAGAAAAGTTCTTTTCCATTACTAATTTCAACACTTTACTTCTTTTTGTTCTAAATAACTGTTTTGCTATCTCATTGTTGTTAGAAAGGAAGTCTTGAATTTCTTGAGACAAACACTTGTCAGCAAATCTTAATCTCATTTTATTACGCATCATTGCATCCCATGCCCCCTTCTTGTATTGAGCATACGATAACCTATCAAACAGTGTTAACAATGACCACTCACTACTTTCAAGCGTTGCATAAATACCGTTGAGCAGACGCGATTCTTCCGAATAATCAGTCCAGTCATCTTTACATTTATAACGTAAATCATGTTCGACCTCATGCCACCCTTCTGAAAGAATGGTTCGAATTTGGATTTCATATGTATCGTCTATTAAATCTGGATATTCTGTATTTTTTATAGCAACTTGCATATCACCTTTAAGAGACTCCGGAACCCGCATGACCAAATTTAGCCTTTTGGGACAGAATTTATCAACTTCTGCAGCATCAACAGATTCACTATCAAAATTGGGCAGGTTTTTTAAATAATCATGAACCAATTCCACATCATCAGTAAAATATAATGTTATTCGTAATGCAAGTAAATCCTGCATCTTCTTACCTTCAATTCTATATGTCTCAACTTTTTTCTCAAGCTTATTTTTTGTCGATAATCCAGACTTCGCTCTGTAAAAAATGTGGTACATGACACCACACTTATTCAATACAGACTCTAAGTCTGCAACAATTTCTTTTAATACTTTATCTGCTGCATTCATGACTGTATATTCTTACGATAGTAATTAATGCCTATTTTGGATATATGAGAATTATTTCCATCTACCAACAACATCCCATTCTTCTTCAATAAGTTGAATGTTGCAAACACCACATCAAGATCATTTTTTTCAAACTCTTTTCGAATTGCTGAAATATAGCGCATTTTCGGAGTTTTACCGTCAACCTTGAAATATTTGCCAAGTATCTGTAATTCAAGATTTATATCTTCAATTTCATGTTGTGAAATACTCTTTTCTATCTCAATAGAAGCGATGAAACCAGTATTATAATCATCACATCCGTAACAATGAATCTGACGTGCAACATGACATATTTCTGAATCAACCTTTTTACAGCCAACAAATCGACATCCTGTAAAAGTAACATTTGAAAATGCGCTTGTATCAAAAATGCATTTCTCAAACGTGGTGTCTACAAAGGATACATCGACAAATTGACAATCATTACTCGAAAATACGATACCATTGAATTCATAAGAATTAACACCTTCACATTTGTATGAGCCCAGGATCTTTCCTTTTAATATACAATCCGTTGCTATTGCTAATGAAAAAGACATACGCTCTTTAGTACTCGAAAGAATTTTCCAAAGTGCTTGCTTATCTATATTTGAAGAGTATTTAAAGGCAGTTACAGCAAGTTCTAACAAATTCTCTGGCAGCGGATTTAACCTTTGCAAATATGCAGCACCATCTTTTACCATACCCTTTCCTAATAAATAACCAAATATAAATTCATTGACAAAAGTAACAAAGTCCTTATTTCCAACTCGGTCTAACAAGGCATGATTGGTAAGAGTGTCAGCTAATTCATCTAACGTTTGCTTTGTTGTCATTGAATCTTTATAGAAAACCAAGTCAGACTCATTGTAGTCTTTTATTAGTTCCTTAATAAACGCCCTACTTTCACCAGTTATATCAAATTCAGCCAAAGCTTTTGCCAAATTTTCAAAAATTTTCATCTGGTCTTCCCATCGAATAGTTAGGTTCTGCCTTTCCTTTTCTCGATTGAGTAAGAACATAAAGAAATTATCTGTTATTGTTTCGGGAAACAGCATTAGTTCTTCAAATTCCTCACTGCCAACATTTCTCAAGTATGTCAATAGTACAGGATTTGATATACTTTCTAGAGGAATTTCTCTTTTACTTATTTCATCGTATCTGTCAGATGACAACCATTCTTTAATGTCTGGCTTATCTAATTGAAATCTTACAACATCAAAATTACCTTTATATGAATCAACCCATGCTTCAAATTCTGCTCCTGCAAAAATGGCGGTTTTTCGTGAAGTAAGTATTACCTTTGCCTCATCGGTTAGCAAATCTCCTATAGTGGAAAGCATTGTTTCCACTTGTTCAAATTCATTCAGTTGGTCTGCTTTTCCTGAATCAATGTCTTTTGAAAGTAATTCATCAAAGCCATCAATAATTAGGGGGATTCGTCCCTTTTTGATGTTATAAACAACCAAATCTTGTTTAGCAGTTGTATCTTTTTCATTATCTATCTCTGACCAAAGAACGTATTTAAATTGTTTGGCATCTCTATTCCTAGATAATTCGGTAAAAATAGGTTTGTGGTAATCCGTTGCACCAATAAAGGATTTATAAACCTCATATGCCGTACATGTTTTACCCAAACCAGCAGCTGCTTCAACTATAATAAGGCGAGCACCTTTTTTGCTTATTTCTCGCATTATGGCAGAAATAATATCCTTTGTTCCAAGCATTTGGCTATCTGTTTCCTCACTATAAACAGAATAAGGCATGCTTATATACTGATACTTAATATTCGCATTACAATAATGCTTTACCTGACTCGCAGCATAATCATTGTATCTCTTCTTAATATCAGATTCTGTTGTTTGAATATTGAAAAAGCCGCTGAATAAATAATACTCAGCCATTTCTATTGTGTCAAATCTTTGCTTCTTAGCATGGTATCCCAATTTAGAATATTGGGCAAGTATTTTATCTACATCACTATCATCCAATACAACAACTTCAGCTCCGTGATACATACCTTGATTGAGTACATATACCCTATATGAAGCGTTAAGCTCTTTAGCTTCGTATCCATATTCGTGAAATAGAATATCTAATTCTTTTACATCCATATTTTGTGTTGTTTTATGTATTTGTTGTACTATTGAAATTTCTTAAGTATTTCTACAAGCTTTCCTAGCTCCGAGTAAGTACCCTTTAGTTTCTCATTCGTCGAGCGATTCGCATTGGTTACAGCCTTATAGAGGCTACCGCCATGCCGTTAAAAATAGCTATGTAGTTCTTTTGTCTTGATGAAGAACTCAATCGTTTTCCGATATTCTACACACTGGTTCAAATCTTTTAGCAACGATTTCAGATTGTCGTATGGACGTGATGTGTAGCGGAAATAGTATAGGAAGAACTGTTCTGTGAAAAAGGTAATTCTTTTACCCAAAAATTCCTTATCATAGATGTAATTCTTGCTCTATTATTATTCCGCTACAAAATTACAATTTATTATCTTTTTATGCAAATAAAACTATGAAAATTTTGTCATTGTCCTACGTTTTTTTGTAATTTTTATCAAAAAAATAACTATATAAGTGGTGCTTCTTATCCTATTTAATCATTATTTCTGCTGCAAAAGATGTTGCAGTGCCGGGTCATTTTTGATTCGCTCCAACTCGTCACGGACAATCTGCTTGACCTCGTCTTTGATGCGGTTGTAATTGTCGCGGATAGTCTGCTCCATTGTGTCGTTTCCGTTGGCATCTGTGAAGTCAGCAATGACGGGGATAGGCTCATAGCGCTTCATCTCTGCATCCACCTTTGCGGAGTCCACCAAAATCTCAGCATGGAAAATCTTCTGTTCGATACGTTCTTTGAAGTTGTCGGACACGGAGCCGACAAACATGCCCTGTGTCAGTCCAGATATTTTGCTGGGCGGAATAAGACTATCCATCTGTGTGTTGATAGAGGTGGAAACGTCCTGTCTATTGATGGAAATCGACTGACGCTTCTGCAGCACTTTTCCAAACCGTTCACTGAGTTGCTTGGCGGTCTCGCCGACGACCTGCCCGCTGAAGATGTTACCTACGGTGTTCATCACCACCTTCGCCTCCTTGTCGCCATAGTCACGTACAAGTTGGGAAAAGTCCTGAAAGCCGAGACATACCGCCACCTTGTTGCTTCTTGCGGTGGCAATGAGGTTATCCAGTCCCTTGAAATAGATGGTGGGCAATTCGTCAATGATGACCGATGACTTCAACTTCCCTTTTTTGTTAATCAGTTTGACGATACGGCTGTTATACAGGCCGAGGGCTGCACCATAGATGTTCTGACGGTCGGGATTGTTGCCGACGCAGAGGATTTTCGGCTCATCGGGATTGTTGATGTCAAGCGTAAACTCGCTGTCGGACATCACCCAATAGAGTTGTGGGGAAATCATTCGTGACAGAGGAATCTTGGCACTGGCTATCTGTCCCTGCAACTGTTCCTGCGCACCGCCGAGCCATGCGTCCATGAAGGGCGAAAGGTAGTTTTCCAGTTCTGGGTAGGACGTGAGAATCGGGAAAATGTCCTCGTATCTGCGGTTAAGCAATTCTATCGCATGGGGGAATGTACAGAATTTGCCGCCTTGATAGAGCCGTAAGAACCATATCACTGCGGCAAAGAGGATGATGGGCGATTCCACGAAGAAGTCACCTTGCTTCTGTACCCATGTTCGGTTTAGATTAAGCATGATGGTGTAGGCACTCTCGTATGCATCGGCAATGTCCGTCATAAAGTCGGGATGAATGGGGTTGCAACGATGGCTGCGCCGTGGGTCGTCGAAGTTGATGACATAGAATTTCGGTTTGACCTTGTATCCTTTTGAATGATGGAGCAGATGGTTGTAGGCAATCATCGACAGGTCGGGAAACTTGAAGTCATAGATGTATGCCGAATAGCCCTTTTCTATTTGCTGTTTGATAAAATTGTTCACTACGGCGTATGACTTGCCGCTGCCCGGTGTTCCGAGAACGATGGTGGCACGAAAGGGGTTAACTACGTTAATCCAACCCTTGTTCCATTTCTTTCTGTAGTAAAAACGAGTGGGCAGATTCACCGAATACTCGTTCTCCATCAGCCGTGTCTCCTGCATGAAGCTTTCGTTCTCGTTATTGAAAACGTCCTCCATCAGATTGTGCTTCAGCAGTCGGCTCATCCACAGGCCAGCCATCATCAGACAGACATAGCCGATGGCAATGGTGAGGATGTAGAGTGCCGTCACCACATCCGTGTGAATGGGCAACAGCAGCATCCACCAGTTGACGATAAAGTAGAATACAAAGCCAGCACCGAGGACTGCCCAAATTCTCGGCCAAGTGATTTTCTCACCCTTTACCCCTTTTGTGCCAAGGCATGAAAGGGCAAGCAATAGCAAGGCAAAAATCTTGCTGTAAAGGATGGAATGAAATAACCCTGCCTCACGGTTGAAGTTCAGCAGGATTCTATCCACCACACCGATATTGATGCCATGTCCCTTGACGGTTGCATAGCAGTACCAGTACACATTCATCACCACAAGGATGATGCTCACGGCACGGAGAAAGTCCATGATTTTCGCCAATGCCCTCAAATCGTCTTCTTGTTGCATGTTTTTTGATTAAATGGTAATAAAATAATTGTTGAATGGTGTTTGTTTAGGGTTTCAGACCACGACGTTTTCTCTTTTTCCTTTGCATCCTTCTTCTGAACTCTTCTTCGGCAGGGTCAACTGCAGGGTTGTCGGTGGTGAACAAGCCGAAGCCGTCAAAATCGGAATGGGAGCGATTCGTTTGCCCGATGCTTTGTCCCTGCTGTGTTTGCCCGTGTTCGTGAGGACTGTTGAAATGCAAATCCAATGCATTGGCTGATAGTTCCTTGCACATCCTCGAACCATTCAGGGCACTGCGGCTGTCGTGGTCGATGAATGTGGCTCCATAGATGCGTCCTGTTTCCGTGTAACGGAAAACTACATCCATCTCCTGCTGTTGTAGTCGCTCTTTGAAATCTTCCACATTGGAACTTGCTGCCAGTATGGGCATTATCTTTTCTTTCAGCGAGGCGGTTATGCCCTTGTCTAAAATCTGTTTCTTCGACCATGCAAAACGCTTCTGCACCGCCTCGTAGCCGACTGACGGCCCGATTTTGGAAGCTTTGAATGGATTGCCCACCTTATTTCCGTTGTCATCGGTGGCAGAATAGACCAGTCCGTGATATTCACGGTTTCGGGCAATGCCCCTTGTTTCCTCTGCACATATGTTATATATGGAAAGCACGGAACGGAGTTCGCCTAACGTCTGATAGTGGTAGCCACGCACAACCGCCTTGATCGTGTTTACCATCTGCCTTTTCACGTCCCCCTCATAGACATTCACTTTTCTGAGAGGTGTTTCAGAAATCCCCTGCCCACGTTCTGCCGTATGCAGGTTGTACTTCTTTTCCAGTTCCCTTGTGGCCTTCTTGCTTAGGTAAAAATTGTTGCTGGAGCTGATGGCCTTTCCGTCCTCCTTGACCCGAATAGTGACGATGTGCATGTGGTGGCGGTCGATGTCCTCATGCTTATAGACCATGTAAGGCTGTCCGCCAAAACCAATCATCTCCATATACTCACGGGCGATATTCTCCATGTCCATATCCGTCAGTTTGTCGTCGGGATGCGGATTGAGGGAGATATGCATTACAGGATTTTCCGTGCGGCATCGGTCAGGGATGAAGTGCATAAAATCCTCCAGTGCCCTGCGGATGTTCACTTTGCCAGAACCGTCGTCGAAGATTCGATTGGTGGCAAGCAACTTACCCTCGTCTTTGTTGATTTTTTCGCCATTGTAGGCCAATGCACCGAACAGCGAGTTTCCCAGATTTATCTTTGCGACCATTTATCCCTGTATTCGTTCGTCAATTCCAAAATTTTCGATGCTGTCTCCACGAGCTGCTGCATATACTTCTCCAGTTTGTAGGTCAGTGCCATTGCCCTGCGCTCGGAAAAATGGCTTTTCAGTTCTTTCAAAGTCTGGTTGTAATTGTTTCCCACCATGCGAAACTGTGCATGGAAACTGCTTAGTTTCGTGTAGTATTCGTGCAGTCCTTTGTCGAAAGTCATCACATGGAATGTTTCCCCGAAGAACTGCGCCTTGATGAACGCCGACTTGCTTGTCATGCCTGAACGGTCGTACATTTTCTGGAAACGCATGTGCTCCTGACTGGTGAAATTCACTGAATAGCGGTTCGTCGCCGGATCGGCCTTGGGATTTCTCCCACCTTTCTTGGGTTGTCTGTTCATTCTTCAATTTGTTTTTGTTTGACAATGTGATAATCACTCCCTGCCTACATCGTTGTATGGACTCTCTCTGCTTACGGCAAATTTGAACGGGAAGAACGACTTCGGAGTTCAGCCGCCCAGCTCTCGGCAGAGCAAGGCGTTTTATGCAGCAAACGGAGTTTCTTGCAGCAGAAAACATACCTTGCTATGTTCTGGAGAACATTAAAATCCGCTTTAAGCGGACGTGTTTTGACAAGTCTGAAAGACAGGTCAGATGGATTGTTCATCTAACCGCAGAATACGGTTGGAATTGTTGCCGTCTGCTTATATTATCTGAATCCGGCTGCAAAATTACTGCGATTTGATGGGCTGTGGAATAGCCACCAAACGCCACTTGCAGCCACCTGACAGCCATTTGGAGCCACCTAATGCAGAAACTGTGTGTGCATCATCAAAAAAGTGTTCCTTTGCATACGGAAATAGTTCCGTAAACATCAAAATATTTCATGATGAACACAAGTAAAGAATCAGGTAATCACATACGTAACCCGACAATCGAATAAATGGGCATTTGTTGGGATGCCCACATTGATACATATTCAAATCATGAGATATGGATAGAATGATATGAATAAATATTGATATGATTATTCCATGATTTTTGTATCTGAATCTACCAACAATGAAACAAATGTATTTTTCCGTATAAACATAATGAAATAAAGACATGAGTAAAGAAAAGACAAAAGAGTTGTATGTGGCCATCGCTACGCAAAAGGGCGGCATCGGCAAGTCCACCATCACTATGCTGCTGGCCAACTACCTCCACAACATCGGAGGGAAAAATGTCGGAGTCATTGACTGCGACGATCCTCAGCACAGCATCAGCGATGCCAGAGAACGTGAGCTGCTGCTCATCAAGAACAACGAAGCGGACAGGGAGGCGGCAAAGGATGTGTTCCGCAAGACGGGCAAGCGCATCTTTCCTGTCGTTGCCACCAATCCCGTGGATGCACTCGACCAAGCCGATATTCTCATTGAGGACGAGAGCCTTGACGTCGTGTTGTTCGACCTGCCCGGCACCATCCGCAGTAAAGGCGTATTGAGCACATTGGCAAAAATGGACTATATTTTCGTGCCGATTAGTGCCGACAGGCTTGTGTTGGAGAGTGCGCTCCAGTTCGTCGCCAACTTCAAGGACAACCTCATGACGACTGGCAAGGCTGCAACCAAAGAGATTTTTCTGTTCTGGACACTGGTGGACGGTCGAGAGAAGACCGACCTTTACAACCTTTATGATGAGGTCATCGAAGAGTTGGGCATCTCCATCCTGAACACACGCATTCCCGACAGTAAGCGTTTCCGCCGTGACTTCTCTGAGCCTGAAAAGGCTGTGTTCCGCTCAACCATTTTCTTGCCGGATTCCCAACTCTTGAAAGGTAGCCGCATCAAGGAACTGGCAGAAGAAATCCTTCAAATCATCAGCTGATAACCGACTATGAAGAAGAACCATGCAGATTTCATTGATGAAGAGGAATTCCTGTCAACTGTCAGTATGAACAAGAAAGGCGGTTGTGTCAGGATGGGAAAGTCGCAACAGGAGACAGCACCGTCAAGTCCTCCCTCTGAACAGAACACTAAAGGCTCTCCCCTTGGCAAACTGAAGGTTGGAAGTGAGAACCTCCAACGGAAACCTGCATACATCCGTATTGATAACCACAACCGATTTACTGTTGCTGCGGGTGTGTATAAGGTGACGCTCGGCCAGATTGTAGATTCCGTCCTCGATGAATGGTGGGAAAAGAACCGTGATGAGGTGAAGAGCCTGTATGACAGGGATAGAGATGTTTTTGACAACAATTAGTAACACATAGAAAAGAAAGAAAATGAATACCGTAATCATCATTTTGCTAATATGGATGATTGTGTTCCTGCACCTCGTTTGGTTTGACATCAAGCCTTGGGAATGGCTTCGGAACAAAAAAAGCAAAAGAGAAAAAAACATTCCTGAAGAAACCAAAAGAAAACGAACCATAGAACACGACTTGATTGGAAAAAGCCATGTCAGGATAAGTGCCACACAGCCAGTTGCAGCCATTTCACAGCCAGTAGCTGACATTCCAGAAGAAGGTGAGGAAGTGGATGAAAAAGACGTTACTTTTGCACTGCCAAAACAGGAAAAGATGCTCAGGCAGATGACTCCTGAAGAGGAAGAAGAGGCGTTCAAGAGTTTTACCTATTCCAAGGAGGAAGAGGACTATGAAGACGACTATCCGGCAGAAGGTTATGCCGCAGGGCTCACTTGTGAGGAAATGGAAAGAGCCGTTTCCATCGCCAACAGTGCCCATGTCACCCAAGATGAAGAACTGAAGGCCGGAACCATTCTCAAGGAGATGGCAGGCACGGAACTGATTGAACTGCTCACGAGGAACAATCCGACTTTCAAGTCTAGAGTCCGCGACCTGCTTGACAGGTGCGAGAGGATGGAAACGACATCTCATTCGACAACCGACAAAGGACATAAGTCCTTCATGATTGAGGAATCCACGGACATCGACATCCGTGACTTCATTTAACCAACTTATTCATTAACAATTAAACATTAGCATTATGTCTAAGAAAAACAAGAGAATCGGAATGTTCGCAGCCCTCGCAGTGGCTGCAAGTGTGAATGCAATGGCTCAGGGCAACGGAATGGCTGGCATTACGGAAGCCACGTCGATGGTCAGCTCGTATTTCGACCCGGCTACCAAACTGGTCTATGCCATCGGTGCCGTCGTGGGACTCATCGGCGGCGTGAAGGTCTATGGCAAGTTCAGTTCTGGCGACCCTGACACCTCGAAGACCGCTGCGTCATGGTTTGGCGCCTGCATCTTCCTCATCGTGGCAGCAACCATCCTGCGCTCGTTCTTCCTCTAACCCTATATTATAAGGTACAGGAGGAAAGGACATGGCTGAATACAGCATTAACAAGGGTATCGGCCAGTCGGTTGAGTTCAAGGGACTGAAGGCACAGTACCTCTTCATCTTCGCAGGTGGGCTACTTGCCGTCTTCGTCTTGTTCGTCATCCTCTATCTCGCTGGAACCAACCAGTGGGTGTGCATCGGTACGGGTGTCGTGTCAGCCTCACTCCTTGTGTGGCAGACCTTCGCCCTCAACCGACGCTACGGGGAGTATGGGCTGATGAAGCTGACAGCGAAAAGAAGCAGACCCCGTTTTCTTATCAACCGAAAGAAACCATACCAGATAGTTCAACAAGCAAAGCATAAACAGAATGAGAAATATCCTGAAAGCAACGACCGTTGAGAACAAGCTGCCCCTGCTGGCCGTGGAGAACGGCTGCATCGTCTCCAAGGATGCCGACATCACCGTTTGCTACGAGGTGACACTGCCCGAACTCTACACCGTGACTTCTGCCGAGTATGAGGCCATTCACGGCTGCTGGTGCAAGGCCATCAAGGTGCTGCCCGACTACAGCATCGTACATAAGCAGGACTGGTTTGTCCGTGAGAAGTACGAGCCGGAACTACACAAGGACGGCATGAGTTTCCTTTCACGTAGTTTCGAACGGCATTTCAATGAACGACCCTTCTTAAAACATTCATGTTATCTATACTTGACGAAGACCACCAAGGAGCGCAACCGTATGCAGAGCAACTTTTCTACTCTCTGTCGTGGGCACATCATCCCCAAAGAAGTGAACAGGGACATGGCCATCCGTTATATGGAATCGGTGGAGCAGTTCGAGCATATCATGAACGACTCCGGTTTTGTCAGGCTGCGCAGACTTTCGGATGAGGAACTTGTCGGCACCGCGAAGAAGGCAGGCATCATCGAGTGCTACCTCTCGCTGCAGCCAGAAGGCAACCATTCCCTGCAAGACATCGACCTCGACCCTGCCGAGATGCGCGTGGGTGACAACCGCCTTTGCCTCTTCACGCTCTCAGACGTGGCAGACCTCCCCGCAAAGGTCGGCACAGATGTCCGCTATGAGCGTCTGAGCACAGACCGAAGCGACTGCCGTCTGTCCTTCGCCAGTCCCGTGGGACTATTGCTGTCCTGCAACCA
>Ga0256404_1011663_pt1 | contig 11677 bp, 15 predicted proteins | sample RumenRJG_01DNA_FD_185990 | JGI IMG/M metagenome (GOLD analysis project Ga0256404, IMG submission 185990) | Bovine rumen microbial communities from Lethbridge, Alberta, Canada - RJG_01 | ecosystem: Host-associated > Mammals > Digestive system > Stomach > Rumen | place: Canada: Alberta | collected... | reverse complement strand
GTAATTACAATTTTAACACAAGTTGATGAAGAGGAGGATTAACGAAATGCATACAGTAATTATTAGAGATCTGGGGACAATGGCAATCGAGAGGATGCACAGGAATAATATTCCAATTAAGAGGGTTACTCCTCCAGGATCATCCAATACGTTTAGTGTACAGGAAGTATCAGAGATAGCAATGTGGGATGGTTTTGTAGATTTGACAATTAATTATCATACAGTAATTTTAAGAACTGTTGAATATTCTAGCATAGAGATTTTTTAGAAAGTAGGGCGAAAAATGGAATACAAACTTATAGTTATTTGGGAAACGGGAGAAAAAGAAGTACACACATACGATACCGAAGAAAAAGCAGAGTCGATTGGTGACGGGTACAAAATGGCATTTGGCAATCAAATATCCTGGATAGGAATTAGAAAAAGGAGTTTCATTAATGAATAAAGAAAAAGAATTGAATAGAAAGGATATGAATCATGATAAAAAATATATTACCAAATGATATTAGAGATCCTATGTGTTTTTCGTATTTTGGAGATATTAAACTCGCATATATCGAATTTAATGAATATAATGCTAATGAATCTTTTAGAGTTAGGCAGGTTTGTAAAGAGTTAACACCAGATGGTAAATCATTATATTTTGTAACAATATACAAGGAAAGATATAATGTTAGTGATATTGTAAAAAGAGATTTACCTAGTATATTTTATGGAAAGGAGATGAAAACATGAATAATAAAATATGTGGTCTTACTCTTCCAGATGAAATTAACGATTACATCAGGAAGATAGCAAAAGAAGAGCACAGATCCCTAGCAAATGTAATTTCCATGATTGTTATTGATTTCTACAATAACAAGGAGAAAGGAGCGTATCACGGGCAGTAAAATATAAACATTATTTAGGAAATGTCCTAATTGTAGTAACACTATTAATTTTTTATAATAAAGATAAGGAGTAAAAACAATGAAAACTACAGTATTTGCAAAGAAAATTAAGACAAAGGATGGCAAGACATTTTTCAATTTTGTAACTAATCTGGAGAAGAAGGACGGCACAAAACAGTACATGAAGGTTATGTATTCTGGAAAGGATAAAAACAAGGCTTTTGAATCTGATATGTGTCCACTTGTAATTGAATTCAATCGTGAAGATGCTAACATCTCCACAGAATCTTATAAGTCCAATGAAGGGGAAGAGAGGAAGAGATATACTCTCTGGTTGAAGGAATATAAGGAATCGGATGAGAAATTTATTGATCATAGCCTGGATGATTTTATCTAAGTAATTGAATATGGTCTATTAAGATATGGGGATTGGGATATATATCCCAATCCTTTTTATTATCTGGAGGTTAAAACATGGCAAAAATAAAAAACTCTGTCCGCATAAACCTATCGGGACTATCAATAGATCAATTAGTAAATATTGGAGCAACAGAATTAAAAGGATATGATCGTGATAATTTAGCCAGGATTGTAACCAAACTCGATTCTGCTGCAAATAAGAGATTAGTCCGATTAGAAAAAGGTGGATATAATACACCTGCAATGCGTGCTTCTAAAATGTCTAGAGGAGATAGGTTTTCTGTTAAAGGAAAAAACCTAAAGGAATTGCGTGCCCAATACATTCAAGTATCTAATTTTCTAAAGTCCGAAACCAGTACAGTAAAAGGATATAAAAAATTTCTAAAACGAATCAAAAAATCTTTTGAAAATAAGGGAGTAAAAATTGGTGGATCAAGTGCAAATGATATAGAGGATTTTTTAGATAAAGAAACAAGGATATATGACTGGTTAAAAGAGAGAAATCCGTTGATAGAAGAATCTGGATATAAATATGAAGCTATGATGCGTATTTCTGAATTTGTAAATAAATCCGATTTATCTGAATCAGCAATAAAAAAACGAATGAGTAAATGGTTAAAGAAAACATATGAGGAAGAACAGAAAAGACATTCCATAGACACATCTAATTTTTTCGATATAACAGAAGAGGATGAATAATTATGTTTATTGATAATTTACAATCAACTAAAATATATAATCCAGATGAAATAGAAAAAATGATTGAATTATCAATGAATGATGTAAGAAAAGTAACAAAAAGAAGGCATAAAAAATCATCAATACACTACTATGATTGTCCTTGTGCTTTTGACATAGAAACCACAAGTTTTTTTGATGCAAATCATGAAAAAGCATCTACTATGTACGTCTGGATGCTAGGACTAAATGGACTATGTATGATGGGAAGAACCTGGGAAGAATTTATCAATGTAATAAATACGATATCTGGAATTCTAGAATTAGATGAAAATAATAGGATAATTGTAGGAGTACATAATTTAGGTTATGAATTTCAATTTATAAGACATTATTTTGAATGGGAAAAAGTATTTTCGGTGGATATTAGAAAACCAGTTTATGCAATTACTACGCAAGGAATTGAATTTAGAGATACCTATATCCTGTCTGGTTACAAATTGGAAACAGTAGGAAAAAATCTTCATACTTATAAAGTAGAAAAAATGGTTGGAGATCTGGACTACACAAAAATCCGAAATTCTAAAACCAAACTAACAAAAAAAGAAATAGGTTATTGCATTAATGATATAAAAGTAGTGATGGCATATATCCAGGAGTGCATAGACACCGAAGGAACGATTATAAAAATCCCATTAACAAAAACAGGATACATCAGAAGATATGTAAAAAACGCATGTTATGGTTTGGATATAAAAGAAAAGAATTATAAGAAATGGGACTACATGACATTAATTCAAAACTTAACGTTAGATCCAGAGGAATACATAATGCTAAAACGTGCTTTTTGTGGCGGGTTTACTCATGCCAGTCCTTTTTATAGTGGCAAAATATGTAGCAATGTAATGTCTATGGATTTAACGTCCAGTTATCCAACTCAACTATGCCTTCCAAAATTCCCTATGTCAAAAGGTGAAAAGCATACAGTAACCAGTAAAAAAGATTTTGAGGAAAGTATTAAATTATACTGTTGCTTATTTGATATCGAATTAGAAAACGTAGAAAGCAAATTTATGTATGATGCTTATATATCACGTTCCAGATGCATTCAATGCGTAAATCCTATCATGTCTAATGGTAGAGTAGTATCAGCTGATAGAATAGTTATTACCATTACGGAACAGGACTATAATATAATTAAAAATGTTTATACCTGGGATAAAATAAAAATTGGAAAAATGATTAGATATAAAAGAGGATATTTACCTAAAGATTTTGTGAGATCAGTTCTAGAACTTTATAAAAATAAGACAGAATTGAAAGGCTTAGAAGGTGATGATAAGAATGGAGTACCATATTCAGTAACATATTTATCAAGAAAAGAAATGTTAAATGCATGCTTTGGTATGACTGTTACGGATATTGTACGAAGCGATATTATATATGTAGATGATTGGGCAGAAGAAAGTCCAGATCTAAATGAAGAAATTGAAAAATACAATACTAATAGAGGAAGATTTTTATACTATCCATGGGGAGTATGGACTACTGCTTGTGCTAGAACCTCTGTCTGGTCTGCAATTTTCAATTTGAAAGATGATTACATTTATTCAGATACGGATTCTGTAAAATTTATGCATCCAGAAAAGCATATGGACTATTTTGAAAAGTACAATAGAATCATAACAGAACAATTAAATGAAACGTGCAAGCACTTTGGATTTCCAGAGGATTATGTACATCCAAAAAATAATAAAGGTAAAGAAAAACAATTAGGTATTTGGGATTTTGATGGAATTTATCAAAAATTCAAGACATTAGGTGCTAAGAGATATATGCTACTTTATGCTGATGATCCTAGAAACGGGGAATCCTCTGGAAAGTATAGTCTAACAGTTTCAGGTCTAAATAAAAAAATAACCTTACCATATTTACTAAAAAAGTATGGTTCAAATATATTTAAGGCTTTTAGTGATGGACTATATATTCCAAATGGATATACAGGAAAAAACACACATACCTATATTGATGATGTACAGTCTGGTTATCTTACAGATTACCAGGGAAATGTGGCACGTTATCATGAGTATAGTAGCATCCATTTAGGATCATCAGATTATAGCCTTTCCATTTCACAGGAATATATTAATTTTCTGCTCAATATTATATAGGAGGATATTACATGATAGGTAAAAACAAATATTACAGTCTAACAAATATTCTAAAAAAGGAAGCACAATATAATATCATTTTTGGTCAGAGATCCAATGGAAAAACCTATGCAGTAAAGAAATATGGTCTAGAAAAATACATCAAAACAAAAGAACAAATGGCATATATTCGTAGACAAGATATAGACTTGAAAAAAGATAAGTGTGATAGCCTATTTTCAGATCTAGAAAAAAATGGAGTAATTACAGAATTAACGCATGGAGAATATACGAATGTCTATTATTATTCCTCTCGTTGGTATCTATGTTATTACGATGAAAAAGGGGATAGGCATCTTGATCAAGATCCATTTTGCTTTGCCTTCTCTCTTGTTTCAATGGAACACTATAAGTCTACTTCCTATCCAGGAATAACAACTATATGTTTTGATGAATTTATTTCCAGATCCATCTATCTAGCAGATGAATTTATTGTATTTGAAAATGTGCTATCTACAATTATTCGACATAGAACAAATGTAAAAATCTTTATGTTAGGAAATACAGTAAATAAATATTGTCCGTATTTTAAGGAAATGGGGTTAAAGCATATTCGTCAGCAAAAGCAGGGAACAATAGACTTATACACTTATGGTTCTTCTGGTCTAAAGGTAGCAGTAGAATATACAAAGAACACAGAAAAGAGTAAAGACAGTAGCAATGTATATTTTTCTTTTGATAATCCGTCACTAAAAATGATTACCACAGGATCATGGGAGATAGCAATATATCCACACTGTCCTATTAAGTACACACCTAAAGATGTAAAATTTATTTATTTCATTATTTTTAATGAAGATGTTTTACAATGTGAGATAGTAATAACAAATAATGAGAACTTTACATTTATCCATCCAAAAACAACGGAAATAAAAAATCCAGATAAAGAGATTATTTTTTCCCAGGAGTACAATCCGAAATATAATTTTCATAGGAAATTAACCAAACCAAAGTCCAATTTGGAAAAGCGGATTGCATGGTATTTTGCTACCGATAATGTTTTTTATTCTGATAATGAAACGGGGGAAATTGTTCGGAATTATCTCAAATGGAGCGAGGGAGATATGTAAAAGAAAAGAACCTACCAAAATGGTAGGTTCTTATTTTTATCCAAGTAGCATTTTATTTACAAGTTTTCGGATCTCTTCATAATTATATCCTGCGTTCCGTAATTTGCGGATTCGATCTGATCCATTTCCCCATAATCCTCTAATTACTTCCTCAGCAATCTCTTCATTTGTCTTAGCTGAAGCATTTACAGAATTTGTGTTACCATGATTAATAATTGCCTGGATATCTTCTGGATTGTATCCCGCATTTTTCAGTCGATTAATCCGATCATTACCATTTCCCCATAATCCTCTAATTACTTCCTTAGCAATCTCTTCATTGGATTTTTTGCCTGTGTTCGGTTCATTAAATCGCAAAACATATTCCCAAGGATAATTATAGTAGGAACGAATACAAAACTCTTTCCCTGTCTGATCTCCTGGCTTACCTCCGATTGTCTTACCTTTTTCATTAATAGAAGCATGTACAATATTACCATTTCCAATGTACATTGCGGTATGTTTCCCACGGGTTAAGAGAACGTCACCAGGAAGTAATAGTGATCCTGTATAACGATCAACAGAAAGTGTAACATCCATAAAACCACACTTCTTAAACACCTTATACATGTTACCTGTATAGGTTGCTCCATTTGACTTTACAGGCACTCCAGCGGATTCCCAAGCGGTAATCACGGCAGAAGAACAATCATAATCACCCTTTTCACCCCAGCGGTATTTTTGATCATATCCATGTCTAGAATCATTAGCGGTATTTACCATCCAGGCAATAGCATTTTCCACTTTACTCATCTTTACCACCTCCATCATGATGCTTAAATTCAGCAGTCAATAAATTAATAGCATTTTTCAACTCATTAATGGATTCGTTCATTCTTTCACTGTCTTTAGATGATTTGTATAGCATCCAGACTGCCACAAAAATCGGAAAACCTAAACTTGTAATAAACTGTGATACTTCATTCATTTTTAATTCCTCCCTTTTATGATCCTGCTACTGCTAGGACAAATTCTTGTTTATTAAAACCACTAGGAAAACTTTTTGTTAATACACTAGAGTTTTGATATACCCTTAGAGTACCATCATTTAGATATAAATTCCAATCATTTTCTTGCCTTTTAATAATTGCGGTATTTCCTTTTATCGAATTAGCAAAAGATGAAAGAACATCAACATGGCAATTAAATTCTACCAAACCATTACGAACCGATTTTATATTTCTTACAAAATACGATCTATTAAATGAGGGAATAGTCATATAATTACAATTTACAACACTTGGAAGATCACACCGAATTAAAATAACAGGATCTATAATGGATGTATCATCCTTTAATACTCCACTTACACTTGCTATTGTATTTACATTTTTTGTTACCCGATTATCTTCCGAATTATTTTGTTGTAACAAAATTGAAAATGCCATTAAAAAATCACCCCCGATTTTAATAGATCATTAATTTCTTTTAATTCTCCATCCGTTGCATGTATATTTTCAAGATGAATGCTTTCCACCTCAGTATAACCATAGCAATCTTTTAATCTTTTTGTAATAAAAGATGGATATCCCGTAAATGTATTTTGTTTGTGCGGTAATGCCTGTTTTGGTCTGGTTAGAATGATGTAAGGTTTTTGGACTCCTAGCATTCCCCCCATACCTCCCATTGCTCCAGATTTTTCCACACTAGGCTTTATGGAATTTACCGCAGTTGATGCCATTCCAGGAACTGCCATAGGGGCACTTGCTCCCCCTGTTGCTACCATAGAACCGATTGCTGTGCCCATTGAGATTGCACCATTAATTACATTTGTCCAATCGTTCGCAGTAATTGGAATGGAACAAGAGCATTGACCGACAAATGAATACAATACAGAATTACCGCACTTAACATATGAGCAGCAAGCACCAGATAGAACATCAACATGATAAACAACATGAACGGGTTTTCCCATGATATCATCAATTTTCAATGGATGAATTCCAACAAATGGTAAGTAAATTTCTGCTTCTGTATATGGAGAGTAATCCAGATAAGCACCCCAATATTCATTAACATTTATTGTTCCGCAATCTACAGATACATATTGTGAGGACGCTTTGGTCATGTTTATTCCCGTTGATATATTTCCTATTGTAATAGGAGAAGATCCCGAACTAGGAACATTAACAGGAACAATGGAAAGACCTAGAATGGCATCCATTGGATCAGCAATGATTTTTTTCCAGGTTGATACATCGAATAGATCCCCCCATAGATAATCAGCAAGATTCTTTATTTCTGTTACAGTAGGATTAAAAAGAGATATTAAACCTGTATCGACTGCTGATAATGTTGGAAGGCTAGGGAAGTCAATTGCTTCACTTTTTCCGTTAAAATTTCCAGTTCCTCCACCCTTGCTGGTATTACCTCCATTTTTGTATGGATCTGTATCAGAAGGATCATTTTCTTCATAGGTAGAATTTACTAGTAAATTATATATAGAACCATCTTCTGCTTTTCGTGAAGTGCTAATAGTAAATCTTAGATTACGAGGAGTTGAATCATAGTAACCATATCCAGAAAAATCACCGCATGTATTATCCTCTACAATATATATTAAGTATATAGATGCTAACATATCGGAATCTTTATTACTACTAGATCCACTACCAAAAGATGGAAACCGATAATCATAACTACTTGCATTTGGCTTGTAAGTATCTAAATATTGGTGTCTATATCCTTGGTTTACATAACTCCAAAAAGTAGCCTTAATAGTAATACCACTCTCATTACTTATATTAAAATCTCTATATGAAAAAGTATTATCACTTCTTGAAATTGGTACTTTACTTATATTTGATGATATATCATATAAAGAAGTAAATTGCTTAAGTATTAGTGCTTCCCATTTTTTATTATAATCTTTATCTACTGGAACAGTATAAGGAAAACCAGCATATTTTAATCCTATATTATTAAGTACAAAACTACCATATTCTGTTACATCTCCAGGATTTCCTGGGGAATCTTTTCCATAAATTATCGTATGATCTTCATATTTATTATATTCGGATATAAAAGAATTGTATTCTTCCACACTATAAACAGGAACGTTCATAGGCATATCAAAAAGATAATTGCCATTTAGATCCGTACATGTAAAATTATATTTTCTATATACCATATAATCACCTATAAAATAGAGGATATAGCCTTAACTATATCCTCTATATTCCTATGTTATGCTACAAAGAACACTACAAAATTCTCATTGTTATCGTTGAAATACTCACAATCAAACTTTGCCCACTGATTCCAGAACTCACCCTTAGCATTGTAATTAGTGGTCACTCTTCTGTCCTTATTGCAAACTCCAAGTGCATCACGATCAAACATTACTCCAAGGATTCCGCTTACTTTAATTGTGTTACTATCTGGCATCTTGATATTAATCTGGGATGTATCAGCGAAATTATAGTCCTTTCCAGATCCCTGCCAATAAGGAACAATTTCCGCCTTAGGCAGTGCGACAAATTCATTATGAAAAGTGTCACTCTGAAGATAAGCACCAGCAGAAGATGCGAAATCAGATAGAAGAACTACATGAAGCATATCCGAAGGTGTAAAACGTGCCTTTCCTCCAACATTGAAAAGTGTAGAGATCTTAGCAAGTCGCTTTTCGTACAGTCCCATCATATAGGATGCAAAACGGATAAAGTCAGGATTGATAATTGCCTGTGCTGGTGTCATGTCAGATGCACTAGCATTTCTATCCTTATATAACTTTAAGAGATTTACGGACTTTACCCCAGATTTTTCACTCTGCGAAGTAGCCTGGTAATCAGAGTAAACTGTAGTACCGATCATATTTGCGATGGTTCTCATTACAAGAGAATCAATCTTTACAGTCATTGACTTGTCAATTTCATTGTAAATCATGGAGATAAATCCATTTAACTGTGCCGCATTAGAAAAACTTTCCTTTACCTGCTTTTCTGTAAAAGACATTGGAACTTCAAACGTCACTCTCTTATTAAAGAATTTTGCCGAAACTTTTGGCTGGTAAAAGATATTAGGATCATAAGAAGTTCCGTCAGTTAACTGCCATGATTCGTTTTCTGTTGCTTCTGGCATATCGGCAGAAATTTTTTCGCAAACACTACCATATTCCCATCCATCCATTAATACCGAAGGAACTGAACCTGTATAAGGTCTATTTACAAAAACAACTTTACCGATGTGATCCACCAGGGAACGAACATAGTTATCTACTGCTGATGCATTAATAATTTCCTCACCAATATCAACCACGTTGGATAGATCTTCCAATACAAGATTTTCTTTACCTAATACTTCATTTGTTACTGTGTTCATTAATTCATGAATCTGTTTTACTTCCATTTTAATTTCCTCCTAATAAATTCCTATTGTTAAAAATTTGTCTACATCTGTAAAAACATAATTATAAAAATACCAATTCCATAACTTTCTCTCCTCCTCTAACATTTGCTGATTCGTTGTTACTCCAATATTACCATGTCTATGAGTTTCATGTGTTATTGTTCCTGTCACTTTTTCAGATCCTGTCTGCCCTGTTGCTAAATCATGGGTTTCTGTGTCTGTAGTATTATGTGTTACAGTATCTGTTGTATCTCTTGTTTCTGTGTCTGTAGTATTATGTGTTATCTTGTCTGTTGTATTTCGGGTTTCGGTTTGGTCAACATTTGTAGTTCCATTATGCGATTGTGCATCAGAATTAGAAGCACTATCAGAATTAAACCCATAAATCGAATTAGAATTCGTAGTATTTTCTGTAGATGTACCTCCAGTAGTTACTGTTCCTGTATTCGTTGTAGTATCATCTCCAGATATACCATGTGTGATTGTTCCTGTACCTGTTGTAGTATCATTTCCTGTTATGGTATGTGTGATTGTTCCTGTATCTGTGCCATTATTTGTACTATTTGTATTTTGCTCCGTATTCGTTGTTTCGGTAATATATGCGTCGGTATTGTCGAGAAGATTGTAGTCCTGGATTGTAGTATTCCATAACTTAATCCAATTTTCGCCATACATAGTAAATATTGCTCTTGCAACATTATTCCTGTTTTCTGCTGATAATTTACCATCCGAATTTATTAATTTATCTATAAGCGCAGACACAATCTTATCTCCAGAGTGATTACCATGATAGGATATATCAAGATCATGATTGATATTTTTTTCTTTCCATGGAACATCATAATTCTGTAGATCAGAAAAAATTCCAGAAGTAAACCAATTATTATATACATCGTTAAGAGTTCTGTAGTTCTCCATCTGAATTAGTTTCCCCCTTTTCCTCATTATCATCATTAATAGATTCGATTGCTTCTGAATTGTATTGCCAACTAGAATTTAGTTCTACTTTGATATTAGTTCCATATTTTTCATTGACTTTATTAAAACCATCCTGTCTACATTTTAACATGTTATCAACCAGTGGAAGTAATGCATCATTATTTAACTGAGATTCTCCACTATTGATTGATTCCCTCTTCATATTATAGTTTGCATTAAGTCCAAGATCGTTAAACCATGTAGCACGTAAATATTGCTCCAATTCAATAATATTCTGGATTGCCGTGTGTGCTCCTGTTGTAGCATATGGAGTTACCTTTAATGAATTTTCTAAAAACTCATTATCTGCAATTATTCCCAATTTTCCAGAAGTGATATCTTTTAGATACTTCTCGGCAGACTTTTTTACGTTATCATCCGATGCACTAATAATTGCCTGTAATCGTAATACAATCGTTGCAATATTCATAGATAGTTCATTCTCTGTTAGTGCAGTTGCATACTTCTTGAATAGTGGAAGTAGTCCATAATACATAGAATCAGATGGAATAACAACACAATCATCATTAATTTTTAGATTCTTACTAAAATTCAAATATGGATTCGCTACTGTATAAAGAGTAGGCATATAATATACATCATATTCCCCACCTAGTCCGCCAGTGAAAGCATATAATCCAGGAGATAATTCTGTATGTCCAGATTTATCTATAATTTCTTTTGTAATATCTGTAATACATAGATTACCGTTTACTTGTAGATATAGTTCTATGATCCTGGAGTTTAATGTATCTGGTAATCCTGTATAGGAAAACATTGATTGTGTTCTTGATAACATGTATGCTATTTTGTTATCAATACATTTTCCCTTGTCGGTAAAGTCATATATATTTTGCGGTTCTTTCATCCATCTAAACATATAATCACCTCAATAATTATAAATATATTTCTAGTTATAAAATAGTATTATAAATAAAAATTGTCAAGTATATGTTTCACGTGAAACATGTGTATATATCCTGGTTAATAGATAATACACAATAAATTTAATTTGCTGCGTACTCGAACCTATGTATATATACCC
>Ga0256404_1011662_pt1 | contig 11678 bp, 6 predicted proteins | sample RumenRJG_01DNA_FD_185990 | JGI IMG/M metagenome (GOLD analysis project Ga0256404, IMG submission 185990) | Bovine rumen microbial communities from Lethbridge, Alberta, Canada - RJG_01 | ecosystem: Host-associated > Mammals > Digestive system > Stomach > Rumen | place: Canada: Alberta | collected... | reverse complement strand
CGAAACCAGCCCTGTTCCTGCAAAAGAGGCCATGACTATGATGGGTCTTCCTGCAGGTCCTTTAAGACTGCCTTTGGTTCCATTACTTGACGAGCACAGAGCAGAATTAAAAGCTGTATTGGAACAGTATGATATTATCTAAGTAATTATTGGAAATAATGTCTGCATATCTTTAATTGATATTTTATAGGATTCAGACCATAGATATTGTTTTAATTTACTGAAAACTTGTAAATTATTTTTTATTTTCACAATTTGACTTTTCAGAATACAAAATTTTATTAAAGAGGATATTATGTTAAAAGTTGCTGTAACTGGAGCTGCTGGAAGAATGGGCTCCGGTATTATAAGAAAAATTACTGAACAAGATGACATGGAAGTTGTAGCTGCTATTGAAATGCCAAACACTCCTTTAGCAGGAAAAGATGCAGGTGAACAAGCAGGAATCGGTCCTATTGGCGTTCCTATTGTAGGCTCTGAAGATTTGGAGAAAGCTTTAAAGGAATCAGGAGCTGAAGTGCTTGTTGACTTCACTATTGCTTTTGCAGCTGTTGAAACCATTAAAACCGCTGCTGCATGCGGAGTAAACCTTGTAGTTGGTACTACCGGATTCTCAGATGAACAGGCTGCAGGAAATGCCGCTGTAATCAAGGAAAACAATGTCAAAGCTGTAATAACTTCAAACTTCTCAATCGGAGTAAATGTGTTCTTCAAAGTATTGAAGGATCTGACTCCTATCCTTGATGATTATGACATCGAGATTATCGAAGCTCACCACAATCAAAAGGAGGATGCTCCTTCTGGAACTGCAATGACCGCCTTTAATGTAATCGCTGAAGCTCTTGAGAGAGACCCTGCAGAGGTTGGAGTATACGGCAGACAAGGACATGTTGGTAAAAGAACAAAAGAGGAAATCGGTGTCCATGCAATCCGTGGTGGAGACATAGTTGGAGACCATTCCGTTATTTATGTTGGTGATGGTGAAAGATTGGAAATCAATCACAGGGCTCATACTAGAACCGTATTCATTTCCGGTGTAATCAGAGCTTTAAGATACATCAATTCCGCTGAAAGCGGAAAAATCAGCGACATGTCTGATGTTTTAGGTTTTAATGAATAAATAGATTCTTTGTAATTGATGATAATTGTTAAATGTATTAATGATTTGATGATTATCGTTTAACACTATAATGTTTAGATGATTATTGTTTAACACGTATTAAGGATATGATAAAATGGTAAAAGTAGGTGTACTTGGTGCAACAGGTATGGTAGGTCAGAGATTCATCTCTCTGCTTGCAGGCCATCCTGATTTCGAAATCGCTGCTCTTGCGGCTTCCGGAAAATCAGCAGGCAAAAGATATGAGGATGCTACCACCTGGTATTTGAATGATGCAATGCCTGAAGAGGTAAAAGACATTGAAGTAATTGAAACAGACCCTGCAAAAATGGACAAGGATGTGGAAATCGTATTTTCATCCCTTCCTACAGAATTTGCAGCTAAAGTTGAAAAAGCATATGCGAAAGACTTTGTTGTAGCTTCCAATGCAAGTGCCATGAGGATGAAGAAGGACATTCCTTTAGTAATTCCTGAAGTCAACCCTCAGTTCCTGGACATGATTGATGCTCAGCAGAAACACAACAACTGGGACGGTTTCATTGTAACAAACCCTAATTGTTCCACTATTGCAATGACTCTGACTTTAAAGCCTATCTTTGATAACTTCAACATCAACAGGCTTTATGTTTCAACCATGCAGGCTATTTCTGGAGCAGGATATAATGGTGTTCCTTCTATGGGAATATTGGACAACATCATTCCATACATTGGCGGTGAAGAGGAAAAAATGGAATCCGAGACTCTTTATCTTCTTGGATCTCTTGACGGCGATGAGGTTAAACCTGCAGATTTCCCTGTAAGTGCTTCCTGTCATAGAGTGGCTGTTGTCGACGGTCATACCGAAGCAGTATTCCTGGAACTTGATGAAGATGTTGACATTGAAAAGGTTAAAAAGGTCATGAGCGAATTCAAAGGCCTTCCTCAGGAATTAGGCTTGTATTCCGCTCCTGAACATCCAGTCATTGTCAGAGAAGAAGATGACAGACCTCAGCCTAGAATGGATAGAAATGCCAGCGGAGGAATGGCTGCTACTGTTGGAAGACTCAGAAAGGATGCTGCAATGGAAAACAGTTTGAAATATGTTCTTGTTGGACACAATACTATCAGAGGTGCGGCAGGAGCTTCCATATTGAATGCAGAGTTGATCAATAAGCAGATACTCTAAATTTAATATATTTAAGAAAAATAGAATTTTATATTCTTTTTTCATTTTTTTACTTTTTTTTTAATTTCTCTTTTTTCGATTTTATTTTTTTCAATTTTTGAAGTTGATTTTTTCACTTTTTTAATTTTTAGTAGATTTTATTTTTTTACTTTTTTTATAATTTTTAAGTAAATTTATTTTTTCAATTTTTGAAGTTAATTTTTTCATTTTTCACTATTTTTTCACTTTTTTTATTTTAAAAACTTGAAAATCCTTATAAAAAAATTTAATTCTAGCTTAAATTAGGTTAAACTATAAATAGTTTAAAATTTATAAATTAAATCATTAAATATTTACAAATTGACTTTTAAATTTAATGAATCATTAAAGTAAAGAATTAGTTAATATTTTGCTAGATTATAAGAATTATTTTTAATAAAGATTCGATTCTCACGATTTAAATTAATTTTTATAATTAAAAATTAGTTATTTTTCAGCGAATAGTATCTATATAATTCTACTTTAATTAATAGTTAGTGATAAAATGGCATTTGACAATCAAGACGATAGTGAAAGACTTCAAAAGTTAGTAAAATCTTCATTGCTTGAAATCAACAAGCTAAAAATGGAAATCATCCAATTAAAGGAAAAGCAGAACTTTTTAATAGAACGTGAAGATTATGAAAGATTGAAAGAGGAATCTGAAGAAGCCTTGAATGAGAAGGACATGGAAATTTCTGATTTGAAATCAAAAACTGAGGAAGCCTTGAAAATAAAGGATGAAGAGGTTTCATCCATAAAAAGCGAAGCCCGCGAATCCCTTCTTGCAAAGGACAGCGAGCTCTCTGCTGTTAAAGAGGAGTCCGCAAAAACCATTCAAAACCGTGATGACGAGATTTCAGATTTGAGAATTAAGCTTCAGGAATCCATTAGAAATCAGGAGTCTCTTCTTGAGAAGGATAATGAAATATTGAAATTGAAGGCGGAAGCAGAATCCAAGGATAAGAAAATAAGCGATTTGGAACTTAAATATGACGAGGATTTGAAATCCAAAAGCCGCGAGCTCAGCGATTTCCTCACTAAATTCGATGCGGATATAAAATCAAAGGATGATGAAATAGCAAGCTTGAAGGCCAAGCATGATAGTGAATTAAGTTCCAAGGAACGTGAAATCCTTCAACTGACCACTTCTGTAAATCACAATATCGAAGTTTTGACCAGATCCAAGGAGCTTTTAAATTCCAAGGATGAGAAGATAGAGCGTCTTGAAAACAAGGTTTCAGAACTTACAGATCTCAATGAATCATTATCTGGATTGAAAGAGTCATTTGACCACGAACTTGAAAGATTCAAATCATTGGAACTCAGTGAAGTAAATCTTAAATTGCAGAATGCATTGAATGAATCAGCTTCCAAGGAAAACGACCTTCTTGCAAAGGATAATGAAATCCTCTCAATTAAAAGCGAGAACAAGGAGCTCAAACAGGAATCAGACAGCTTGAAGCTTCAACTTGCAGCTTCCCAGTCAGACTATGATGATGCGAATTTGAAATTGTCCGATGCACTGACTGCCGTGGATGAAAAGAATGCTGAAATCAAGGAATTGAATGATCTTGTAGTATCTCAAAAGGAAACAATCCTTGACTTGAAGAACAACATAGTCAACAAGGACAATCTTGTAGCATTGCAGAGGGAGATTGATTCCAAAAACGTCACAATCAGAGAGAAGGACTTTGAAATCAAGATGCTCAAGGACAAGTCTGTTTCCAGAGAGGAATTCTCACGTATTCAAGATGAATTGGATAAGAAGGAAGAGCAAATCCAGCGTTTGAATGAAGTCAAGGATCTCTTCTTTGAAATATCCGGAACCGAAGCCATTGCCTCAGAGATTAAGGGATCCTCAGAAGAGAAGCTTAACCCTACATCTCTTGACAACAAGTCACTGGATGAATTGAATGAGATTAAAAGGGAACTGGAGCTTGCAAAAGAAAACAAGATTCGCTTCAAGGTTGTCGAGGACACAGATGATGAGGATGATGATGGCATAATAAATGTCGAAGCTTCCTCAAAAGATGACGAGCTTAAGGAAAAGGATGAAGCTTTGGAATCAATGAAAGCTGACAATGCAGAGCTTAACAAGGAATTAACTGATTTGAAGGCTGAAATCGAAGCGCTTAAGAACAATACCGAAGTGGATGACTTGAGAGCGGAGATTAATGAGTACAAGGATTCCATGGAAGAGTTTGAGAAAATCAAGGATCTTTATGAAAAGCTTACAGCTCCTCAGCTTAAGAATTTGAATTCCATCCAATCCCAAATCTATCAATTGCTTCCTGATGAGGAAATGGACACCTTGGCTGTTAAAAATTATATCAATGAAGTCGCATTCAAGAACGTTTCCTTTGGTAACATCAAGAACATATTAAAGAGCCTTGAGCGCAAAGGCTATGTCGAGGTTACAAAAACAGAGGACAATGTCTCCTACTGGAAGAAAATTGAAGTTGAAAATTAAAACTTTTTAAAATTGCTGCTTAGAAAATTTAAGCAGTACAGTTCAGACTTATTTAAGTTTGAACAAACCTTTTTTTATTTTTTAATTAAGAAATTTTTTCTTACATGAAAATTTTTTTTCTTTACATGTAATGTAATCATGCTTATTTTCTAATTTTAACTATGTAATTGATATTTAAATTTTATGTGCTGTGATTATGGTTAATGAATTTGGTATTTAAATTTTATGTGCTGTGATTATGGTTAATGAATTTGGTATTTAAATTTTATGTGCTGTGATTATAGTGAATGAACTTGAGTTGATTGTGAAACTCATATCATCTATTTCAACATAGTAATTTTTACCTTTTTTATAAACTGCTGAATTAGAGTCTTTGATTTTTTCCATGCAGAATTTCAACACATCATCAGCCTCCACATCAAGATTTCTTCTTATTCTCCCTTCACCCATTGGAGTTGTGTGGATCTTGTCCAGATTATCATATAAAATCTGCTTGTCAACTGATTTTCTCATCTTTTCATTGTCTGTTGTGTGAATTGCATTATCAGAAACGAAAGCTCTGACAAAAGATGCTTCTGATTCAATATTAAGTGGTATAAAATAAGCTTTGTATTTGTTTTTAGTCAAAATCCTTGTATTAGTCAGATTTTCTATGATATTGACATTGTTTTCAAGCAATATCTTATGAATTTCGGAATTTCCAAATTTATCTGGAGATGGTATATCTAGAGCCAGAGTTTCAACTTCATTTTCAACAATGAATTTAGCAAATTCCATTGAAAGGTAAGGATTGTTATGGAAGTAGTCCTCACTATTAAAATAATCGCACCAACTTGTCTTTAAAATGATTATTTTCTCGATGCCCTTTTTTGGAAGTTTGATGTCATCGATTTTTATTTCCTTGTTTTTTAAAAAATCTTTGTCTGGTGTTTTTGAGTCTTTTGGAAATTTCAATCTTAAAACATCGCATGGGCCGATCAGGCTGTCCAATTCTATTTCGCTTACAGTTCTTCCATTTTCAATGTAATGCAGTGGAGCATCAATATGTGTTCCGGTATGCATGCTGCATTCCAGTTTGGAGAGGAAAAACTCCTCTTCTTCGAATATTCGTGTTAGGGAAAACTCAGGATCTCCCGGATATGGGGGAAAGTCCTTTTTTAAACTGTGGCTTAAATCAATAAAACTCATTCTTACACCCATATAATATTTTTTCATTTATAGGATATAAAAATAATCAAATCAACTTTTTTCACAATAATTAAATACTATTTTTTACAAATTAAAAATATCGATAAAAGTATATTGGGGGAAATATATGTATTATAAGAAGATTTTTTTATCAGTTTTAATTATTTTCTGTCTGATTCTGTCAGCCTCAATCGTGTCTGCAAGTGATGACACGGTGGATGTTGCGACGGCTGAAGGTTTTTCTAGTGACGAGGTGCTAGTGGACGATATGGCGGAAAATACTGCAGATAGTTCGGAAGACACAGAAGTAATGCTTACAGCAAGTGCTGACGCACCAGACAACATTGAAGCGACAACATATAAGAATGCGACCATAATATCCAATGATGTCTACACTTCTTATCCGTCAGAAGACAATTATCAAATAACTGTCATTGACAGAGATACAGGCAAACTTTTAGCCTATAAGAAACTTCAAATTAATATTTACTCTGGAACCGTCTTGTACTCTTCATTTAAAGGTTCTACAAATGCTACAGGAATTTACGAAGGAGGAATATATCAGAGTCCTGGAACTTACAAAGTCGTTGTTAGTTTAAATGATACAACTTATAAGGCAGACAACACTTCATTCAATATCTTCATTAGCAAAGCGCCTGTTGATATGGTTGTAAGCGATATCACTGGAACATATCCGTATGCAACATTGAAAGTAACTTTGAAAAACTCAGACGGTAGTGTTTTCTATGGGGATGTAGTGAGATTTGTAATCAATGGAAAGACATACACCGCTGATGTATTCGATGGTGTGGCAACCAAGAAGATCACACTTCCGCAAGGCACCTACAACTGTAAGGTATCCTACGAGGATGACTATTATTTTAACTATGAATCATTCAAGGTTGTGGTCAAGAAAGCCGATATCAAGATAACCAAGCACCCTTGGATATCCACAACAAAGCAGTATGCCACACTGAAGGTTCTTATAAAGGATCAGTACGGCAAGAAGGTCAATGAAGGCATCGTGAAATTCAAAATAAACGGCAAAACCTACAAGGTCAATGTCAAGAACGGTGTCGCCACAAAGAAGGTCAAGCTGCGAAAGGCGAAGATTTACAAGTTGAAATCAACATTCTCAAGTAGCAACTTCAACACAAAGACTGCATCTTCCAAGGTATATGTGAAAAAGGCCAAGAAATGGTACAAATTCAAAATAGGCAAGCTTGTTGGAAAGATTTCCTACAAGCAGTACACTAAGCTCCTGAAAGCCCATAATGAAGGCAAGTACAAGGAGGTCACTGTCAAAACAGGTAAGTACAAAACCTATAATGTTCCAAAATACACTTACAAAAAGGTTAAACAGTCAAAATGGAAATACAAGAAAGTGCTATCCTATGAAGCATGGGGAGACTCATCTGGTAGCCAATGGGAAGAATATGATGACTGGGAGTACTACACCAATCATGGATGGACATGGTATGCTACATCATATGATGACAATGATTATGATGACGGCAGCTTCTATTATGCGACCTACTATAAGCTGAAGAAGAAAGTCAAGGTGACTGTCAAGAAGAAAGTCCAGAACGGATACAAGACAGCCAAGTACCCAATACGTATGTATGTGTGGTGTTCTGATTTCTATGATGGATTCGGTTTTGGATTCTACGACAATTATAATGGTAATCTTGAAGGCAAATACCTAGGCATCAAGAAGTTTTAGATAATGCACTTTAGAACAATTTAAATCAAATTACAATGCAGGCATTATTTACCTGCACTTTTTTTTTTTATTCGGTTTTTATTTTCGTTACTTTTTGTATTAATGGCCAAGCTCCATCATGTTAACTATAATTGTAGGTTGAATGAAAGAAAGGAGGTAATTTACGGTCTTGAACTATAATCTTCCCATAGATTTTTCATAAAGTTTCTATTTTTTGTTTATGCCATTGCATTCTTCATAATTACATTTCGTGTTTGTTTTTCCATTAAAAAACATAAAATATTATAAATTACATTAGTTAAATATATACTTGTTAAAATTAGTAAAGGGAATTATATGACCGCTCCACAAATTATCATTGATTTAGTTGAAAGTTTTAAAAAAAATGAACATATTTATACAGATAGTAATCTTTTCGATGAAGAGAACACAAAGACTGATTTTATTAATCCATTCTTTGAAGCTTTAGGTTGGGATGTTACAAATAAAAAACATAGAAGCCCACAATTCAAAGATGTGGTTTATGAAAAATCAATCAAAGTAGGAACCAAGACTAAAGCGCCGGATTATGAGTTTCGTGTAGGTGGAACTCCAATATTCTTTGTGGAAGCTAAAAAGCCAAGTGTCAATATCGAGTCAGACAAAAACCCTGCATTCCAAATAAGAAGATATGGTTGGAGTGCCAAGTTAAAATTATGCATACTTACTGATTTTGAAGAGCTTGCAGTTTACGAAACCAATATCAAGCCAGATAAAAAGCAAAGTGCAAGCATTGGAAGAGTAAAATATTACCACTACTCAGAATATGTGGAAAAATGGGATGAAATTGCATCTATCTTCTCTAAAGAAGCTGTTTTAAATGGGGATTTCGACAACTTCGCTGAAGCAAATTCTGACAAGAAGAAAAAAGGCACCGGTGAAGTGGATGATGAATTCCTAAAAGAGATGGAACATTGGAGAGATTTATTAGCTCGAAATATTGCTCTTAGAAACAAGGATTTAAATGAAGATGCCTTAAATTATGCAGTTCAAATCACAATTGACCGTATCCTGTTTTGTCGTATGGCGGAAGACAGGGGAATTGAAAAATATGGAACTTTATTGGAACTAACAAAAAAAGACAATATCTATCAACACTTGATGGAAGTCTTTAAAATCGCAGATTTGAAATATAACAGCGGATTGTTTTGTCTATCAGCAGATCCTGCTAGGCATATAAACAGGGACATGGTAACAGAACACCTGACCATTGATGATGGTGTTTTTAAAGAGATTTTTACCAACCTTTACTATCCAAACAGCCCATATGAATTCAGTGTAATCTCACCAGAAATATTAGGACAGGTATATGAGCAACTATTGGGCAGTGTTATTCGTCTAACTCCATCACACATGGCTAAAGTAGAAGTAAAACCTGAGGTAAAAAAAGCAGGGGGTGTATTTTACACTCCGCAGTATATTGTAAAATACATTGTTAAAAATACTTTAGGAGAACTATTAAAAGGTAAAACACTTAATCAAGTTTCCAAACTCAAAATACTTGATCCTGCATGTGGGAGTGGTAGTTTTCTTCTTGTAGCTTATCAGGAATTGCTTAATTTTCATTTAGATTATTATACAAAACTTGAAAAACCACCAAAGGACACTATTTATCAAGGCAAAGATGGTGAATGGAGGTTGACCATCAGTGAAAAGAAAAGAATTCTTAAAAATAATATCTATGGGGTTGATATTGACTTTTTAGCAGTGGAAGTAACTAAATTATCTTTGCTTTTAAAAGTGCTTGAAGACCAAAACAAAGATGTTGTAGAGCAGCAGCAAAAACTATTTCATGAAAGAGTCTTGCCTGATTTAAGTAATAACATCAAAAATGGTAACAGTTTGGTTGCCCCCGATATATTGGAACAAGAGTTATCAGATGATGAAATAAAAAGCATTAATCCATTTGATTGGGAGGATGAATTTAAATCTGTGTTTGAAAATGGAGGATTTGATGCGATAATTGGGAATCCGCCTTATATTAAGATGCAGATTTTAAGAAGCATTTATCCTAAATCCAGCGATTATTACAAGGAAAAATATAAAACATCTTCAAAAGGGAATTATGATATTTACGTGCTTTTTGTAGAAAAAGCCATCCAATTATTAAATAATAATGGAAAAATGGGGTATATTTTACCTAATAAATTCTTTACAGCAAATTACGGAATGCCTTTACGAGAACTAATTGCTGAAAATAAGAATTTATATAAAATTGTGCATTTTGGAGACCAACAAGTTTTTGAAAATGCAACTACTTACACAGCTTTATTATTCTTAAATAAGAAAACCAATAAAACTTTTGAATTTGATAGGATTTCTGATTTAGAACAATTTAAAAAAGGTAGGTATGTTGAAGATGATAATATTCTTGATTTTTCAAGAGTAAGCTCTGATGAATGGGTTTTTGTTTCTGGAGGGGAAAAAGAGGTATTTTATAAATTATTTGATATGCCTAATAAGATTATCGATTATACAAATGTTTCTCAAGGTTTGGCAACAAGTGCAGATAAAGTTTATATTACTCCTTTAATCGAAAAATTAGATGATGTATCAAAAATAGAATCTAAAGAATTAAATGAAATTTTTTTAATTGAAAATAAAGTATTAAAACCATTAGTAAAAGGTAATGAGATAAAAAGATATGAACATCCAACAAATCAAAATGTTTTAATTTATCCATATAATGTTGATTCGGATGATGTTGTTCCTTTTACTAGAAAAGAAATTCATCAATATCCTTTATGTTTCGAATATCTTAAATTAAATCAAGCTAAATTATTAAAAAGAAGCAATGTAAATTCTCGTAATTGGTGGATTTATCCTTATCCAAAGAATTTAGCAGTTATGGCTAAACCTAAGATTTTGTATCAAGTTTTGAGTCAAAAAGGTTCTTTTACTTTAGATGAAAAGGGAGAATTTTATTATGTTGGTGGTGGAAATGCAGGTGGCTATGCAATCACAACTGAAAATAATAAAATCAGCGAATTGAAATATTTATTAGGTATTTTAAATTCTAAATTGACATCATTTTTTGTTTCTAAAGTAGGTTCTTGTTTTAAAGGAGGTTTTTATTCTTTTGGTAAACATTCTTTTGAAAAATTTCCTCTACCTTCTGAAAACTTGGAAAATAAAGAATTAGAAGATCTGGTTGATAGGATGATTTCATTAAACAAAGAATTATCCCAAGCTATTGTTCCGAGAGATAAAAAACTATTGCAAAAACAAATAGAGACTATTGATAATCAAATAAACCAAGTAGTCTACCATTTATACGAATTAACAGATGCAGAGATTAAAATTATTGAAGAAAATATTTAATAAATGGAATAGATTTTGTAAACAAAATTAAATCTAATCAAAAGATTATCAAAAGATTATGGGCGGTGAATTAACAAGCCTCATGTTTGAGTATCATGTTGGAGTTCAGCTAAGGACATTTACAAAATAAAACAAATTAGACATGACTATTTATGATACATTTATCAAAGAGTTTTTTGTTTAAGTTACATTCTATCGCAGTACTCCAATACTTCATTTTTTAATTATTTTTCACTTTTCAACAGAGTATTGGATAGGTTTTTACTAATCATAAAAAATCAAATAATTATATCATTAAATTAAAAGTAGCTATTTTTAAATTAATTCCATTCAGAAACAGCTAATAATTATAGTGGCTAATTTTTATTTTATTGAGAATTTTTGTCTATGGAAAGGGCTTGGTTTTAGGTTATGTTTGTTAATATTTGTTTACCTTAAAGGAACCTCTTATTTTAATAAATTTAGGTTACTAAATTTATTTAATATTAGACTGTTTAAAAAATATATTTTATTTTATAGTTTATATTCAAATTTTATAAATTTTTTAGTATTCTGTTCAAAAAATATTTTTTCTTAAAAATCTTAAAAAATAGAAAGGTTTATATATTACTTTAAACCCACTTGTATTATA
>Ga0256404_1011660_pt1 | contig 11678 bp, 11 predicted proteins | sample RumenRJG_01DNA_FD_185990 | JGI IMG/M metagenome (GOLD analysis project Ga0256404, IMG submission 185990) | Bovine rumen microbial communities from Lethbridge, Alberta, Canada - RJG_01 | ecosystem: Host-associated > Mammals > Digestive system > Stomach > Rumen | place: Canada: Alberta | collected... | reverse complement strand
TAATATTTTTATTCATATTCTTGATGGTAAGTTTTTCATGGAAATATTTTTATTAATATTTTTTTAATGGGATGAAATAGATTGAATAGTAAAAAATTATTTATATTACAAAATATAATTTAAAATATAAATTCAAGGTGTGTTCATGAATAAGAAACTATTTTTGTTTATTCCAGTCATATGCGGAATCTTTTGGGGTTCAGGAGGAGTATTTACAAGAGTTTTAAACGATTTTGGAATGAACAGCCTGACAATTTTCACAGCAAGGGTCACCCTAGCATGCCTCATGCTTTTTCTATTTTTGATCATATTTGACAGGCAGTCCCTTAAAATCAATCTAAAGGACCTGTGGATATTTATTGGAAGCGGAATTCTAGGAGTGTTCATGCTTAACATGTGCTATAACGAAGCAGCGTTTAGAGTTTCACTATCACTTGCTTCATTATTGCTGAGTCTTGCTCCTATTTTCGCATTGATAATCTCTGCAATATTGTTTAAGGAGGAAATCACCAAAATAAAGCTCGCATGTCTCGTTGTTGCATTGTTTGGTTCATTCCTTGTAAGCGGTTACTTTGATGGGGGTTCAACTGTCTTCTCTCCTTTCGGTATTCTATGTGGATTTTTATCAGCTCTATTCTGGGCATTGTTTGGAATGTTTTCCAAAATAGCTTCAAACAGGGGATATTCATCATTCACAATTACATTCTATAGTTTTTTAATAATTTCCATTGCAATCATTCCATTTGCCGACTGGGGGATATTTGCAGAATATCTAACTACAAACAGCTCATTTAATGTTCCTTTTGCAATCGCCAATTCCCTTTTTGTTGGAGTGCTGCCTTACATATTATTCAACATCAGCTTGTCCCATATCGACAATGGGCTGGCTACAATACTCTGCAGCGGAGGAGAGCCTTTATCTGCAACAGTTTTCGGAGCCTTGATCTACAGTGAATATCCGACTTTTTTAAACTTGATTGGGATTTTCATAACTTTGATTGCATTGTCTGTTTTAATCAATTCAACTGATGATAATGGTTAAAAAAAGTATTTGATTTTTTAATTTCAGAATCTTGAATAATTTATTTTAAAAAATAGAATTCCAATTTTTATTATTTAAGAAATGACTTTCATAAAGTTTTAAAGAAATAGATTTTTTTAAGCGATTTTTATAAGATAAGTTTTAAAAAAAGAAAAAATTAGAGATAATTAATTATTATCTCTTTTTATTTTAACTCCAAAGAGTACTGCCAATAATACCAAAATCAGAATTATTAAGTTGAACATATCAGCTGATTGTGTTGAAACACTATCAGTTGAATTCTTGAGAGATGTGACATTTTGATTATCGGAGTTCAAACTATTATTTATTTTATTATTAATTTTCATATCATAATCAATTGGATTGTGGGAAAATTCATTATCTGAAGTTTCCGGAGCACTTGCTGCACCTGAAAATCCTGTAGCTAGAAAGATGTGATAACCTGATGAAATGCTTTTATAGATGTCCAATAAAGAGAAATTATCTCCAGTATGATTTTCAGCATAATTTATCAAATCATATATAAATGTTAGAAAATCCAAATACTCTGATTCTCCAGTGGAATTTTCTGCAGAAATTTCACTCTCCAAATAGTTTTTAAAGTCTGCAGTAAAGTTTTCTGTAGAATTCAAGATATCCACAATCTTATTTACAAGACCTGTTAACTTAATAGTCAGATCTCCCACAGAATTAGAAAATGATTCATCAGTTTCAATAAGTTCCAAGACTTTCTGTGTGGCATTTTCAAAGGAATACACTTCTTCAGTTAGGTTTTCCTTTATATCTTCATCGATTTGGTCATCATCGGATGACTCTTCATCACTAGCATTATTATCTTTGAAAATTTCAGTGAAGTTTATATTGGATATGTTTCCATTATCATTTACAATATAAATGATGTAAGGAATCAATTTTGAATAAGCATCAGGGTGTTTTTCCAATAGCTTATGATATCTCATCACCAAATCCTGATAGGCTAGATAATCCTCATTAAGATAGTCATCCATATCAAAATCATCATCTAAGTCATCAAGGTCTTCATCATCCAGATCGGAATCATCATCGTCTAAGTCAGAATCGTCGTCATCATCTATGTCTGAGTCATCGTCATCTAAGTCAGAATCGTCGTCATCGTCTAAGTCAGAGTCGTCTTCTGGATTGTTATCATCCAAATCCTCGTCTTCATCTAAGTTTGAATCATCATCGTCGTCAGGGCATAAGTCTCCAGAGATGATGTCATTAGTGAAATGATCATTCAAACAGCTTGAAGAATCAGATTCGCTTAAATCAACACCTTGACTATCTTCGCTGGCGTATACACTTCCAGTTGCAGTTATTGAAATGATAATCAATGCTAATAAAACAAATAAATATTTATTTATCTGTATTTTCATATTATCACTTAATAATTTATATAAATACTTTAATTTTTTAACTATTTAAATATTATAAATTTTAATATTTTAAAAAAGGTTTTAATTATCATTATTTATATAAGGTTAAACAAATATAAGATTGTAAGCTTATTTTAATCAGAGGTTAAGAAATTGTATAGCGAGACAAAAATTGCCATTCCAATATTTCAAAAGGATAAGGAAAGCATAATTGCAACTGCTGAGGATTGTATTGCAAAAGGAGCAGACATACTTGAGTTTAGAATTGATGCAATCGAAAATCCAAACCCAAAAATGGTCAGGGAGATTATAGAAGAAATCAACTTTCCGATTATTGCAACTAACAGAGTGGAAAGTGAAGGAGGATCATTCAAGGGCTCTGAAGAGGATAGAATTGCCATTTTAAGAGAATGCAGTGACATTGCTGATTACATTGATGTCGAGCTTGCAACCGATGGAAGGTTGCTTAAAACATTAAGAGATATTGATGCAAAGACAATAATATCATATCATAACTTTAAAAAGACTCCTTCTTTAGAATTCCTCTCTCAAGTAGTAGAAGAGGAAAAGGCCATTGGTGACATAGCCAAGGTTGCTGTCATGCCTAACAATCTGGAGGATACCTTGACAGTGCTTGCTCTTTTATCCCACTATGATGATACTGTTGCTATTTCCATGGGAGAATTAGGCAGTTATACACGTGTCATAGCATCTAAGTTCAATGCTCCATTCACATTTGCTGTTGCCAATGATACAACAGCTCCTGGACAGATTGACATAGAAACCATGAAAATATTATTGAATAGCGATATAATCGATACAGAAGAACTGGAAGATACTGATTTTTAATACCTGCTGCATTTAATCAAAAATAATCTGATACAGAAGAACTGGAAGATACTGATTTTTAATACCTGCTGCATTTAATCAAAAATAAACTTGTCAAGAAGATGCAGCTCTCCGATTTCACATGCAGGACATTTTCCATAATTCCATACGGAATCTATTTTTTGAGAGCAAATAGGGCACTTTCTGAAAGTATTTTCTACACTTGAAGAGAAGATGACATTCTCATGTGGAGAAATCTCCCTTATCAATTCTTCAATTTGTTCTATTGATTTATCACTGGAGTTGTCTGTGATGTCATATTCATAAATGAATTCCTTGCATTCAATGCAGTACCATACAAATATAAAACCTGATATCTCAGAGGCTGTTTTCTCACGTGAAGTCATTATTCTTAATGTATCTTCAGTAATTTCAGTTAAATCCTCATTCAGGTAGAATATGCGGTCCACATGTTCATATGTGAAGTCACATTTATCGCACATGAATAATGAATACTTGCTCATTTTCTCCACCAATTTTTATATAATAAAGTATGATTATTTTTTGATGCTAAAAATATCAAATTATAATGATTTAATATAATTTGACCTCTTTTTATTCTTTCTAAGACCTTTGAGAGAGATAATTTGATCTCTTAAATCTGCTGCCCTTTCAAAGTCGAGATTGTCTGCAGCTTCTTTCATTTCCGCTTCAAGATCTTTCACAACAAGGCGGATTTCGTCCTTGGACATGCCTTTGAGGTCGTCCTTTGATGGAGCGCGGGTCTTGATTTCTCCCTTCTTCTCCTTCAATGTCCTCTTTGTTGACCTTGGAGTGATGTTGTACTTCTCATTATATGCCATCTGAAGATGTCTTCTCTTATTAGTAATGTCCACAGCATTTCTAACTGAATCAGTCATCTCATCCACATACATCAGGACTTCCCCCTCGACATTCCTTGCAGCCCTTCCGATTGTCTGTATGAGTGAAGTCTCGCTTCTCAGGAATCCTTCCTTGTCTGCATCAAGGATAGCTACAAGTCCAACTTCAGGCAGATCAAGACCTTCTCTTAAGAGGTTAACTCCTACAAGCACGTCAAACTCCCCTCTTCTTAAATCATCGATGATTTCAATCCTCTCCAAAGTATCTATTTCAGAGTGAAGATACCTGACTTTGATTCCTATTTTTGCATAATAATCTGTCAGGTCCTCTGCCATGCGCTTTGTAAGGGTGGTGACAAGTATTCTCTGGTCCATGTCAACCTTGCGTCTGACTTCTTTCAATAAATCTTCAACTTGTCCTTTCACAGGTCTTATTGTTATCTTAGGGTCGACGAGTCCTGTAGGACGGATGATCTGCTCGACAGTATTTAAGCTTCTGGATGATTCATAAGGCCCTGGAGTAGCTGATACATAGATTACCTGGTTTTGAGAAGCTTCAAACTCGTCAAATCTCAATGGCCTGTTTTCCTTTGCAGATGGAAGTCTGAATCCATATTCAACAAGGGTTTCCTTTCTCGCCCTGTCTCCATTGTACATTCCGCGAATCTGCGGAACTGTAACGTGTGATTCATCAATTATGGTGAGATAATCATCAGGGAAGTATTTAAGCAGGGAATAAGGCATGTCTCCCCATTTACGTCCTGAAAGATGCATGGAATAGTTCTCGATTCCAGGACAATATCCCATCTCCTGAAGCATTTCAATATCGAAACGGGTTCTCTGCTCAAGCCTCTGGGCTTCAAGATACTTGCCTGCAAGGTTCAGCTCCTGGAGTCTAGATTCTAGCTCTTCATTAATATCCGCTAATGCCTGCTCCATTCTGTCTGAACCTACAACGAAGTGCTTTGCAGGAAAGATCATGTATCTGTTCAATGATTCCTCTTTTTTTCCAGTGACAGGGTGAAGGAGGCTGATTGCATCTATCTCGTCTCCAAAAAGCTCTATTCTGATTGGAGGTGTTCCTGTAACCGGATTGATTTCTATGACATCACCTCGAACTCTGAACTGTCCTCTTTCAAATGCGACATCGTTTCGTTCATACTGCATGAAGATAAGTCTTCTGAGTATTTCATTCCTGTCATAGTTGTCTCCCACATTGATTGCAAATGCGAATTCTCCGTAATCCTCAGGGGAGCCTATGCCGTAGATGCATGAAACACTGCTGACAACGATGACATCATCACGGGATAGAAGTGACTGTGTGGCGGAATGCCTCATAATGTCTATCTCTTCATTAATAGAGGCCTCCTTGTCAATAAATGTGTCAGTTCGTGGAACATAGGCTTCAGGCTGGTAGTAATCATAATAGCTGACAAAGTATTCAACAGCATTGTCCGGGAAGAAGACCTTGAATTCCTCATATAGCTGGGCTGCCAGGGTCTTGTTGTGGGAAATTATCAAAGTAGGCTTTTGAACGTTTTGTATGATGTTCGCCATTGTGTATGTCTTTCCGGATCCTGTTACACCAAGCAGTGTCTGTTCATGCAATCCCTTTTTTATTCCTTCTGTCAGGGATGCGATGGCTTTTGGCTGGTCTCCTAATGGCTTGAATGGTGAGGACAATTTGAATTCTTTCATGATTACACCTGAATTTCTTTTATAATAATATATTGTTTTATTTATATAAAAGAATTAGGTTAGTATTTATATAAAAGAATTAGGTTAGTGCTTGCAAACTAATATTCATTGAAAAAAGGAGCATCTATTCTAGTATCATTATTTTATGCTTGAAAATGATATCTTTATAAAAAAAGCATAGCTATGGTATTTAAAAATTAAACTCTTTATAAGAAAATTAGTAAAAAACTCTTAAAATCTAAAAGAGTATAAAATCAATTATACTCGATTAGATTCCTTAAGATATGGTTTATCAAATCATCATAGCCTCCCATATAATAATTTGAACGATTTAAAAAAACATTAACCTTAAATTTTTTTTGGCAGAAAAAATTTTTTAAAAAAGGTTAAGCGCAACAAAATAAATATTTTTCATACAGGGAGGATGATAATGAAAAATTTGGCGAATTATTATTTTGTTACAATTATTAATATAATTTGATTTTATATAAAAGTTTCTAAAAATTTTTTAAATCATCAATAAAAACTTTAAATTTTTTTAAATTGTTAAAAAAAAGTAATAAATAAATCTTTAAAGGATATAAAAATTAAGGAATGCCTAAATTTTAAAAAAGACGATTAAACACCAAGCAATATTCGCCATTGATTATCTCACTCTGCTTTTTTATTTGATTCAAGAAGAGATTCTTTGCGTAATTCAGTCAGATTATGCAGGCAAACAATATTACTATAACAGCAATTGCACCCAAGCCAATCATCTGAGGCAAAATAAAACTTTTAAGTGGAATTCGCTCCAGATTTAGAAGATCGAATGACCTGCCTGAAAATTTTCTCTTTCCGGTAGAAATTTTATTATCGCAGTATGGGCAGTAATGGCTTCCAGTTAAAAACTCTTTTCCACAGTGCGGGCATATTGTCATATTAACACCTTAATTACATTTTTAATTTTTTCATTTCATAAATAGCATTTTTAATTCTTTGCTTTAACGAATGAATTTTTTAATTTGTCTCATTTCAGAAATAATATTTTTAATTCTTTGCTTTAACGAATGAATTTTTTAATTTGTCTCATTTCAGAAATAATATTTTTAATTCTTTGCTTTAACGAATGAATTTTTTAATTTTTAAACTTTGCAAAATGGTTTTTCTTCTTGCTTTACAGGAAAAAATTCATTAAAATTCCTAATGTAGCTATCAATAGGAGAGCAATAAATTCAGCTGCAAAGAGTTCAGCAATTGATATATTTCCATTGGGTTTCAAGCAATCAAAATACTCAACAGACTTGTTTTTATTTTTTGCCTCTTCAAATACTTTGTCCACAAGATTTGAATGTTTTGATTTCATCGCCACAACCTTTAATGTTTTTTTAATAGTTCAAAAAATATTTGGTATAACTAAATTTAAAGCATTATTTTTATCAAATAATGTCTAATAATGAGTATATTTATTATTGCATATAAATATTTGCTTATTTTGTTAAAACTAAACTCCATATTTGGTTTTTAGTTAAAACTAAACTTTATATTAATTTTTTAGTTAAAACTAAATAAGATATTTAGATTTAGTAAAAACTAAACTTTTTATTGGCTTTTTTTTGGTTTTTTTGATAATTATTTATATTAATAAAATTAAAATTATACATGAACTATATTTTAAGCAAAAACAGCTTTTAATTAGGATTATTAGATTAATTAAACATTAACCAGAGGCAAAAAATGGATAGAGAAGCAAAGATTATAAGAACCAGCGTAGAAGCAATCATAGTGAACATACTGCTGGTTGTATTCAAGATGTTTGTTGGATTCCTGTCCAATTCAATAGCTATCATATTGGATGCGGTAAACAATCTTACAGACGCATTATCATCTGTGATAACCATCATAGGAACCAAGCTTGCAGGAAAAGCTCCTGACAAGGAGCATCCATTCGGATACGGCAGAATAGAATATATGACCTCCGCCATTATCGGAGCCATCATATTCTTTGCAGGCTTCACTGCCCTTCAGGAATCCTGGGAGAAAATAGTAAATCCTACAGCCGCAAATTATACAACTGTAACCATTATCATCGTGGCTGTGGGTGTGATTGTGAAATTCGGATTCGGACGCTATGTTAAAAGAATTGGAGAAAATGTAAACTCCGACAGCCTGATAGCATCAGGACAGGATTCTGTAATGGATTCAGTGCTTTCATTTTCAACCCTGATTGCAGCTTTCATCTCAATATTCTTCCACATTAGCCTGGAAGGATATCTTGGAGTGATTATCGCATTGTTCATCATAAAGGCAAGCATAGATATCATAAAGGATACCGTGGATTCCATGCTTGGAACAAGAACCGATCCGGAACTTGTTAAAAAGATAAAAGATGAAGTATCAACTTATGATGAAGTGCATGGAGTATACGACATAGTTCTGCATAACTACGGCCCAAATCAGTCAATAGCTACAGTACATGTTGAAGTTGATGATGACATGACTGCCCGTGAGATTCATGGACTTACCAAGCAGGTCCAAGGGGAGCTTTATCAAAAACTGGGCATAGTCACAACATTGGGAATTTATGCAAGCAATAGTGATGATGAGGAATCTGCTGCTATACGCGGCGAACTTGAAAAAATCATCAGTGAATATCCTGAAATTATTGAAATGCACGGCTTTTATCTTGAAAAAGAGAAAAAGTTCGTAAGCTTTGACTTGATATTCGATTTGGATTGCAAGGATACTGTTACAATCCGCGAGGAGATAAAAAACAGAATGGCAGCAAAATATCCTGAATATGCATACTTTATAATATTGGATACTGATTATACTACCAGTGAATTAATTGATAATTAGGATTTACCTAATTATCTATCATTAATTGATAATTAGGATTTTACCTAATTATCTATCTTTTTATTTTATTTTTTAAAATTAAATATTAAATTTTTTAAATCTTTTTAAATTATAAAACTTTTTTTATCAATGGCTTTTTCAAATTTAATATAAGAGTTATTCGTCAACATTGAAGTCGATGATGTCACCATTTTCCTTAACAAGATGCGCAATGGATTCCTTTGCTTCGCTCAGCTTCTTGTCACAAGTCTTAACCAGAATCATTGCCTTGTGAAATTCGTCAATAGCATCATCCAATGGAACATCTCCCATTTCAAGCCTGCGTACAATAGCTTCCAATTCCTTCAAGCTTTCTTCAAAACTCATTTCATTACTTTTATTCTCTTCATTTTCCATATTTTCACCCACTTTTGTTATTATTTGAAATTTAAATTTATTTATAAAAATCTATTTTTCCACTATGTTTTTATTAAAGAACCTCGCTTTCAACATTGCCATCGCTGAATTCTATTTCTATCCTGTCTCCTTTTTCAAGGTCTTTGGATTTGGAAACCACTTTTCCATCCTTTTTTGTCAAGGTGTAACCTCTTTTAATTGTCAGCATCGGATTCAGCAATTCCAATTTATTGAAAATCTCTAAAAATCTTTGCTCCTTATTCTTTGTTAAAGCCTTCGGATTTCTTATAGTATAGAATTCTTTGGCTCGAATTAATGAACGTTCCTTGCTTTTAATCACATCATCCATGTTTTCCTTTAATCTTTGCGATAGCTCAGTATATATTCTCTCCTTATTATCCGCAAAATCATAAGGATTTCTCAGATAATATGAATCTTTCAATCTGTTAAATCTGCTCTCCTTCTCCATGATTATTCTGTTTGCAGAATAATTCAGTCTTTCCTTGGACATGTCCAGATCCATTTCCTTTTGAGAGTATATTTCCTGAGGATTTTTAAACATGTTTCTGTTTTTGATATCCTGCAGTCTTTGTGAATAGGAATCCACCTTCTTATTCATTACTTCCCTCAAGCGAATATTAAGGCTTTCAAGCTGATTTGATATTTCACTGCAGTCAGGTACCGCCATTTCAGCTGCTGCCGTTGGTGTCGGAGCCCTCATGTCTGCAATAAAATCAGCTATTGTGAAATCCACTTCATGGCCTACCGCACTGATTACTGGGGTTTTTGATTCGAATATGGCCTTTGCAACAATCTCTTCGTTGAATGACCACAGGTCTTCAATGCTGCCTCCGCCTCTTCCAACAATCAAAGTATCCAGATGGAAGTTCTGGCTGTATCGTATCTGCCTTGCGATATTCTCAGCTGAACCTTGACCTTGAACCAGTGTTGGAAAGAGCAATATCTCGCATAATGGCCAGCGTCTTTCTATGGTGGTGATTATGTCATGAATGGCAGCTCCTGTTTGGGCTGTGACCACGCCTATTTTCTTAGGAAATTTAGGTATCGGCTTTTTATGCTCTTCTTTAAAGTATCCTTCTTTTTCCAGTCTGTTTTTCAATTGATTATAAGCGACATAAAGGTTTCCAACTCCATCTTCCATCATTTTTCGAACGATGATCTGGTATTTTCCTGTGGAGGGATAAATTGAAACCTCTCCTTTTACAAGAACCTTCATGCCGTCTTCAGGCTTGAATTGAAGTTTTTTAGCGAATAGATAAAACATCACAGCGCTTATGGAGCTCTTATCATCCTTGATTGTGAAATAGTGATGTCCGCTGGGATAGACCTTGTAGTTGGATATCTCCCCTTTGAGATATACTGTTTTAAGATTGGGATCTCGAGACATCTGCCTTTGAACATATTTGTTCAATCTTGTTACAGTTATGTATTCTTCATTTATCATATGGTCTCTCTTATAGTTTGTTTAATATTAAATTAGTTTTTCTTATTATTAAAATTTCATCTTAAGGAGGAATGGATTTATTTTTTTAATTGAAGAATAATTAAAAAAAAGTTAATTTTTGATTACTAAAATGGAGTCAATAAAAAAAGTTTCAAAAAATACAGTACAGACAGGTAAAAAATGCTAGTACTGGCTAATGTAAAAAATAGTTTCAAAAAATGATGCTAGTACTGGCTAATGTAAAAAATAGTTTCAAAAAATGATGCTGGTACGGACTGGAATGAAAAAAATAGTTTCAAAAAATGATGCTGCTACGGACTGGAATGAAAAAAATTTTAAAAAAAGTTTAGAGTATAATATGATTATACTGACTTGTTAAAAAATTTTAAAAGAAGCTTATGAACAATAAGAGTACTTTTATTTCACTGCTTAAAGGTTAAAGTCTTCAGAATCAATGCTGTCATCGAATATATATTCCCTGACCTTAGCGACATTTTGCTGCAATTTTATATCGGAAAATTCGAAGAGCTTCTTTATTTTAGCTTCACATCGCTTATCGTGGATATTGAGATACTCAACCATATCCTTACCCTTTGGAGTGATGTTTATCATATAAGATCTTCTATTATTAGGGTCCGGCTTTTGGGTAATCAAAGATTTATCTTCCAAATCTTTTAAAGTAATTGAAACAAGACTTTTTTTAGATCTAAATACTTCAACTAAAAAGTTTTGATTAACACCTGGAATGGCATTAATTGTATTTAAATAAAAGTATTGATTATATGAAATGTCATTTTCAATCATATAAGGTTTCATGTATTCTTTATGTAATTGAGAAAATATTCTAAGTCGGCCCCCTAAGAAATTTTCATTTGCCATACTTATCCTCTTATTAATTGTTTTAATTTAAATATTTTAGATTTTATTAAAAATACAATATTTTTAAACAACAAATGTCTAAATATTTTATGTACATATATTTATCATTATCTAATATATAAATCTTATAATATTTTTGGGACTGTCACAAATTTGAGTGATTTTTTAACAAACCATTTTCCTATCCCAAAATCTTAATTTAAGACCAAAACGTGCCAATACTCCATTAAAAGTTCTCATGGTTTTCTTAATATGCT
>Ga0256404_1011658_pt1 | contig 11680 bp, 8 predicted proteins | sample RumenRJG_01DNA_FD_185990 | JGI IMG/M metagenome (GOLD analysis project Ga0256404, IMG submission 185990) | Bovine rumen microbial communities from Lethbridge, Alberta, Canada - RJG_01 | ecosystem: Host-associated > Mammals > Digestive system > Stomach > Rumen | place: Canada: Alberta | collected... | reverse complement strand
GCCGAGAACGCCATGCAGGCGGACAGCGACGCCGACCTGATGTTCCGGGACATCTCCAACTTCAAGGACTCCGAGATCCCCCGGGCCTACCAGCTCATCGACCAGGTGACCCGGCGCATCAACGGCGAGCTGGTCGCCCGGCGCAGGGCCGCGGGACGCTCGGCGGCGCTGGACTTTCGGCGCACCATCCGGGCGGGGCTGTCCACCGGCGGGGCGCTGTGCCGCCTGAAATACCGCAGGCGTCACAGCCGCCGCAAGCGGGTGGTGATGCTCTGCGACGTGTCCGGGTCCATGCTCCAGTTCTCCGAGTTCGCCATACGCTTCGTCAAGTCCCTGTCCGAGGTGTCCGACCACTCCGAGATCTTCCTGTTCTCCGAGCAGGTCCAGCGGGTCAGCCCCTTCGCGCTGGAGGACATGAGCCGCTTCGGCAGCTACGTGCGCACCTCCGGGGTCTGGGGCCGGGGCACCAATGCCGGCCGCGCCCTGGAGGCCGTGCTGGAGACCCGCCCCGCCGTGCTCACCCCCCAGACCGTGCTGATCGTGCTGTCCGACGCCAAGTCCGTGGACCTGGACCGCGCCGAGCTGGCCCTGGTCCGCGCCGCCGCCCAGGCCGGGCAGGTGGTGTGGATGAACCCCATTCCCGAGAGCAAGTGGCAGTACCTCCGCGGCGTCACCCGCTTAAAGCAGCACTGCGACATGGTCCCCTGCGGCACCCTCGACGAGCTCGCCCGCGCCTGCGCGAGGCTGGTGAATTGAGGACGGGGGATGAGAAAAGGGAAAAGGGAACAGGCAAAAGGGAAAAGGGGAACGGCTGCCGCGCGCGCTGTCGGGGCGGCCTATGGCCGCCCGCCCGGTACCGACGCGATCGGTACAACCCGGCGGACAACGCATCGCCGCCCCTTCGTGCCCCGTTCCCCGTTCCCCCGTTCCCCTTTTCCCTTTTCCCTTTTGCCTGTTCCCTGTTGCCTGTTCCCTGTTGCCTTCTTCCCCGATAAAAAAACCGCCGGAAGGCGGTTTTTTTATCGGCTTGCCCTCAGCGTCCCCTCGCTGTAGCGGGAGTTGAGGAGGTCGCGGACGCGCTGGATGCAGCTGGCCATGTCGGCCTGGGCCAGGTCGGTGGGCGCGTCGGAGCGGAAGGCGGCGTCATAGGCGTTGAAGGTGGTGCGGATGGTGCTGACGTCCGCGTCGGTGAGCACCTGATAGCGCGACCCGAAGTTGTTCACCAGCGATTCATTGAGTGTGGTGGAGGCGATGAAGTAGTTTTTCATCTGGGGTATGATGGAGTTTTTGATGTCGGCGTTGGGCACGGCGGTCATGTCGAAGGTCTGGGTGAGCATGTACAGATTGGAATAGAGCGCCTCGCCCAGCCTGTCCCGGACCGCTGTATATTCGCTCTGCATATTCACACGTATATTGATGGATATGCAGGTCACGACGATGAGCGCCACGATGAGCCCGGCGATGACGCACAGCAGCGCCTTCTCGCGGTGGTTTAATTGTGACAGGTCGGGCAGCTTTGTCCTTAGCTTTTCCATGGTACCAATCCTCCCGGATGAATTTTGTATGGTAAATGATATGCACCCCACCAGATGTATATTCATTGAATATGTAAATAAATATACGACAATTTTCGCGCTTCTCCTGCCGCCGTTTGTGAAATAAAATGAATATATACAGCGAATATACACTGATATACAACAAAATTTATGCAACGGTGCACATTTGTGGCATGATTGGAGGAAAATGTGGTCACATTTTGTCGATGAAAACGAGGGAACAGGCGCCGCCCGTTCCCTCATTCGTTTGCTGATACTGTCAGGGATTTCAATCTCCGGACAGCGTCAGGCCCTGGTCTGCAATCGGCCCTCGGCCACGTCCAGCAGGGTCACGCTGCTCAGATAATCCATGATGATGCGCTGCAATTCCGTCCACAGCGGCAGGGTCTTGCAGCCGGCCGCCCGGGGACACTCGTTTGAGGCGCCCTCCAGGCAGCTCACCGGGGCGAGGGAACCCTCGACGGCGTCCAAAATCTCCGCCACGGTGTAATCCTCTGTATTCCGCGCGAGCATATATCCGCCCTGGTAGCCGCGCACCGCGCGCAGCATGCCGCACTGGCTCAGATGCAGGGCGATCTGCTCCAGGTATTTCTTGGAAATCTCCTGTCGGGCGGCGATGTCCTTGAGCGCGACATAGCCGTCCTTTTGATGCTCCGCGATATCGATCATCATTCGCAGGGCATATCTCCCTTTGGTGGATATCTTCATCTTCCTCCTCCTCCCATGGCAATCATAACATATAATTGACACATTTTCAAGCGTATGTGGTATATTTATCCTCTTGGTAGCAAGGTGATGTGGGAAAGGAGGCGGGAGAGCGGGGCGTTATTGGTTCGGGCGCGGTCGCATCAGCGCGTCAGCCGCCGTTCAACATCCCACTCTTATAAACAGAACTGTATCGCACGTTACCATTCAGCCTTCAAATTGGGATTTGACGGGGAGAATTAGGAATGAGGAATTAGGAATTAGGAATGAATAGCAGCTGCCGCGCGTTGTAGGAACGGTCAATGGCAGCCCGCCATATATCGAAACAATACGTACTGCCTGGTGGGGGCGCATCACCGCTCATACGCAGCCAAGCTATTTCAATTCCTAATTCCTAATTCCTAATTCTCCTCTACAAATCCCTGTTTATCGCATCGGCTGAATGGTAACTATCGCACTTTTCAAACGCTCTTGCATCCTCAATGAAAAGATGATAAAATGGAGGCAACGATTTGAGATTCAGGGGGAAATAGCGCATGGATCAGGAGAACGAGAAGCGGACGGACGCCGAGCGGTACGCCAAGCCCGAGATCGAGGACGACGTCATCGCCTGGGATACCGACGAGGCCCCCACCGAGTGGGTGCCCACCCAGTTTGAGAAGCGGATCAAGGCCATCCCCGACAAGCAGTGGGACCTGTACCAGTATCTGGGCGGCGCGCTCATCGGCGTGATCGCGGTGGTCTGCCTGCTTTCGGGCGGCTCGGGGCTCAGCGCGGGCTTCCTGATCGCCGTGGTGCTGGCCATGCTGGCGCCCAACTGGCTGGAGAACAAGGGGCGGCGGAAGCTCACCAAGGGCCGCTATGTGATGCTGGCGGTGATGACCGTGGGCATCATCGCCATGGTGCTCTACACCGGCTTCACCAAGGGCTGGGCAGTGTTCACCCGGAAGGAGACGCAGGCCCTGGCGGCGTTCCTGATGAAGGCGTAGCGGGAGATCACATGAAGAACTGGGAATGGCTCCAATACACCTACCGGCACCGGCAGGCCTTTGTTTACTGCGCCCGGAAGCTGGTGCGGGACCCCGGTCTGCGCGCGGAGATGATCGCGCGGGCGCGGGTCCACGACATGGACAAGATGGTGATGTACCTGTTTCTGGACCAGCAGACCGCCCAGCGCGTCCACGTGGAGACCCAGCCCCACCACCTGGAGAACCGTCTGCCCCGGACCCGGGAGGACCTGGTGGAGACGGTGCTGGACTACGAGTGCGCCCCCTACACCAAGCCCGACAAGCCCCTGAACGCCTGGGATTTCGTCGGGAAGCTGGAGGCCATGGACCTGCTGGACCAGCAGACCGCCGACGCCCTCAAGGCCATCATGGCCGACCTGGGCATCGACCGAAGCGGCACGGTTTCGGAGGATCGGGAGGGACTTCAATACATGGAGGCCCGCCGGGAAGTCACCGAGGCGATGGTCATGGACGAGATCACGCGGTATGTCAGGGGGCTGGCCTGACAAAGGCCATGCTGCGCCAAAAAACGACTGCCTCTTTTCGAGACAGTCGTTTTTTTAATGGGGATCACTTTTCGATTTTCCGCGCCTGAGGCTCGAGCTGCTCCTCGGCGGTGAGCACATGGCCGCACTTGGGGCAGGTGCTGTCCTCGATGATGCGGCCCTTGCGGGTAAAGACCTCCACGTCCTCGCCGCACACGGGGCATTTGCGCTCCTCCGGGACAGGGGTGACGAATTTGGCTTCGCAGCCGTCCATAACCGCCATAGATATACCCTCCTTCTGTCTGTTTCGATTGGTCGTTATTCAGTCTGCCCGATTGAGGGGGAATTATCAGGGGAGGGAAAAGGCAACAGGGAAAAGGGAAAAGGGGTTGCGGCTGCCGCGTACCCAGCAGGAGCGGCCGATGGCCGTCCTACGCATCCAGGCCATCTCAATTCCCAATTCCCAATTCCCAATTCTCCCAGACAAACACCCGTTAACCGGCAGTACCAAACAATACCTCCAACTGCATGTTATCACACGCTCCGGGCGTTGTCAAGCGGCGGGTCATGCCTCCGCCCGGATGCCGATGACGATGTGCTGGTCGTCGCTGGCGCGGGTCTTGATGGTCTGCATGGCGAAGGTTTTGACCTGGCCGTTCACGGTCCTGCGGAAGGTGAGCACGTCGCACGCCTCCCGGCCCATCCAGCGCGCGAGGCTGTCGCGGGCGAGGGCTTCGCGGACCTTCTCCTGATCCTCCGCGGCCACGTCACGCAGCAGCCGGGGCACGGCGTCGCTGAAGAAGTCGGCCCCGCCGGGGCGGATCTCCAGGTCGCCGCCGCGGCCGGAGTGGAACTCCAGGTAGTAGTCGGTGAGGATGTCCACGTAGTAGATGCGCTCGAAGTCGCTGGTCAGCGCCTTGGAGATGCTCATGCAGGTGCGCTTGGCCCCGGGGGCGCTGACATCGCTCTGGCGGCGGCGCTCCAGGAGGAAGGCGTCGAAGGCGTCGGGCGGCACGGGTCTGGAGAAGTAGTAGCCCTGCACCAGGTCGCAGCCCATGGCCTTGAGCACCAGATACTGCTCCTCGGTCTCCACGCCCTCGGCCACCACGGGCACGTGGAGGTAGTCGGCGATGTCGATGATCAGCTCGATCATGCGCACGTCCCGGGTCGCGCCGAAAGCGTTGCGGATGAAGCTCATGTCCAGCTTCAGCGCGTCGATGGGCAGGTGGGACAGCATGCCCAGCGAGGAATAGCCTGTGCCGAAGTCGTCCATCTCGATGCGGAAGCCCATGCCCATGCCGCGCAGCTCCCGGGCGGTGGAGATGACCTGCTCGGAATCGCCGGTGTAGGCCGATTCGGTGATCTCCAGCATCAGGTCGTTGGGGCTGAGGGCGAAGTCGTCCAGGATCTCCCGGAGGATGTCCTTGAGGTCGGGGGTGAGCATGTCAATGCGGGAGACGTTGACGGACACCGGCACGGAATAGCCGATGCGGTCCTTCCAGCGGCGGATCTGGGCGGCGGTCTCGCGCCAGACGAAGCGGTCCAGCTCCAGGATGAGGCCGTTGTCCTCCAGCAGCGGGATGAACACGCCGGGGCTGATCATGCCCAGCTCGGGATGGTCCCAGCGCACCAGGGCCTCGGCGCTGGCCAGCAGGGGCTTGTCGGGGCGGATGTCGAATTTGGGCTGGAAGTGAACCAGGAAGCGGCCCTGGGCCAGGGAGAGGCGGAAGTCCTCCAGCAGGCGGGCCTTGTAGATCTCCCGGCTGTGCATCTCCGCGTCGTAGACGCCCACAGCCTTGAGATAGGCGTTGCGCACAGAGTTGGCGGCCACCTTGGCGTAGTCGAAGCGCCGGTCGATCTCCAGCTCCTTGTCCACATTGGCATAGACGCCCATGCGCAGCCGCACGCGGTTCTCGGCGGAATCGTCCCCCGCGACGCCCTCGGAGGCCCGCTTCAGCAGCTCGGCGTAGTCCTCCCGGTGGGGGCAGTAGATATAGAAGGTGTCCGCGCCGTTGCGGCAGCCCACGCCGCCGATCTCCCGAACGCTCTGGCGGATGCGCTCGCCCACCCGGCGCAGCACGCCGTCGCCATAGCGCTTGCCGTAGCGCTCGTTGAGGATGTGGAAGTTGTTCACGTCCACCACCACGGCGTCCATGGCCATGTCCTGATAGTGCTGGTCATACATGCGCACGTAGCGGCGGAAGTAGTCGATGTTGAACAGCCGCGTGAGGCTGTCGCGCTCGGTGGATTTGATGATGCTGCGGTTCTCCGACAGCTCCACGCAGCGATCCACGCGGGCCTGCACGATCTCCCAGCTGGGATAGGGCTTGGGGATGAAGTCGATGGCGCCCAGCCGCAGGCACTTCACCTCGGCGCTCTGGTCGGCGGTGAGGACGATCACCGGCACCTTCCGGAATTCCTCCTCCTCCCGCATCACCTGGAGCACCTCCATGCCGGTCATGTGGGGCATCAGCAGATCCAGCAGCACCAGGGCCAGGTCCGCCGCGTGGGTCTTGATCCGCTCCAGGGCCTCCGCGCCGTCGGCGGCGTAGAGCACCTCGTACTTCTCGGCCAGGGCGTTGCCCAGCATCAGCCGGTTCACGTCCTCGTCCTCCACCACCAGTATCTTCTTGCGGAGGTTCAGTATCCGGGTCTCCTCGCCCGGCACGGGGATCAGCCTGTTCTCCTCTGCGTCGTCGCGGGTGACCGCGCCCATGCCCTTCAGAAGCTGCTTCTCCTCGTACATCAGGGCGTCGGCCCGCTCGAACACGTCGTGATAGGTCTTGTCCTGGTCGGGGAGGAAGTCGGACAGGCCCGCGGAGACCACCGCGCCGCCAGCGCTGATGTGCTCCACCGACCGGTCATGCAGCGCCAGGGTCAGCTCCTTGCGCACCAGATGGTCGCGCCCGGTCAAAATCACCACGAACTCGTCGCCGCCCACCCGGTAGACCGGGCTGTGCTGGAAGATATCGCACACCATGCGGCAGGCCTCGCGGATGTACTCGTCGCCGGCCTTGTGGCCCAGGGTGTCGTTGATCTTCTTGAGGCCGTTGACGTCGCAAACCACCACGGCGAAGCTGTCCATGCCGCCCTCGCCGATGGCCGCGTCGATCTCCTTCTCCCGCACCAGATAGGCGTGCTTGCTCTTGACGCCGGTCATGGGGTCGATGTTGGTGATGCGCTCGTTCTCCTTGGAGCGCTTGGTCATGTAGTTGTGGTTGGTCATCATGATCATCAGTGCGAAGGCGAACATGCCCACCGCCATCAGCATGGTGCGGGTATCCTCGTCCTGGGCCTGGGTGATCTGCTCCTTTATATAGTGCTCGTCCGGCTCGCGCGTGCCCTCGGGGTCGTCCAGCTGGGCGTAGTAGGCCTGGATGTTGTCCAGCATGGTGTCCTTGGTGGCGATCATGGACTGCCGCATCCAGATCAGCGACACGAACAGCACCAGCGCCAGCAGCGCCACCCACACGATGATGGACGCGCCAAAGCGCCGCTCCTTGTCCCGATGCAGTATGAAGCGGAAGAACAGAAAGCCCAGCACGCTCCAGGCGATGAACAGGAAGTAGGTCTCCCGCGCCATGGAGCCGGTGGACACCAGGTTGGGGGCCAGTATGTAGGCGCCGAAGGCCACCATGATGGCCACGCCCGCGCAGCCAAGCCGCCGTCCGCGCACATCCCCCTCCTTACTGGCAAACCGCGCCGCGCAGGCGCAGACGAAGCCGTAGATCAGCGTCGCGCCGATGGTGGTCACGTCCACGATCCAGCCGATGGCCGTGCGCCCCACCAGGGGGATGAAGACCGACAGGCCCGCCACCAGCAGCACCGCGTCGGCGGGGATGCCGTGGTCGTTGATCCGACTGAAGCGCTCGTGCAGCAGCTTGTCCCGGGCCATGGCGTAGAACAGGCGGCTCAGAGCGGTGGTATTGCCGATGAGGCTGGTGACGACCAGCGCCAGCAGCGACAGCATCAGGAGCGTCACGCCCGCCCCGCCCAGATAGGCGTTGGCGGCGTAGAACGCCGGCAGGGCCTCCAGCCCGGACAGGTTGTCCAGGTCGCGGATGTACTCCAGCCAGCTGCCGTACTTCGCGGGATAGGCCGTCACGGACAAAAGCGTCACCATCACGTACAAAAGCAGCGTGAACAGCACCGCCACGATCAACACCCGGCGAATCCTGTGGCGCTCGAAGTCGAACTCCTCCGCGCTGTGAGAGATGCTCTCAAAGCCGATGAACGCCCAGGGGGAGATCACTGCGATCTTCACGATCTGCCCAAGCGCCCCGGCGTCTGGGATGTAGGCGGGGTTCATGGGCCTGCCCTTCACCATGCCCGCGACGAAGCACACCGCGATGCCCGCCGTGAACAGCCACGCCAGCGCGATCATGACGGCGTGTGTGGCCCTCTGCCCCCGGGTCAGCAGCACCGCGGTCAGCACGATGGCCGCCGCGGACAGCAGCGCCTCGCCCAGGTAGACGTCGTAGTCAAACAGCGTGTACAGCTTCCCGAACCGGAACACGCCGCCCAAAAAGATGCGCGAAAACAGCGGCAGCGACGTGGCGTTGGCCCACAGCACCGCCAGGTAGGTCATGGCCAGGAACCAGGCCGTCAGAAAGCCCTGGTCGTAGCCGAAGACCTCCCGGGTGTAGGCGTAAGCGCCGCCCGCCTCGGGATAGGCCTGCATCAGCGTGGAATAGTTCAAGCCCACGATCAGCATGATGAGCGTGCCCAGCGCCAGTCCCAGGGCGCTGCCCGCCGGCCCCGCCTGGGCCAGATAGGTGTTTGCCGTGACCACCAGCGAGCCCCAGCCCACGCTGGTGCCGATGGCAAAGGCCCACGCCCCCATGGGGGACATATGCCTTCGCAGCCCTTGCGCGTTTGACATGGCGGTATCACCTCGTTAAAACTGATGCTACAATTATAACAGGTTATGCGGAGTATGTCTATAGGATTATTTGGGGATAAGGGAAAAGGGATTAGGGAAAAGGGGAACGACCTCTCAGTCAGCCTGGCGGCTGACAGCTCCCCTGAAAGGGGAGCCGAGGCTGACGCAGGTCATTCATTTTGGCTCTCCTGAAAGAGAAGCTCGCGCGCGAAGCATGACTGAGAGGTCATTCCCCTGTTCGGTCAAAGCCCCGCCTGTCGGCAGGCGTTCAATCAAACAAATCCGGTAACTGTTCAGTCGCGGACTCCTTCCGACCCGCTTCGCGGGCCACCTCCCTCAAAGAGGGAGGCTTTTGGGACCTCGTTCAGGCTCCCGTCCGGGCTCCCTCCCCGAGGGAGCTGTCAGCCGCAGGCTGACTGAGGGAGTCATCCCTGGGCGACTGAATAGTCACCAAATCCGCAGGATTTGCACCATCATTTTCCATTCTCCCTTCTCCATTATAAACATCAAAGGCGCCCTTGCGCCTTTGATGGGGTCAATTCCGCTCCTCCTCGATGATCTGCTCCGGGGGGATGTCGTCCTTGTCGTGGACCATCTGGAGGGCGCGGAAGATATTCTGCATTTTGTAGTCGGTCTCGGTGATGACGTCGGCGCAGGCGCGGAGCTCCTGGACGATGGAGGCGGGCACCTCGTCGGTGGCCTTGTAGCGAATGCCGTGCTCCAGGGTGGCCCAGAAGTCCATGGCGACGGTGCGGATCTGTATCTCCACGGGGATGAAGAGCTTGCCCTGGGACATGTACACCGGCACGTCCACCACGATGTGGAGGCTGCGATAGCCGTTGGGCTTGGGATTTTTGATGTAATTCTTTTCGAGGATCAGCGAGATGTCGTCCTGTTGCAGGAGCAGGTCGGCGATCTTGTAGATATCGTCCACATAGCAGCATACCACCCGGACGCCCGCGATGTCGTGGAGGTTTTTCTTGGCGTTGTCGATGGAGATGGGGATGTGGGTGTCGTGGAGCTTTTGGACGATGCTGCCCAGGGTCTTGACCCGGGACTCGATGTGATGGATGGGATTGTGCTGGTGCTTGAGCGAAAACTCGCTGTTCAGGGTCTGGAGCCGGGCGTTGATCTCCCGGATGGCGGCCTCGTAGACGCCGATGATCTTGGCGTATTCCCGCCGAAGCTCCTCCATGGCCATGCTGTAGTTTACGGACATGGGCCGCAGTTCGATTTTGATGGTCTGCCGCTCGGGCTTGTTGTTTTCCATGATGATCGTCCTCTATTGCAGTGAAATGTCGTCGCGCAGCACGTCCCAGGAGGTCAGAAGCGCCTTCAGGGGCGTGCGCACGGTGCCATCCTCGGTGAGAAACACCACCGCCAGCCGGTGGTTGCGCTCCCGACGCCGCTCGAAGGCCTTGCGCACCGCCAGCAGGGTGGCGTCGACGGGCAGGAACAGGAAGCGCTCGTCCCGCTTGTCGCCGAAGCCCACGCAGTCCTTCATCTGGCCGATGCGCAGCTCGTCGCGCACCTGGCTTAGACCCTTGCGGGCGGAAAAGAGCATCAGGCTGTCGGAGCTGAACACCCCCACCAGCCGCCCCTGCTCCACGATGGGCACGTGGGAGTAGCCGTTTTTGACCATGTGGCGCATGACGTTCAGGGCCAGGTCGTTGGGATGGGCCACGAGTATCCTGTCCGCGGGGGTGCCGCGGTTGATGGCCATGACCGGGCGCTTGACGTATTCGATGACGGCCCGGAGCCGCTCCAGCATGCCCTCCGAGGGCTCTACCACCGGCTCCCCGTCGTCCTCCACGGTGTGCGAGAGTATGTTGCGGATGCGGCGGCACAGCTCGATCTCCGAGCGCATCGGCTCGCTGTCCGGCTCGCCCAGATAGTACGCCACCACGCTGCCGTTCCATTCACGCCCTGCGTAGCGCCGCTCCAGCAGACCCTCCAGCCGCCGGTAAAGCGTCAGAAACGCCTCCGCCCGGCTCCCGTCCTCCCACACGCCAACCACCTCTTCGTTATTATCATAACACAGTTTTCACGGAAAAGCAATAGTTTTAGGGAGTAGGCAGTAGGCAGTAGGGAGTAGGGGGGAACGGCAATCGTTTACTATCCGTCAGGCAGAAAGACTTATAGTAGTGTCGGGGAAAGACCGCTCAGTCACGCTTCGCGCGACAGCTCCCCTGGGAGGGGAGCCAAGCGGGGAACGGCAGGTGCAGAAATTCCTCCAATATGCACGCGGCAGCCTTGGCTCCCCTTTCAGGGGAGCTGTCTGGCCGAAGGCCAGACTGAGAGGTCGTTCCCCGACATCGCTATGACGCTCTCCTTCCACCAGAAGTCAAGACCCCTGCCGTGTCCCCCCTACTCCCTACTGCCTACTCCCTACTCCCTCATCCCTTATTTTAAGTTTATGCGCATGTCACGGGGGAATGATTGACGGTTAGGAAGGGGTGTGATATACTTATACCAAATCCAATGGAGAAAGAGGTTTGATGCACTATGGCTAACATCGATCTGACCAAATATGGCATTACCGGCACCACCCAGATCATCCACAACCCCTCCTATGAGGATCTGTTCAAGGATGAGATGGACCCCTCCCTCACCGGCTACGACAAGGGCGTTATGACCGAGCTGGGCGCGGTGAACGTGATGACCGGCATCTACACCGGCCGTTCCCCCAAGGACAAGTACATCGTCATGGACGAGAACTCCAAGGACACCGTGTGGTGGACCACCGAGGGCTATCCGAACGACAACCATCCCATGTCTGAGGAAGTGTGGGCGGAGGTCAAGAAGCTGGCCAAGGACGAGCTGTCCGGCAAGAAGCTGTACGTCGTGGACGCCTTCTGCGGCGCGAACAAGGACACCCGCATGGCCATCCGCTTCGTGATGGAGGTCGCCTGGCAGGCCCATTTCGTGACCAACATGTTCATCAAGCCCAGCGCTGAGGAGCTGGAGAGCTTCGAGCCCGACTTCGTGGTCTACACCGCCTCCAAGGCCAAGTGCGAGAACTACAAGGAACTGGGCCTGCGGTCC
>Ga0256404_1011655_pt1 | contig 11685 bp, 6 predicted proteins | sample RumenRJG_01DNA_FD_185990 | JGI IMG/M metagenome (GOLD analysis project Ga0256404, IMG submission 185990) | Bovine rumen microbial communities from Lethbridge, Alberta, Canada - RJG_01 | ecosystem: Host-associated > Mammals > Digestive system > Stomach > Rumen | place: Canada: Alberta | collected... | reverse complement strand
GAAGGACTTCGGGAGAGCGGTTGCCAGGACTGGCACATTATCTTGTCCCCACCCACAACACCCCCTAGGAACATGGACACTGCCAAATGGTCTGTTCCCTCCAGACTACATCCTCGTCGGCGGGCTATGCAAAGGCCATACCATTCATGGCCTTACTGCTGCCTGCTGACAGTGATGCCTGTCTTTCCTTCCACGTACGATATGGCAGAGACCAGTTCCTCAAAAGCCAAGCCCTCTGCCTGAAATGACAGGCGTAGGGCTTCCGCCATGTGGCTTCACTACATGGCAGCTACGGGACAGAGGAATCTCCGATGGTCGCTATACCTTGAATACCCTGTGAAAGAGTGTGTCATAAAGGCCGGTCAGGGCTGATCGGGCATCATGGCACACACATTCACATCCTTCATCAGGGACGATAAAGGACTACGGGAGAGCGGTTGCCAGGACTGGCAAATATTTTTGTCCCCACCCAACAACACCCCGTCGGAACATGAAACGGCCTTTGGCCTGTTCCCTCCAGCGTCCACGCTTGCTATCTGGCACGCGGCGGCACTCATGCTGTCACAGATGCCGATGGCAAGGGTGTATCGCTTTCCTTCCACGTACTATTGGCTGATTCATGTTCCTCTAAAGCCAAGCCCGTTGCCAGTTTCACAGACAATGGACTTCAACCATATGGAGAATAGTAGTGTTTTCTAGTGGAAATACAAAACAGGTGGAATAGTTTTGGGGCCTGTTTTCCTGCTTGAGTCATATATATTTCCACACAACAAATGTATGTAATAACTATTATTTACTTCCTATGTACAAATTGTTAATAAGATTTGTTGTCTGATGTTTGTTTTATGGTCAAATCATAAATGACCTTTAACTTAAATTGTTCGATGGTTTCTATGTCATCTTCTAAAGGTGTGTCTTTTGCTACATCATACACATTCTTACAAATATGGTCAATAGTAAACATAGGAATATATCCCATATCGTTAAAATAACTGACTATCTGATTCTCTGTATACTGTAGAACAAGATCCTCCCAACTGAATCTAGAAGAATCCATTCCCTTGGATAATTGGAGGAGTTCACGCTTGTAAATATTTGTCATATCTTTCCAAACCATTCCATCATTGTGTGATTTATCCATGGTTATTCCATATGCATTATTTGAGAATTGAATCATTGAGGAGATAATCTTAACGATTCTTTCTTTAAAATAATCACTGCAAGATCCCATCTCTATCATGTCACCATAGAATTCGTAAAGCTTATCCGGCAAAGGGAATTGAGGATCAGAATTAACAATAGGTGTAGCCAACCTCACATAACTGATACGACCGAACTTGCAGAACAGGTGACATATGTAAGGATTACTAGTTTCATAAAAGCCATCATTGAAATATTGTATTCTACCTTCGTTTATCAAACCATTATCATCTGGCCTCAATATCATTGACATCGGACTGTTAAGATGGAATTCTGATGCTATAGGAAGGCCTTCAACATGCTTCCCCAAAAAGCATACAATAATACTGTTACCACAGGTGATTCCAAGAATTTCAGCATCCGTCTTCTTTTGCTCTATGCACTTTTGATTCTGCCATATTTCATAGCAATCGGCTGCATATACGAAGTTCTTCTTAAAAATACGTTCCATATTTACAGATTGTAGGGATTATCAAAATTTACAATAAACTCCTTAGGTACAAATGATTTTACCATAACTTCCGCTTGATAAAACACATATTCAGGATCAAGCCTGTCTGGAATATGCTTCTTTACCGTATTTATGTGAATCTTCTTTAAGTCCTCCAATTTAGGACCATGATGATGATTTTCATCTGCTGCATCTCTATCTGAGAACAATGTACTATCAAGGAATGCAACATCAACTTTGATTTTAAATAACACCAACTCTCCTGTTCTGCCCTCAATCAGCGGATGTCTTTCACAAAAGCTTAACCTTACATAGTCTTCCAAATAAAACTCTGCGTCCTTACTACGTAAATGCCGCATGTCTGACGATGTCTTAGGGATGATGGAATGTGCTAAACATTCTCTTTGAGAGAACAATCCGCCATATCTTCTGATGTCATCCAAATTTTCTTTTTCCGTAAAATGATATAAATATTCAATACCATTTTGAAGGAAATATTCCCTAATCAATTCTTTTTCCTCTTTAATAATCATCTCTTCTGGCTTCTTGAACAATCCGTTGGCTATTATATCATCCAATGCGATTATTTGCTCGTTGTCCAGTTTGTATTCATTCCTTGCATATCGCAGATAGAACCTATGTGCCAGTTCCACACTGTCTTTTTTCCCGTCAGAGATACATGTGGAATAAGGTCTTACTTTGGAATGGTCTAATGTGTCGTATTTATCAAGTGCATCCCGTTTGAATTCCGACTTCCTCCCTAGTGATTTAAGGGCAAACGAAAACTCATGTGCAAAATAATAATCTGAGACGATCAATGTGTCAACCGTAGACAAATCCGGGATTAAATCGTTGAAGAACGAACTGTTTTTTTCTAAGAGTTCAATCCTTTTCAACAAGGCGCATATCCGATGCGCAAATGTTATAGGTAGTTCGATGTCAGATGTTTTACTATCGTCTTCCGGCCAGCAAATTACTCGTGTCAAAAACAAATATGCAATGCTAATGGCATTCTGAACAATTTCGCCATAGACCTCATCTTTCCAGTCTGCCTTGCCAAAGAAAGACAGAATTCTAAATGACAGCAAAGCTGTTCCAAAAGCAGCTTCTTTCTGATTCCATGTGGTGACTGAATATTCAAACAACTTATCTCGAACTTGACGGTACAGTCGGTAGACACCATCCATATCCTTTTTGTTTGACAAATGATCAATAAGCCGCATGTTGATATAAACGTTCTGTGTTTCTCCATATTTTGAAACCAGAAAATCCATGGGAGAATATGACATGGATTCAGAATAGAAATTTCTGAAATCTGATTCAAATTCGTCTATCAGTAACGGATTACCCGAATAAAGAGGGTTGACAGAACACATGATGCTGTCATCTCTGACAAGCTTGCTATTATGTCTTAGATGAAGTCCTCTGATTGTTTTTTCGGTTTCTTCATCAAACTCTTTCTTATTTGACATCTGTTTCCTGAACAAATCCAAGGATTCACCGAAATCCTCAGCATCCGGACGATTACTAAGGAAATCTGCTAAACCAGGAACCTTACAAACATGAATAAGTTCCAAATAGTCTAAATCTTTAATTTTCATCTATAAGCTTTGATTTGTCCAGAAAAAAAGTCTATAATATGAAACGAAGAGCAGCCAGCGCCAAAATACCGGCTATGATAAGCCCGGCCATTAAGAACCAGCGACTGGTTTTTATCGATTTTAATATATCTTCTTTAGACTGTAAAATGGTATTTGAAAGGGCTTTTGTTGATGAATTCATCAATGAGTTTAACTCCACCGAAGAACTCTTTATGCCTTGACACAAGGTGTTGACCTGTGAGAGCTCACTTTGCAGAGTGTCAAGCTTTGTTTCGACCGAATCAATTTTAGCCACTATCTCATCTTTGTAGCCCTTTCCCGTCACGGGGATTTCTTCCACTTTCTTGTTTATATCATCAAGGACTGTATCTTGCAATTCCTGGGAATCCTTTAAATCCTTTGACAAGATCTCTAATGATTTTTTTATGTTAGCGACCTCATCTGTTGCTCTCTTTAAACTGTCATGCAAAAATTTCAATTGACCAACGTGTCCTGCAAGATTCTTGTTTTGTTCAATAAACTTTTCTATTGCAGAGTCAGTCTTGCTCTTGAAATCCGTACTACTTTGTTCAACAACAGCACTAAAAGAACTAATGATTCTATTACAGGATGCATTAACCTGTCCTATTGCTGTTTCAAATTCATGGGAGAGAGCCCCTTCACGTGCTATCAGATCACCCTCCCATGATTGAAGGTTTACACAGAGGGTTTTAACAGCAGAAACATATTCTTTGACCTCTCTTTGTAACTCTGAACTTGCTTTAATAGTTGATTCCACCTGTTTTTTTGCTGAGTCAACCTCATTCAAGCTGGCTTCCATTTTTGCCAACGATGCTAATAGTTCATTTGATTCCATATAACTAACTATTTTTATTCAGATAAATATTTATTTTTAAAACCATTAAGCCACTCATTATGTAAATCTACTTCACACAGCATGTCCCAAGTTCGCATTTGACTTATTTCTTGCTCAGTTGCAGCATTACGTCCATCGATGGTAAAAGCGCGCTTAAACTCTTCCATCTTCTGATAGAAATAATCCCTGTCATTGGTTCTTTTGTAAAACTCCCGATAACCACGCAGATAACTATTCTTCAATTCTTCTTGCAAGTTTCGATTCGCCCCCACTTTGAGATATGTGAGGCAATAAACATTCAAAAAATCCAATGTCGGATTTGGCTCTGCGATAGCTCTTCTGATTAAACGCACAGCACCTTGCAAGTGTTTGATGTTATCTTTGGGGGAACTGGTACCAACGACATCATCATCTATGACCCTCATATATTTGAATAGGATATCATATGACGACTCTTTTCCTTCTTTAGTGTCATCGGTAAGAGAGAAGTCCTGCCCACTCTCTGTTTGGTAATCCTTACGAGCATATTTAGAATTGAAGTAGTAGTAAATATAGTCTTTAAGGGCTTCATTTGCCTCTTTCCAATTATCACCATAGCTAACTCCTTCCATACAGAAAGATCGGATGTCATCAATAGCTTGTTTCCGCTTTACTGCAATTTTATCATAAATGAACTCTGTCAGGTAACCCAAACATTTGTGGACTTCATTATCACCTTTGTAGCTTGGAACTTTATTGATTTCCTGAACTGCTCTTTCCCTCGTATAGTACCGTTCAAGGAAAGATTGCAATGCTCGGTAATAGGAACCATCTTTTTTCCTAACGGCTACAACGCGATAGACCTTCTTACCATAATCTTCTGTGAAATCATCAATGAGGCCAATACAACACATTCTATAGATAGCCTTGGCGATGTCACTCTTGTCTCTGAGGATTTCAAGACTATCCTTATTTGTGTCGTATTCTATTCCGGTCTCAATGTTCCGAACACGGCGAGCAGTACCTTCTTTCCATATCAGGTAGACTTTCTCTTTTATTCCACCATTATCAAACAGATAAATAGGGATGGAAGATATGAACGCGACCACCTCGGTTCCTTCTTTGGCTTCAAGCACCTTCTGCAAGAAATCCGATACTTGAACGGTATCTTTCAATTCTGCGTCATTACCATAAAAGATTTGGGTCTTTGAGCGGCTTAGAAGCTCAAACATTGTTCTCTTTTCAACGAGTGTACCTTTGAAATTGTTGTTATAAAAGTACATTACCGTTTCAAAGTCAACATTCTGGTATTCAAAAGCTCTGGCTGGAATGGATAGCCCGGATTGCCTAAGCAAATCCTCCATATCACTTTTATATACATACCCTCTTCCTTCATCAGGAACCTTTCTTAATTGGCACTGATTATACTCGGAACATTCCCCTTCACATGGGCCTTTATTGCATCTCTGGCAATCTTTGTCGCAGAGCCGGAAAGCAAATCGTTGGTTACAAACATCGCAATGAAGCTTTACCATATCTTTTTCCGGGGTGCAATAATCAAAATATCGTTCATCAATGGAGAGTCCATAGTAATCTAATATCTCCTGTAAGTCTCCATCGTAAAACCATTTGTTTCGGATGATTAACATCGGAAAATCATTAACAGGGCATCTGCGGTTAATCCTGATAAGCTTGTAATCTGCCAATAGAATGCATGACAAAGCCATCTTTCTGTCGCGTCCTGCACGTCCGGCTTCCTGTACAAAGCCCTCTAGAGAGCTGGAATAGTTCATGTTCACTGTAAAGCGCACATTCGGTTTGTCAATACCCATGCCGAATGCCTTTGTCGCCACCATTAAAGGCAATTTGTTCTCACGGAACAAATCAAGGTTCTCAAACGATTCCCTGTCAATTTCGTCTGCATCGTCTCCATCGCCACTACCCATAAACGTCCCTAACTTATGAACGCTTTCACTTAACGAATCTTTATTTGCGTTTACGGATATACCCGTGTTGTTTTTATGTGGACAAAAAACGATTCCCGCCTGAGCGTATTCTTCTGAATCTCTAAAGAAATCTTTGGGTAATTCAACGGACAAATCATCATCAATGCTTCCATCGATATTCTGACGCTCATTAAAACGCTCTTTTATCAGTGCAACTGAGTCTGGCTCCTCCAGTTCCTTAATGAATCCAGGGATCTTTTCAAGATAGTCTTTCAAAAAATCCTGCTTCGACGGATAAACGCTCCATTTACTGGTCATTTTGACTGCCCTTGGCAGACCTTCGTCAAGCCTATGATTTCTGTCGTAATATTCATCTTCCTCACATACGACGGGAACCCTTTCTATCTTATACTGCAGTTCAAGGCGGTTTGTATTCTCTTCTCGGATTATAGTATCGGAATCCAACTCAAAAGCTCCATCACCAGAAAGTTCTCTTTCTACGTCTGCTAAAACGTCAAAGGAAGCAGTGGCTGTAAGTCCAAACAACGTTAAATGTTTATCATCGTCCTTTTGTTTTGGTAACACATATTGGTAGAGATTCCTTCCAAGGTGCAAATATGTGAAACGGAAATCATGGCCCCATTCCGAAACGCAGTGTACTTCATCTATAACACCATAGCTAAAGTAAACACCTACATTGTGCATATTTCTCAACTTCTCACGGAAACTGTATGTACATAGTCGTTCCGGTGAGAGGAATACAAACTGTACCATTGATGTTTCCATCATCTTCGCTCGCTTCTCTTTCTCTTGGGCATCAACAATAGAGTTGATGTACGTACAGGTGTCAATTCCTGCCTTTATTAGACCATCATATTGGTCTGCCATAAGAGACCTAAGTGGGTCGACTACCAACGTGACTCCAGGCTGAAGCATGGCCGCCAACTGGTACGTCAAAGACTTACCACCGCCTGTCGGGAGCAGACCTATGACGCTTTTATTCTGGAGGGCGCGGCTTAATATAGGCAACTGTCCTGGGCGGAAATCATCTTTACGGAAAAGTAGTTGGAGAAAATACTGGAGTTTTTTCTTCTTTTCTGTTATTGCCACATAGATGCCCTGAGGATCTCTATTCACTAGAGGCTGATATGTGATGCAATCTGACGTATAGATGTGCCTATTCGAATGGATGTAGTTAGCTGAACGAATATAGAAATAACAATTATCAGTACATTTGAAGCTACTGAAAGATTTGTCCTCCAGCCCAGAGCGGCGCATAACAGCTACGTCGAACACTACATCATACTTCTTGGCGTGATTAGCTTTTTCTATGCCATTTATAATATTGACACGGATAGAATTATCCTCTACATTAGGCATGTGGAGGGACGAGCCAGCAAAAGCCGGAGAACTAATAACATCCAATTGTATAATAGGGAACCGAGTGTCTTTGTATTCCTCACTTAATGATGCCAGAATGTTGAATGAATCAGCAAGATCTTTCAATGCAAGAGCCACACAGGGAACATCACGCTCCAAAGCAAGGATGTTCAGGGCTTCTTTCTTATAATCCACCCTGCCTGTGATCAGAGCTTCTATCAAGGTTTTCTGAATACGTGCAATACCGATAGGGGAAAGTGCGAGTTGTAAGGTTTTAACCCATGAAGAATCAAAAGACTTTTTCCACGCTTCCTTAACCATTGTAAAGTATTCATTCTGCAATAGCAATGTTTCTTGCGAAAAATCAGCGATGTCCCTAAAGCGCAAACAATCCCAGCCTTTGCTGATTAGAGCCGCTGTTCTGTAATCATCTGATGCTCTTGACCTTTCGGTATTGTGGAAATTGGCACCATCTATCTCAACGATGATACCATGCTTCTTGTTGCCGTCCTTATCGATAACTGTATATGGGTACTCACACGCAAAATCTACACGTTGGGAGTGATGAGCTCGCTGTCCTGTTATAGACATCAGGCTTCTTTGTGGCATGAAAACCTGACGAAGTTCTTCAGGAGCTTTCCTAAGGATAAAGTCCTTCTCAAAATCGCTTTCTAAAATACTATTACAGTAAATGCTCTCATCTAAGGTGAGTCTTCCGTCTATCGCATATAGAGCCAATAATATATCATTCAGCTCAAGCCCATTTATATCATAGTTCAAGGCGCCAAGATCATCGTCCAATTTCTTGTTGCCAAGAGATTCAAAAGCATCTTCGACAGTTGGACTTGTTCTCGTTGGAAGCCCCCTTGTTACCATATTGTTGAGTACAGCAAGTATCGGATCCACATCATCGTAGATACTGGCTCCAATATCAAATGGTGCGGCGACCTCAAATGCAGAGAGTTGTCGATACAGGCCCTGTATTTTCTTTTGGATGTCATCATCTGCGTTTTGGGCCAGATTTCTGATAGCATCGAGCTGATAAGCTGCAAAGAATTGGGTATCTGGATAATAATCAACTGCAATGAGATTGATTTGATTGTTTTCAAGCTTGAATACCTTTATATTGTAGGAACAGGGCTTGTTGTTCTCTGAGTAGCGGTACTCTGAGGCAGTTTCGTTCATAAATGTCTCAGGAGCGTTGAAATACTCGTAAAAACGATCAATCCTCCTATTACCACTATTCATCGGGCTGATGCAGAAAAAGAAATGTTCCCCCAGAACATTGGAGCCAACCTTCTCAGCAAGTGACTTCAGGTCAATTGATTCAATGTCAAGGATATTGGAGAAAAAATGCAGTGTTACAGGGCTATCACCTGCAATATTTTCCGGAGTGACATCATCCAAATAACGGTCAATACAGGATACCGTCACCTTTTTATTAACATAAGCACCTACATGTATAGCAGCTCGTTCCAAGGTTGCAAGTGATGGCTCTATTAACGTAACCTTCTGAACCTTGTTCTCAATTTTATGTTCTCGAAGGAAGTCAAAGAAACATATTGTGGCTAATCCCTGGCCACACCCCCAGTCAACAATATCAAATCCATCCGAGGCATAGGTAGAAGGACTAATACATGATAGAGCCCTATATACTTTGGCTTGATGCATCTTGCCAAAAGAGTATAGGTAGCACTTCATCTGGGCATCAGAATCCAATAATTCAACACCTCGCTTCAAAGATTCATAAATGTCATTTCTCTCCTGTTCGGACAAGGACATAATATAATCCTGAGCAATGCGACGGATGCTATTGAATGAGATATTTCGTATAGCAGATATTTCGTCCTTATATGCCATATTACTTTCCGGTTATTGTATCTGCAAATCTATATTCTTGATGTTGTTTCCAGTTCTGCAATGCTAACTGCTTGGTAGTGTTGGCATAGCAGTATTCGCAAAGATGTGGGCAGGTGTTGTATTCACCGATATCCTTAGAGGCCATGCATTCACAGAACTGTCGCTGACCAGGGTCTTTCTTGTGTGTACTGATAAAATAATGGTTGTCGGGTAAGAGTATTGCACCCTGCGGCAACTCCGGCTCCCCAAACAAAGTAGGTGCAGGAACATTTTCTATTTTAACCTTCATGAAGTCCATTAATTCCTTATCATCCCATGCAAGCCGGGTGATTAAATCACTATCTATGCATCGGTTGTGAAGAATACCATACTTGGAAATATCTATTTTTTCTCCACATGTGGCTAACTGATAATTCCATCCTCGTTCACGATTCATGCCTGATAGTCTGGCAGCAAACTCTTCCATCTGTTCTGTTTCCCATTCTTGGTATGGTATTCCGCTAACTTCAAGATTGTGCTTTACCTTCTTGTAAATGGCTATATCTGCATAGCTAAAAACAAGTTTCTCGGTATAATCTTTCAGCTGGTCGCCAATATTCTGTACTTTCCGAAGCAAATCATCTACAGATATGTCGTCAGTCAATATCATGGGGTCAAACCGCCAGATGACTGCGCCCTTACCTAGCTGCTCGACAAGCAACTTAAATGTTTCAATGCGTGTGGCAAGAGAAGGAACCTTTTCCAATTTCTCTTCTTCATAGTCATTCAAGGTATATTGGACATAGCACTTGATGTTACGCTCTTTGAGAATATGCAGATATGGTAACAGTGGACGAGGATTCTTGGACCAGAAGACAATAAAGCGTGTTTTCTCATATGACACATAAGATTTCACGCCATTGAAAGGATTAGTCCATGCTGAATAACCTTTCTGTAAACGATCGAAGAACCAATTTGCATAGAATGCAGGAATATCTGTACTCCTACTTGCTGAAACGATGAGGGGAGCCTGTGCTTTCACAGGCTGCCCGTCAATGGTTAATTCAACATATTTCCAAGTCGCCATAGACAATTAAAAATCTATATCTTCGTCTTCTAATACTTTTTCTTCAAGGTAAGCCAGTATTTCTTGATGCAAAGAAAGACCTTTATCCCTTATTGTCTGATTATTTTGATTCGGGCCAAAGAAGTCATTCGAAATCTTGTTTTGCAGATCCATATATCTTTGAGCAAGCATATCAATACTTAGCAATTGTGGACTTTTTAGCAAGTCGGCATATTCCATTTTGTACATAGCGTCACGTGCTTTGAAAGGATTTAAATTTGAAAAAATAAAACCCTGATCTTTGTTGACTACCGATGAAACAGTATATTCAAATGCCTCATGATTTGAAATCATAAGAATAATCCTATTTTTATACAGATTAACGTTACTTGGTGACTGCTGAATTGCTTTGCTTAGGAAAAGATATGCCACACTCGCTAATTGTTGTTTGTCATCAATATCAGAGACTGTCCCGTAGGAAAGGAATATCATAAGTCCCATTCCGAATTTTCCAAAATCAATGATATTCTTTAGTTGTCCAGGGTCATTCTGGAAAGAACGCCATGCCTTGTATAAAGGATGATAAGTCGCATCACCATCATTTCCCATTGACAATTGTAATAATGCTTCCATGACCAGTTTCTCTGTTTCGGTTATTTCAGTAATCCGATTTTGAGAATTTTCTTGTGAAATTGAAGACTTCTTTTCTGTTAAATTTGCATTCTTCATATATTCAATTCGTATATTCCTATCATACATGTGGAGAACACATTTTTCTACCGTGCCATTCTTATAATAGACAGTAAAACCGTAATCGCTATAATCTACCTCTTGCCATCCAAATGGAGATTGAGCTTCTATAGGAAAGCCACGTAACTCTGTGACATTATCAGACTTACTGACAACTTTCATAGGCTTATCTGACATAGTGGGTTTACAGAGGTCATCATTAAATATCTTTACAATATAACCAATACCCGGCTGTAGTTTATACCCTGGACATCCATTCGTGTTTTTTTCAACTCTTACCGTCCTAATACATTCTTGAAGACCTTTTACAGGTTGATTGTTTTCGTACCGTTGATGGCAATTGGATTTGAACGTGAATGGCTGTATGGATTCAGCCTTTTCGCGTTCAGCTTTGATTCTTGCCTGTCGTTCCGCTTCTTTTCTACGGTTTTCTTCCAACCTTTTTTCTCGTTCTTTGGCCATACGCTCTTGTTCTAACTTTTGACGGCGTGCTTCTTCTTCAAGACGGAGCCGTTCTTGTTCTTTCTTTCTGTTGCTAAAGAAATCAAATAGTCCCATACTGCTATAGTTATTTAAAGTTTATTATTTCAACGTAAAAATGCCTTAAAGTTTAAGCC
>Ga0256404_1011654_pt1 | contig 11685 bp, 12 predicted proteins | sample RumenRJG_01DNA_FD_185990 | JGI IMG/M metagenome (GOLD analysis project Ga0256404, IMG submission 185990) | Bovine rumen microbial communities from Lethbridge, Alberta, Canada - RJG_01 | ecosystem: Host-associated > Mammals > Digestive system > Stomach > Rumen | place: Canada: Alberta | collected... | reverse complement strand
AGCCAAACTTTTTGAAGAAAAAGAATAAAAGCAGCCTAAGAAATCCCCTTTTTGCTCAAAGTGTTACCTCATCCTTTCTTTTCCCTACCTTTTTGAATCAATTTGCACTGAAGATTACCTGTCTGGCGAACATAAACATTGGTACGATTGACACGGCAAACAAACAGTAGTCAACAAAAAAGAAAGTTGACAGCCGTTTGGATTATCCAAAGTTGATTTTGAATTATTAACCGACCTTGTCACACAGTTACTTAGCGCAACCGAGGTACAAGGTCGGTACAAATGCTCCCATTTTGATGCTTTATCTTCTCTCTTTTGACTGGCAAAAATCCTTTGTCTTTGCTCACCGAAGTTGCTAAAAGCTCAAAATGGTTAAAACTCACCTGTTAAATAATCTTAACGAATTGTTAAATCTTGTATGGTTTTTATGATAGAAAAACTGCTCGCGTTGGCACCAAAATCGACAAATCGCCAATTGCACTTTTTTGTACCTTTCAACTTCGGGGTGTATTCGTTTCTATATATGTTACAAACACTTATGAAAATCCAAAACACTTCAACATGAAATAATTGGGAAAAATATGGGCTACAAGGGGAAGAATGATAGGGAAAAGGTAAGAATAGAGCTTGCGGCAAGGTTTATTGGTGCTCCCGACAGAAGATTACAAAACAGACAGTGGGCGAAAACCGATGCAATGACATCAGCTTTCGCCCACTTTGGGGGGAATTGTCAAAGAAAGATGTGGAGGTGTATTAAAATTGAGTTTTTTCCAAAATATGGAATTTGCACTCGTTTTGGAAAAAACTCAATCAACGGGGAATATAAAGAACAGGCATGCAATCGTTATTTAAGGCCCATGCAGCTTTGGCTTAAAAATCAGCGAAAACGAGAAAAAATTATTGATTTTCGCTGATTTTTAAATATGAAATCTACTCGTAATGGAAGTGATAGTCACCATTGTCCGGCTCATCTATCACGATGTTTCCTGTATCAGGCTGGAACTTGAAGTTGCGGATGCTATCCTGCTCGATGTCTCTCATCACATCCGGGAACATACGCTTGATGAAGTCAGCACGGACACGTCCCGTATAATCTTTCTTGCTGCCCAGTCTCTCGGCTATATTCCAGACAAAGTGCCGTAGGTCAAGGGTGGTAAGAGTGGACTTCAACCTGATGGGTACAGGAATATGTTGCCAGTCATCGGCCCACTTTCTGATTGCATCACAGATTTTTTCCAATTCCTCATTATCATAGACATATGGGGACATGGTATGAGTTACATATTCCATGATGGCATCGATGGCATTCTGTCGCCTCTGTTCCTGCTCACGTTGATATTCTTTGCAACGTTGGGCATATAGGTCGGGCTGCTCTGAGCTCGTCTCTGTCGTATCCGTAACCTCTTTTGTTGGTTCTGCTGAATCGGAAATCTCTACACTCGGTTCTTCCAGTTCCTCTAATAATAATCCTTGTGCAGTTTCGCTTTGAGGAGGCATTTCTGCCAAGCATTCTTGAACTTGCTCCAGAATATCGCTGTCCGTTGAATTTTCTGTTACCGCTTCCGCTTCCTGGTCAGTCAGAAGCGTGGTTCCTTCGCGTTGACCGTTCTTAAATCTAATTGGCACTTCTGCCAATACGGACAGGAACAGATAATAGACTGTCCCCAGCAATCCGCTGGAAACTACAAAGGTTACGAACTTGGCAAAGTTGTCTTGTCCGAAATCGTTGCCTACCTTCAATGACACGAAGAGGGAGATGGTGAGGATGACCAACCCTGGACATCCCCATACAAGGCAGTAGTCTCTTACTGCCATGCTTTCCGTTTTGCATTTTACGCTATTCATCTTTATTATATCTTTTATTTTATTGATTTGTTCTTGTCGGATTTGTCAGTATCTACCAGCACCTGGCAGACCGATTTACTTTGCAAAGTTACTCCGATTATTCCCGACAGCTCAAAATCTTCCGAAAAATCTGCTCCGTTTTTACATTAGTTTAGAAATTGGTCCTATCGAGTATGAAAAAAGAACCAATAATCATACTATAAAATATTGATGGACATGACGAAAGGGAAAAGAAAAAGGGAGAAGCAATGCCCCTTCCCTTAACATACATATTACATAATATGTGTCCGATAGAACCGTAGGTCGTTATTGCCCCACGACCTTTAGCTGCACCGTCTTTGTTGGTTTAAGCGTAATGCGGTTTACCGACTCTCGCTTGCTCTCGTCTGCCATGTTCGCATAGATCTGTGTAGTCGAAACGTTCTTGTGCCCTAACATGTGCTGGACGGTATAGACACTTGTTCCTGCATCCACCTGAAGCGAACCGAACGTGTGACGGCTGCAATGAAACGAGATTTTCTTGGTGATGCCAGCAGCTTTCAGCCAGTTCTTCAAGGCTGCCTGTGTCATCTTGTCCGCAAAGCCGACAAAGACGGGGCCTGTTCCTCGCTCACCGATTAGTTCCAAAGCCTCGTCACTGATGGGATTGTTCACCAGTTCCTTGGTCTTCTGCATTCTCAGTGTGACATACATTCCTCCGTCGCCGTATGGCTGTATGTTCTCCCATGTGAGTTGCTTAATATCACTTTTGCGGAGTCCTGTCAAACAGGCAAAGAGGAAGGCGGTCTTTAAGACGGGATATTGGCATGGGGTGTTCGCCAACCTGACAAGTTCATCCTTGGACAGATGCTCTTTCTCCGTAGGGATGGTGTCGATGCGCTCCAGGAGCCCGTTGGGATTCTCCATAATCTTGTGCTCCCTGTAGGCAGTATGGAGTACGGCACGGAAGGTTGACCAATAGCCAGCTACACTATTGATGTGCAGTTTATGCTCCGTGTGGATGGTCTGCGGAGCAGTCAGCAGATATTCACGGAACTTGTTACACAGGTCAACGTTGATTTCGTCGAAGCGGCACTTGTTGTTGCAGAATCGGGCAAAGTGCTTATATACATGCTGCCACTTGCAGTTCTTCTTGTCTGCCTTCTGCTTGAAGTAGGCAAGGAAGTCGCCTTTCATCTTATCACGGTCAAAAAAGTCGTACCTCTCATTAACTATGGACTCATAGCGACGACAGCGGAGGGCTTCTGCCTTCTCACGCATACGGTCGTTGTAGTCCTTCTCCCGTTGTGACTTCGGCTTGGCATAGATGTAGATGCCGAGCGATTCATGGCGCATGACCTTCATGGTGGACTCGTCCCGATAGCCAGGGTAGTAGTCGAGATAGAAGGAAAGCTGTTCTCCTCCTTTGATTTTCCGTGTGCGGAGGGTCACGGTCTTGCAGATGTTACTCATACTTATATATTTTATTGTTAGTAATCATGGTGGAGCGTTTCTCCACGGGTGCAAAGGAACTCAATGATGCGGTGCTGACTCCGATTATTTCCAATAATCACTGAATAATCTGTCAGTATGGTAGAATTTAGTATCCAGCGGGCATCATTCCCAAGGATTTCCGTTCCTCCATCACCTTCTCCACATCAGATCGGAGCAGGAGGTTAAGCCGTCCTACCTTTGTCTTCTCAATGTGCTTCACCTTGACGATATGGCAGATGTTGGCTTTGGTCAGTCCATAGAGCTGTTGCACTTGCTCAACGGTATAATAGTTCTCGTTGGACAAGAGGTCTGTACGACGGAGTTCATCAAAGTGACTTTGAGAATAGTAGGTGTGTCCAAACTCACGCTTGGTTGGTATTTTGTGGCGATGGGCATAGGAACGGACTGCTATAAGGTTGATACTGTATCGGTCAGCCACTTCCTGTGGTGACAACCAATCGACAATGGCATCAAGGTCTATGGTTGTGCCGAATACTGCATCAATGTGGTTCTTGCTGTAGTAGTTCCGTCCTGCGATACGGCACATGGGAATCTGGTGGCGTTTGGCAGAAGCATAGAGCCAGGACTGCTTAACCTTATATATCTTCTTTACTTCTTCGCCAGAGTAGTATTCAAGTACTTCATCGGTTGCACGTTCCTCCTTTGCCTTGTCCTTTACAGGACTCTTCATTTTCTTGGAAACAGACTTCTTTGGCTTGGAACATGGCAGGACACGGTTATAAGGGTTAGCCTCAAACATCTTCTCAATGTCACTCTTGCGGACAAGAGCCATTCGGCTGCTCAACCGTGAGGCTGGCAACTTCCCTTGCTCAACGAGTTTATAGACATACTGACGGGTGCAGCCTAAAAGGATGGCTGCCTTGGAAAAGGTCAGGTACTCCTGCTGCTGGAGTTCCATCACTGGCTCAACACTCCGAAGGAAATCCCTTTGTCTCTTTTTCTTGGATTCCTTCGCTTTCTCGGCACATTCCTCCGAGCAGTACTTCTGCATTCCGCTGTTTGTGGTGAAGACCTTACCACAATAAGCGCATTTTTTGGTCTTTGGCATACTTGCAATATTTGTTGGTTCAACATTCCTTTTGCTGTACCTCTCCGCAAGTAATCACAAGTTAACTCTCGACATCCGTTGTCAACTTCCGCCACAAAGTTGCATTTTTCAAAAACAACCCATTAATCAGTCAACTATTGTAACCTATCAGCAACCCTTGTCAACTATGTCCACGATGTGGCAAAAATAAAGCCTCGTAAATTCCCTGCGGTAGAAATACGTTGCAAATTTATAAGGAATTTCCGAAGCAACCAAAAACAGCTTCCGAAGTGTTAAAATCTAAAAGTGGCTGTAATACAATGATTTAAGTTTGATTAGTTTCCGTTATTCATGGTAGTTTAGAGGTCTCTAAATACAAGCACGGAACGCCTGAATTCCAATGCTCGTTACGGAGTTGGGGATGGTGACGGAGGTCAGACCAGTGCAAAAAGAGAATGCATACTGTCCAATGCTCGTCACGGGATAAGTCTTTCCATCATAAGTGACATATTCTGGGATATTGACCACTCCCGAATATTCATTTGAATAGGATGAATAGCTTGAGCCTCGATAGCTGACTGCCAACTCCGTCTTATTATTCGTGTACGTGTAATAGATGGCCTTGCCATCTGCATTCTTCACCTCAATGTCATGGGCGAATGCATTTGCTCCAACCATGCCCATGAGCACAGTAAGCAGAAATGTAAGTTTAAATTGTTTCAAGCTTTTGACGTTTTTGTAATTTCAACATTTTTTATTTCTGGCAAGTTTTCCTCTGAGTTTATACCATTTGGATAAAAGACAACCGTTGCATTGCCTTTTATCGTACATTTGGCACTCATCGTGACATTACTCTTGTCACGATATGATATGCAAGCAGATCCCTCAAAAGTGAAAAGGTCATTTCCAAATTTCTCCAAAGAATCTTCGTCAATCTGAACTTGAGTCACTTCCACAACCTTAAACACACATTCGGGATTTTCAAATAATTTTTTACCCACCCAATGCTTCTCAATAAAAATGGAGATGGCATTAGCTAAATCCTTTTTTTCTTTTACCGACATAGTTTTTTCTGCATTTTCCATACGCAAAATAGTTTTTGTCTACCGCTCTCCCTGCCTCAGCCAGTTAATAACATGTTTGTGTGGAAATAAAAAAGACGTGGGAGTAAACTTTCTGTCGCTTATCCCACGCTCAGGCTCTCGCATTGCCCTCTCTCAAGATAAGCAACTTAGCCAGCCCACGCCATCGTGTATTATACGGGATATGTTGTGTAGTTTTGATAAGAAGACATACACAAGAATATAATACAACCTCGGCATGGACGCTTCGTTGCGGTATCTTCCAAGAGTGTCAAATTTGCGAGATTTGAGCGTAGAAGATAACGTTAAGAAAACGTCCTTTCCCATAAGCCTGCCCTACAAATGGCTTCTTCGGCTCATGGCTTCCATCAATGTATTGACCCGCCCTGCCCACAGAAGGGCTGGCTAAATCATGTCGCAAAGATACAAAATTATTTTTTTATCGCTCGTTTTTTTAATAATAAAATTATGAGGAGTTAAGAGGAAAATTGTAATTTCTCCACCCCAAAAGATGGAATATAGAAAAAAAAGTGTAATTTTGCAGATGCTATATGTAATATTCGACGCTGTAGATTTTTTTAGGGAATCAGCTGAAAAATAGGGAAGGGTCATGAAGGAGAATATGCCACATCACGGGATGGGAACGGAGTTCCACTATCCGCGAATCGCCATTATAGACAGCAATATGTTGGCTATCATGGGCTTGCGGCAGATTCTCCAGACGGTTGTTCCCGTGGCGGAGATTGAGGTGTTCAACAGTTTCAACGAGTTTGAAGCGGATGAGCCGGAGATGTTTGTCCATTATTTTGTGGAGACAAATATCGTGTTGAGCAACCTCTCGTTTTTTACGGCTCGTCGTAACAAGACCATCGTGCTTACGACAGCGACGGACCCCAACACGCAGTTGGGCGAGTTCCATTGCCTCTGCATCAACGTGCCCGAGCAGGAGCTGGTGCGTTCGCTCTTGATGTTGGAGCAGAGGGCTCATACGCATGGGCGCAATCTGCCGCCGGTGGCGAGGCGTCAGGCTGAAAAGATTCTCTCCAACCGTGAGATGGAGGTGCTGTCGCTCATTGTGCAAGGACTTCTGAATAAGGAGATTGCCGATGCCTTGAATATCAGCATCACGACCGTCATCACGCATCGTAAGAATATCATGGAGAAGCTGGGGATGCGCAGCGTTTCCCAGCTGACGATTTATGCGGTGATGCAGGGATATGTGGATATCAATAAAATTTAACCCAAATCGGTCATTGGACTTTGGGTTTAATTGGACCAATCAGGCTAATTCAATCATCAGAGGAATGGTGACAGGAGATGGGCAAACCATCCGACGAATTTCTTCCAGGGTGTGCGGAACATGTCCCAACTTTCTTCCGTCAGTCGGAAGCTGTTCAGCTTGTCTTCGTTGAACATGCGGTCGAGTTCCTGTGTGGTGCATGGGTCGATGATGACGGCGTTGTCTTCGTAGTCGAACCGCAGGCTGCGGGCGTTGAGGTTGGCGCTGCCGACGGTGCAGAAACGGCCGTCAACCGTAATGATTTTCGTGTGATGAAATCCTGGTTTGTATATCCAGACTTCTACGCCGTGTTTCATCAGGCGGTGGACGTTGTAGAACACGCAGTCGGGCGTAAGTGGGATGTCGCTGTGTGCAGAGACCATGACTTCCACTTTCACTCCTCGCTCGACCGCCTTGCGCAGTGCCCGTTTCAGTTTTCTGTTGAGCGTGAGGTAGGGGTTGATAATCTTGATGCTGTCTTGTGCGACGTTGATGGCTTCGAGATAGAATTTCCGGATAATCTTGTTCGAGGTGAGCGGTTCGCGATTGATGATGCCCACCATTTTCCGTCCTGCCGTGCAGCATGTGTCGGGTTTCAGTCCTTCGAAGTAGTCGGCTCCGTATTCGCCTCTGAAGTATTGCGGTCCGTGGACGTTCTGGCGGCTGACTTTATTCCATATCCGCAGGAATATTTTTTGCAGGGTGTTGACCTCGTCGCCGTCGATGCGGCAGTGCATGTCGCGCCATTCTCCCACCATTTCCGTACCTTTTATATAATAGTCAGCCACGTTCATGCCGCCGGTATAGGCAATCTTTCCGTCAATCACGACGATTTTCCGGTGGTCGCGTGAGAAGACGTGGTTGATCCACGGGAAGTTGACGGGGTCGAATTCATAGATTTCGATGCCTTTGCTGCGTATTTCCCTGAGGTGTCGCTTCTTGAGCGGTTTGTTGTTGGAGTCGTTGCCGAAGCCGTCGAAGAGTGCCCGCACTTCCACGCCCTCTTTCACTTTTTCGGCAAGCAGGTCGAAGAGCAGGTGGGCGATGGAGTCGTTGCGGAAGTTGAAATATTCCAGGTGGACGCTGCTCCGTGCCTGACGGATGGCTGTGAACATGTCGTCAAACTTCTCCTGTCCGCTCTGCAAGAGGGTGACGGCATTGTTGCGGGAGAACTGCACGCCCTCTTCTTCCAGTTGTCGGACAATGAGTGTGTCGGCTGTCTGTGCAAGAGAGACTGTACAGACAGATAGGAGGGTTGTGATTATCAGAACCTTGCTTTTCAATTTCTTCAAGCGTGCTTTACACCATACATGAATAGTGGTCCACTACTCCCAGCAGGTGTTTTTTCGTATCAGTCACTAAGACGGTGTGTATCTTGTGTTTGTGCATGATACGTTGTATTTCCGTTATTTTTGTTGTTGGCGAGACACATTTCGGCGTCCGCGTCATGAGGTCGCCCACCGTCTTGTCGAAGAAGTCTGCCTGCCACTTTTCCATGGCGCGCCGGATGTCGCCGTCGGTAATCAGTCCGACGATTTTGTCGTCAACAATGGCTACGCCCAGTCCCAGCTTTCCTTTGCTGACGTGGATGATAGCTTCTCCGAGGTGCATCTCTGGCGGGATTATGGGCAGGTCGTTGCTCCGCATCACGTCCTTGGCAGTGGTCAGCAGGCGTTTTCCCAGTTCTCCTCCGGGATGGAACTGTGCGAAATCTGTCGGTTTGAATCCCCGCATTTCCATCAGGGCGATGGCAAGTGCGTCGCCCATTGCCAGTGCGGCTGTGGTGCTGCTTGTCGGGGCGAGGTTGAGCGGGCATGCTTCTTTCTTCACCCACACCTTGATGTGGGCGTTGGAATATTTGGCGAGCAGCGATTCGCTGTTGCCGGTCATGGACACCAGCGGAACATTCATGTGCAATACCATCGGGATAAATCGAAGCAGTTCGTCTGTCTGTCCGGAATTGCTGAGTGCGAGGACCACGTCGTCCGGCGTCATGACGCCAAGGTCTCCGTGGAAGACGTCCAGCGGGTTGATAAAGAAGGCTGGAGTGCCTGTGCTCGCGAGTGTTGCTGCGATTTTTGCTCCGATGTTTCCGCTCTTTCCGACACCGGTCACAATCACTTTTCCTTTACAGTTGTATATCATCGTCACAGCCTTGTCGAAGTTCTCGTCAAGCTGTGGAATCAGTTCCAGCAATGCTTCTGCTTCATCGCGCAGACATTGTGCTGCATAGTCTTTGGCGTTTTTCTTTTTCATGATGACGTGGTGTTACGATATGAGTTTTTTGATGAGTTCACCGAGTTGGTCTAAGTACAGCATGTTCGGTCCGTCGCTCAATCCCTTCTCCGGGTCGGGATGCACTTCAAAGAAATAGCCTGTTGCTCCGAACGCCTTGGCTGCGAGTGCCATCGACGGAACGAATTTGCGGTCGCCGGCTGTCTTTCCGCCTCCGGCACCGGGACGCTGAACGCTGTGCGTGCAGTCCATAATCACTGTCGGCACTATCTCGAGCATGTCGGGGATGTTCCGGAAATCAACCACCAGGTTGTTATAGCCGTAGATGTTTCCCCGTTCGGTGAGCCACACTTCTTTCGCGCCGCTTTCCATCGCCTTTTCCACGGGGAACTGCATGTCGCGACCGCTCAGGAATTGTGCTTTCTTGATGTTGATGATTTTCCCCGTCTTGGCTGCTTTCACGAGCAGGTCGGTCTGTCGGCAGAGGAAGGCGGGAATCTGGAGCACGTCAGCCACCTGTCCTGCGCATTCCGCCTGATAGCTTTCGTGTATGTCGGTCAGAATCCGCAGTCCGTACTTCTCCTTGATGTCAGCGAGCATGGTGAGTCCTTTCTCCATGCCAGGACCTCTAAAAGCATTGAGCGACGTTCGGTTTGCCTTGTCGAAAGACGCCTTGAATATAATGTCAGTGCCCAGTTGCTGATTGATGCGCACAAGTTCTTCGGCAACTGTCTGGAGCAATTCTTGTGATTCAATCACGCAGGGACCGGCTATGAGAATTGGTTTCATACAATATGTGTTTTTATCGTTACAAAGGTACGATTTAGTGAATGAAAAGCCAAATTTATTTGAACTTTTCTGAATGTGAGTACCTTGGACAGCTGTCAAAGGTAGTTATATCGGTCCAAATATGCAAAGATTTTGGGAACGATTGTAAAAAAAAGGCGAAATGATTTGCGGGTTCTGTGATAAAATCCTACTTTTACAGTCGTTTTTATTAAATTTCTCCAACCATGATATTGATAGCAGACAGCGGAAGTACGAAAACCGATTGGGCAGCAGTGGCGGACGGCACGCTGCAACACCGCATTCAGACCGAGGGAATCAATCCTTTTGTGCAGACTGACGATGAGATGAGCTCAATTCTTTCATCCCTGATTTCCCAGTTGGGCGATGACGGTATCTCCCGTGCTTCGGTCTTTTTCTACGGTGCGGGCGTTCGCGGTGAGATGGCAGAGCGGATGCAAGGCTTGCTGGGCAGGTTCTTCTCTTCCGACGTGGCGGTGGCTTCCGACCTGTTGGGGGCTGCGCGGGCGTTGTTCGGCGAGTGCGAGGGCATCGCCTGTATCTTGGGAACCGGCTCCAATTCGGGTCTGTATGATGGCTGTCGTATCGTCGAAAACACGCCGCCGCTCGGCTATATCCTCGGCGACGAGGGGAGTGGGGCGGTCTTGGGACGCCTCTTCATCAACGCACTGTTCAAGCACCGGCTTCCCGACAGTTTGCGTGAGGAGTTCCTGAGCGATACGGGACAGGATATGGAGGATATTATATATAATGTGTATAAGCAGCCCTTAGCCAATCGCTATCTGGCAACTGCCTGCAAGTTTATCCGTCGCCATCTCGACTGCGGCGAGCTCCGGGCATTGGTCGTGGAAAACTTCCGCGATTTTTTCCGCAAGAATCTCGTTGCCTATCAGCGTCCCGACCTGACCGTCTCTGCCGTGGGAAGCGTCGCCTACTTCTTCGAGGCGGAATTTCGTGAAGCGGCAAGGTGCGAAGGATATGCCGTCGGAACAGTCGTCCAGTCGCCGATGGAGGGACTTATTACCTTCCATACGGGCATCTCATCTTAACGTAAATCTGATGATGATGGTCGCACAAAAACGACCTGCATAATCATACGGAAAAGGACGTATAAATATACAGTTGAACTTTCGTCTTCCAAAAGTTCAACTTTTGCACGCTGAAAGTTGAACTTTTACCTCCTCAAAGTTGAACTTTTGCAAGCTAAAAGTTCAACTTTTGGAAAGCGGTATTTAACGTCTTGAAATTCAGTAGTTTACAAAACGCCTTTCGTTCGTTCCGCCCTTGCATAAATATACAAAAGCGGCAAATGGGTAAACAAGTGGAATGGCGGAAACGGAATGAGAGCTGTCGTCAGACTCACGCAATTTTTATGCCTGACATCACGTTAACCTTAGTTTTTTCTTTTCTTTTTTCCCGTAAAGTGCGATTTACGAGTAAATTGTTGTAAATTTGCAGCCGGAAATAGTGTCCCGGCTCTGCCGCTGGTTGCCTCCGCCCGTAAGAGGGTGGGGCAACGGGAGGAAAGTCCGGGCAGCACAGGGAGCTCCACTTCCGAAATTAGAAGCTATTGGCGACAGTAGGCTCAGGCAGAAGAGAACGACCGCCGTCCCGTGTGGGCGGTAAGGGTGAGAAGGTGGTGTAAGAGACCACCAGCCGGCGGGTGATCGTCGGGCTGTGTCGGCTGGAGGCTGCAAGTTCATGTAAACCATCGTTTATGGAGGGTGCCCGCCCAAACACGACTCCTTAGGGAACGGTGTACGATGGAGGGTAGAACGCTAAAGCCGCAGGGTGACTTGCGGATTAGATAAATGGCAGGCGCCTTGTGTCCTGAGAGGGGCATGAGGAACAGAACCCGGCTTATAGGGGCGCTATTTTCTTTTTTTTTGAGGTTTGAGATTTGAGGTTTGAGATTT
>Ga0256404_1011649_pt1 | contig 11687 bp, 10 predicted proteins | sample RumenRJG_01DNA_FD_185990 | JGI IMG/M metagenome (GOLD analysis project Ga0256404, IMG submission 185990) | Bovine rumen microbial communities from Lethbridge, Alberta, Canada - RJG_01 | ecosystem: Host-associated > Mammals > Digestive system > Stomach > Rumen | place: Canada: Alberta | collected... | reverse complement strand
GGGCTGCTGCCATCTTACGGTCCCATTCCACCGCCCCCGGAACTCCGCGCACCATATCCGCTGCGTGAGCCGCAATCCGTGAGGTAATCACGCCGGTATGGACATCTTCAATAGTCGGCAGCGCCAAATGCTCAGCCGGCGTCACATAGCAAAGGAAATCCGCACCGCTTACGGCTGCCAGCGTACCACCGATTGCCGCCGTAATATGGTCATAGCCTGGTGCGATATCGGTCACGAGCGGCCCCAAAACATAAAACGGTGCGTTGCGGCACAGACGTTTTTCCAATTTCATATTCGCAGCAATCTGATCATAGGGAACATGTCCCGGCCCCTCGACCATGACCTGTACTCCACGGCGCCAAGCGCGATCCACAAGCTCGCCTAATGTAATCAGCTCAGTCAGCTGGCCGCGGTCGGTGGCATCGGCCGTACAGCCAGGGCGCATGCCATCCCCCAGGCTCAAGGTCACATCGTATTTCTCACAAATGTCGAGAATCGCATCAAAATGCTCGTATAGCGGATTCTCCCGCTCATTATGAAGCATCCAGCCAGCAATAAACGAACCGCCACGGCTGACAATATCCATGATACGACCCTGCTTGCGCATACGTTCTACTGCCGTTAACGTCACCCCACAGTGAAGCGTCATGAAATCCGCACCATCTTTTGCCTGCCGCTCAATAGTCTCCAGAATATCCTCTTCGGTCATCTCTACTACTGCGCCATGCGCTTTGATTGCCCGTACCGTTGCCTGATAGAGGGGAACCGTACCAACCATCACCGGCGAATGAGCGATAATCTCCTTTCTGGACTGATCTATATTATTGCCTGTCGAAAGATCCATAACCGCATCTGCTCCGCATTTGACGGCTTCTTTGAGCTTCTCAAGCTCTGGTGCTACATCCGGATAGGTACTCGACGTGCCAATATTGGCATTGACCTTTACCCGGAGACCTTCGCCCACACCGCGCGGCTGAAGCCCCATATGGTTGATATTACACGGGATTGCCACTACACCTTTAGCTACCTTGGCACGAATCTCCTCTGGCAGGAGTTTTTCATCAGCTGCCACCTGTTTCATTTCCTCCGTGATCTTGCCTTCCCGTGCCATCTGCATCTGCGTTGCCATATCATTACCTCCTAAAATAAAAAACCGCCCAGCATAGAGCTAAGCGGTATTCTTTGCCTCTCACTTCCCTACGCAGGTATTAACCCAACAGGTTCCAAGGGTCGACATAAGTCTCTCAGCAGAACAAGTCTGCGCCCCTAGTGAATAAAAATATACAATTGATGATAATAGTGTAGCAAATACACTCAATTTATGCAACCATTACTTTTTGTCGCTAAAAAGTAAAAAAATATAAAAAAGGTGTTGACAACCCCCGTTATTCTGCGTATAATATTTCATGTACTCACGGGATGTGGCACAGTTTGGTAGCGCGCTTCGTTCGGGACGAAGAGGCCGCAGGTTCGAATCCTGTCATCCCGACCATTTGAATCATCAAGACAGCAACTTCGGTTGCTGTCTTTTTTGTTTATCTGCGTCATCGCCATGATCTTTGAGCCATTGCGACCATTTCAGGGCAAACCCCGTCTTATGGGCTTCCTGCACATAAGCATAGAACTTTTTGATCATCCCAGCCTTCTGCTGGTAATAGGCCTGCTTCCAATCATTTGATGCCGGTTTCAGCGGCGCATAAGCCACATACGCACCACCTAGAAGATACTGCCGCGATAAGATATCTTCCAATGGCACCTCAGGATTTTTCATCATATCGTACATGGCCATATAAGCAGTGGTACGCCCCATCCCTGCCTGGCAATGGAAATGAAGCCAGGCATCCTTGGGCAACTTACGGGTAAAGTCAATAAACCGCTCTATATTTTCTGCTGCCGGCCAGACATGATCCGTATCCGTCAGCCGCAGATAATGCCAGCCTGCGCCTTCTACCAGTTGCTGCTCACTCATGACATCTGTTATCTTCGCAAACTGTGGATGAAGCGGCTTTTTCTTTTTGTCCAGTTGCGCCAGCAAGAGTATTTTTCCCTTCGCATCCTGCAACCGCTGTGCTTCATCTGCCAAGGCATCCTGCCGGGATTTGCCTACATTGCCCCAATCGCGCTTTCCATACCAGCTGACTGCATCGCCATTGAATAATCCATGCGATTCCTGCCGTAAATCTATCACATAGATGGGACCATGTGTTTTCTGCTGCAAAGTCTGCTGCAACCCCCTGAATTCGCCTGCCGAAAATTCTGCACTGCCCGATATAGCCAGCTGTTCCAGTCCCTGCCGCGAAGGTGACGCAATAACCCCTTTCCCGGCTTTGTCTGCCGATATTTTTTTCCGAAACGCCCCATCTGCCATACGGAAATTTCTTGGCAGCATATCCTTGTTTTTGGAATCAATCCGCCACATGTAGCCATGATACTCAGACGGCACCACCCGCTCAGCAGGCTGCACATCCTGTGCTTCTCCGGCCATTGCCGTCCAAGGCACCCCCATGACCAGCAAAACAGCCCCAAGGGATACCCCTATTTCTTTTACCAAATGCAACTTCATTGAAACCTCAGCTCCTTTTACTATTCTCTTTTAGGTATACTCTCTTGCGCATTTTTGTCAATACTAAATCCTGCACACTTTGCTGTACTCACCAAAAAAGACTGCCGCCGCAGCGACAGTCCCTCCATGTCATCTAAGCATTGCCTGATTCATTTACTACACCTTCTGGCAATCAGCATCTTCTCCCTGTTTTTCACGCTCGATCACTGTTGCCTGGAAGTCAAAACATTCTTCCGCGATATCGCGGCTCAGCCATAACAAGCAGATAAGATTCGGAATCGCCATAAGGCCATTCATCGTATCCGAAAAATTCCAGACAACTTCCAACGCCGTCGTTGCTCCCACAAAAGTCACCAAGCTGAACAGCACACGATACCCCATGATTGCCTTGCGGTTGCTGACGAGATATTCCAGCGCCTTTTCGCCATAGTATTCCCAGCCCAGAATCGTTGAAAAAGCAAACAATGCTAGTGCCACCGATACGATAATCTTAGCATACTCACCAAAAACGGAACTGAACGCCAATATCGTAAGCTGAGCTCCCGATACCAGCTTACCAGTTGACGGGTCAACCGTGCCCAACATACCCGAGGAAGCAATGACAAGTCCAGTCAGCATACAGACAATCATCGTATCAAAAAATGTTCCCGTCATATTGACATAGCCCTGACGTGACGCATGATCAGTACGCGCAGCTGCCGCAGCAATCGGCGCTGAGCCAAGCCCCGCCTCATTGGAAAAAACACCGCGGGCCACGCCCCAACGCATCGAAGTCAGCATCGTAGCTACAATACTGCCGCCCACGCCGCCAGCAACCGAGTCAAAAGCAAACGCCATGCGGAACATTTCGGCAATACCTGACGGAACCGCTGCAAAATTCACGACAATGACAATAAGTGCTACGATAAAATAAAAAGCGGCCATTGCCGGTACGACTACGCTCGACACCCGGCCAATGCTATGAATCCCCTGCACCAGCACCACCAACGCCAGCACCATCACGATGGCGCCTGTCAGCCATGATGGAACAGCAAAACTCGTAGAAAGTGCCGCCGCAATAGAATTGGCCTGCGTCATATTGCCGATACCAAAGGATGATACTACCACAAAAAAGGCAAACAAGCCGGCCAGTCCCCGGCCGGCATACTTGTTTTTTATGCCGTTCTTCATCGCATACATCGGTCCGCCTGCCATTTCCCCGACACTATTGGTCTCACGGTATTTGACAGCCAGCACCGATTCCGCATATTTCGTCGACAGGCCAAAAGCCGCACTGATCCACATCCAGACAAGTGCTCCCGGACCGCCCAATACCATAGCCGTGGCCACACCAACGATATTACCCGTTCCAACAGTAGCCGAAAGTGCCGTCATCAACGACTGGAATGGCGAAATATCGCCTTCATGCTGACGCTTCTGGTGAAAAATCATCCGAATCGCATAACCTAGATTGCGCCACGGTAAAAACTTCAACCGCACAGTCAGAAATACACCCGTACCGACGAGCAAGGATAACATGATAGGACCCCAGACGAAGTTATTGACATCAGCCATTAGCTTTGCAAAATCCATAAAACCCTCCAACCTATCTACTTCCCCAAACATAATTATCATCCGTCAAGATACAGAAAACGCCCTGACTTGTCAATCAACAAGATCAGAGCGTCTACCTATGACGTCTATACGTATTATTATAATAGACAGCTGTCAAGTTGTAAACAAATATTCTTCTAAGTATACATGAATACTTAGAGCGTCTCCATTTGCTTACAATCTTTCCAAAGCGCGATGGGCAATGTCCTTGCGGTAGAATGCCCCGTCAAAGGAAATCTTTTTCACGCCATCATAGGCATTCTCCACCGCTTCTTTGACAGAGGATGCCTTAGCCACCACACCTAAGACGCGGCCGCCTGACGTGACGATTTCCCCATCTTTTTCTGCTGTGCCGGCATGGAACACCTCACAGCCAGCCTCTTTGGCTGCCGTGAGCCCTTTGATAGCAAAGCCTTTCTTATAGGCTTTCGGATACCCGCCCGAGGCCATGACCACGCAGACTGCGGCCCCATCGCTCCACTTGATGTCCTGCGCAGCCAGCGTGCCATCGGCACAGGCAAGCATGATATCGACAAGATCGCTTTCCAAGAGCGGCAGAACGACCTGGGTCTCGGGATCGCCGAAGCGCGCATTGAACTCGACGACCTTCGGACCATCTGCCGTAATCATAAGACCAGCATAGAGACAGCCCTTATAGACGCGTCCCTCCTGTGCCATTGCCTTGATGGTCGGCACGAGAATCGTCTCATAAGCCTTGTCCACCATAGCCTTTGTCATGACCGGCGCCGGCGCATAAGTTCCCATGCCGCCCGTATTCGGCCCCTTGTCGCCATCGTAAGCACGCTTATGGTCCTGCGAACTTATCATCGGACAGATAGTCCTGCCATCCGTAAAGCAAAGCAGGGATGCTTCTTCGCCCTCCATGAATTCCTCGATAACGACACGGCTGCCCGCTGCACCGAATTCCTGGTCCTCCATGATATCGGCAACAGCAGCCAAGGCTTCTGCTTTCGTCATAGCGACGATAACGCCCTTGCCAGCCGCCAGGCCATCGGCCTTGATAACGATTGGTGCTCCTTCCTGCTCGATATAGGCACGGGCTGCATCGGCATCTGTAAACACTTCATACTTAGCCGTCGGGATGTTGTATTTCTTCATCAAGCCCTTGGAAAAAGCCTTCGATCCCTCAATCTCAGCCGCCAGTTTTGTCGGGCCAAACGCCTTGATGCCTGCCGCATTCAGCGCATCGACAAGGCCATTGGTCAGCGGGACCTCGGGGCCAACTACGGCCAAGTCAATCTGTTTTTCCTTGGCAAAGGCAGTGACGGCATCATTATCCGTAATGGAAATTCCCTCCACACACTCAGCGATTTCCGCCATCCCCGGATTACCCGGAATCGCATAGAGTTTCTCAGCTTTCGGCGACTGCGAAAGCTTCCAGGCCAGCGCGTGCTCACGGCCGCCGGACCCAATAACAAGAATATTCATCGTATGTCCCTCTTATTTCTTCAGCTGCTCAAGAAGATACTCTTCGATCATCGCATCATAGGCGGCCGTATGGGCAAAAGCCTCCTGCGACAGCTCCATGCGCGTGCGGTCATCGACACAGCCATTCTCCTTGACCTGTTTGGCAATCTCCGCATAGCGGGCAGGATTCGTCACGATCGTGACGAACTTGAAGTTCTTAGCTGCAGCACGGACCATTGCCGGGCCGCCGATATCGATGTTTTCGATTGCCTCAGCCAGCGTGACATCGGGCTTAGCAATCGTCTCTTTGAACGGATAAAGATTGACAGCTACAAGATCGATGCCCGTAATCTTATGCTCTTTCATCTGCTTGACATGCTCTTCGTTGTCACGCACAGCCAAAATGCCGCCATGGATATACGGATTCAGCGTCTTGACACGGCCATCCATGATTTCCGGAAAGCCCGTGACATCGCTGACATAGGTGACGGGAATCCCCGCCGCTTTGATGGCCTTCATCGTGCCGCCCGTCGATACGATTTCCACGCCAGCCTCATGGAGCTGGCGGGCAAATTCGACTACACCGTCTTTATTCGATACGCTGATAAGTGCGCGTTTGATCTGCATAAATGATTTCTCCTCTATCTAAACCAATCAATCCAAAATCCGTACCTGACGTCCATCCACCTGCAACCTGCCTTCACAGTAAAGCTGGATGGCCTGCGGATAGATGATATGTTCCTGTTCCAGTACTCTGGCACCGAGCGTCTCTTCGGTATCCCCAGCGAGGACGGGAACTGCCGCCTGCAAGATAATCGGGCCGCTGTCGGTGCCTTCATCGACAAAGTGCACGGTGCAGCCACTTACCTTGACGCCATAGGCGAGCACATCCCGATGAGCATGGGCGCCAGGAAAACTCGGCAGCAGCGCCGGATGGATATTCATGATGCGCCCAGCGAAATGACGCACAAATACCGGCGTCAAGATGCGCATGAACCCAGCCAGCACCACCAGCGTGACACCAGCCTCCTCCAGCTCAGCGATCAAAGCCTTCTCAAAGGGTTCGCGGCCATCATACTGCTTGCGATTGACGCAAACGGCTTTGATACCAGCCTTCTTCGCCCGCTCAAGAGCAAATGCCTCGGGCTTATCCGTAAGCACTACGGCGATTTGGGCATCGACTTCCCCGCGGCCGATGGCATCGATGATGGACTGTAAATCCGTACCGCGCCCTGAGCACAGGACACCAAGTTTCTGTTTTGCCTTAGTCATGGAACACGCCGCCTTTGATGGTCACATCGTGATTACCCTTGACGACGCGGCCAATCTCATAGACCGTCTCCTCGGCACTGGCAAGATGGGCCTTGATTTTTTCCGCTTCATCAGCGCTGGCGATAATAATCATGCCAATGCCCATGTTGAAGGTACGATACATCTCTTTCCAATCGACATTGCCCCACTGCTGCAGAAGTTTGAAGATAGCCGGCATCTTCCATGCTGAACTGTCGATCTCGACTGCCATATCCTCCGGCAATGCACGCGGGATGTTCTCATAGAAACCGCCGCCCGTGATATGGACCATGCCGTGGATATCAAAATTCTCGATAAGCGGCAGACAAGCTTTCGGATAAAGGCGCGTCGGCGTCAAAAGTTCCTCGCCAATCGTCTTGCCAAGCTCCTCGATATATTCATCGCCCTTGAATCCCTTGATGTCAAAGCAAATCTTGCGCACGAGCGAATAGCCGTTAGAGTGAACGCCCGAGGACGGCAGCCCCAAAACCACATCGCCTTCTTGGACTTTCTCACTCGTGATGAGTTTCGATTTTTCGACAACACCGACGGCAAAACCAGCGATATCGTACTCACCCACCGGATAGAAGCCCGACATCTCTGCCGTCTCACCACCGATCAGCGCACAGCCCGATTCCTTGCAGGCACCCGCCACACCTTTCACGACAGCAGCCACCTGCTCCGGATCAAGCTTGCCAACCGCCAGGTAATCGAGGAAAAAGAGGGGCTCTGCCCCCTGTACGAGGATATCGTTGACACACATGGCCACGGCATCCTGCCCAACCGTATCATGTTTGCCCATCATGAATGCCAGGCGCAATTTCGTGCCGACACCATCCGTACCCGAGACGAGTACCGGCTCTTTGTATTTGCCAGCCGTCAGGGCAAACAGACCGCCAAACCCGCCGAGGTCACCGAGTACCTCCGGACGATAGGTAGCTTTGACGCTGTCCTTTATGAGTTGGACGGATTTGTTGCCTGCGTCGATATCAACACCGGAATCTTTATAAGTAAGTTGTTCTGCCATTTCTATCCTCTCTTAACACTTGCGCTGTTCAAATACGTATTTGCTGTCACCAGCCGGCTTTTCCCCATCCTCGATCGGATAAGCGCTGTTGAAGCAGGCGTAGCACATCGCCTCAGGATCAACAGCCGATACCGATTTTTTGAGCCCTTCGATGCTCAGGAAATGCAGGGTATCTGCCCCGATGTACTCGCGGATTTCCTCGACACTCTTGGTCGCTGCGATAAGCTCCTTGCGGACTGACGTATCGATGCCATAGTAGCACGGGTACCCAATCGGCGGACTGCTGATAAGCATATGGACCTCTTTGGCCCCGGCACTTCTGAGCATCTTTACGATCTTGCCGCTCGTCGTACCGCGGACGATCGAATCATCGACCATGATGACGCGCTTGCCTGCAACCACCGAACGGATAGCATTGAGCTTGAGCTTCACTGCCGTATCGCGTTTTTTCTGCGTCGGCTGGATAAAAGTACGGCCGATATAGCGGTTCTTGATCAGCCCTTCGACAAACGGGATACCCGACTCAAAAGCCACGCCTGTAGCCGCCGTCGTGCCAGAGTCCGGGACCGAAATGACGATATCGCCCTGACAGCCCGACTCGCGGGCCAGCATGCGCCCCATCATGAAGCGCGCATCGTGGACACTCTGGCCATCGATGACCGAATCGGGACGCGCAAAGTAGATGTATTCAAAAATGCATGCAGCCTTGGGCTCCTGCGTCGCAAACGGATACGACTTGATACCGTTTTCATCGATGACTACCATTTCCCCCGGCAGTACATCGCGGATGAACTCGGCGCCAACCACATCAAGCCCGCAGGTTTCCGAGGATATGATGTAGCTCCCCTCTTCGGTCTTGCCGATGCAAAGCGGCCGGAACCCCTGCGGATCACGCGCACCGATAAGCTTGCTCTCGGTCATGATGGTCAGGCAGTACGCCCCCTTAATTTTCTTGAGGCTTTCAATGACCTTGTCCTCGATGGTCTCCTGGCGCGAACGCGCAATGAGGTTGACAAACACCTCGGAATCGATGGACGTCTGGAAAATCGTGCCCTGTTGTTCAAGATCATGGCGGATTTCAGCCGCATTGGTCAGATTGCCATTATGGGCAAGTGCTATCTTGCCGCCCGCATAGTTGACCATAAGCGGCTGCGTATTGGCCAGTAAGCTCGAGCCCGTTGTAGAATAGCGCACATGGCCGATGGCAATGCACTGATTCTCCATATGCGGGACCTGATGACGGAATACCTCATTTACAAGGCCCATGCCGCGCGTGACATCCATCCAGGCGCCATCGGTGATGGCGATGCCCGCGCTCTCCTGCCCACGATGCTGCAGCGCATAAAGGCCCAGATACGTCATACCCGAGACATCCTCAGTATGCGAGTAGACCCCATAGACGCCGCATTCCTCTTTCCATTTCGGTTCTAAGTTATAGCCATTTTCATACATGGTTATTTTGTTCTCTCTTTTCCTTTTTCATATAATATACACGGTCAGCCCGCTTTTGCGGTCAAAAAAACAGTCCGGTTGCGCGCAGCTTAAAGCTGGGCAGCAACACGGGCTGCTTTCTTTTCAACTTCCTGAATCATCTTCGTGCGGTAATCCGCCAGTTTCTGCGCGAGCGCCTTATCAGTGACCGCAAAGATTTCCACCGCAAAAATTGCCGCATTCTTAGCCCCATTGACAGCCATCGTCGCCACCGGAATCCCCGATGGCATCTGCACCGTGCTCAAGAGTGCATCCATACCATTGAGCGGCGTAGCATTGATGGGCACACCAATAACCGGCAGCGTCGTGTAGCTTGCCACCACACCTGCCAGATGGGCAGCAGCCCCCGCTGCCACGATGAACGCACCGATCCCTTTTTCCGGCGCGCTGAGCACGACCTCACGAACTTTGGCGGGCGTGCGATGAGCCGATGCGACAATGACCTCCGACTCGATACCGAACGACTTGAGGATCTCAACAGCCGGCTTCAAGATTGGCCAGTCCGAATCGCTCCCCATCAGAACTGCAACTTTCATCAAGCATGCTCTCCTTTCCAAGAGAACACGGATCGTAACGATCCGCGCTCTCCCGCATCAAATCCTTACTCAAAATCCTTGCCTGTAAGCATCTTATAGGCTTCCTTGTATTTGGCAATCGTCTTGTCGATGACATCCTGCGGCAGCTCATAATCGCTATCCGGATTTGCCTTGAGCCAATCGCGGACGAACTGCTTGTCATAAGACGGCTGGCTCTGTCCTTCCTTATAGCCCTCCAGCGGCCAGAAACGCGAGCTGTCCGGCGTCAGTACCTCATCGCCCAGGACAATGCTGCCATCCTCGTCGATACCGAACTCGAACTTCGTATCGGCAATGATGATGCCACGCGAAAGCGCATATTCCGCGCATTTCTTGTAAATGGCAATCGTGTAGTCGCGAACCTTCTCCGCATACTCACGGCCATGACCAGGGAAGGATTTTTCCAGGACTTCTGCGCCCTTTTCGAGGGAGACGTTTTCATCGTGATCGCCAAGTTCTGCTTTCGTGCTCGGCGTAAAGATCGGCTCCGGCAATTTCTGCGACTCTACGAGGCCTTCCGGCAGCTCGATGCCGCAAATCGTGCCATTCTCTTTGTAGCTCTCCCAACCGCTGCCTGTAATATAGCCACGGACGATGCACTCCATCGGAATCATCGTGAGCTTCTTGCACTTCATGCTGTTGCCAACAAAGCCTTCCTGCTGGAAGAATTCCGGCATGTCGTTATTATCCACCGAAATCATATGATTCGGCAGAATGTCTTTCGTAAAGTCGAACCAGAACCGGGACATCTGCGTCAAAATAGCGCCTTTATCCGTAATCTTGTTCTTCAAGATATGGTCAAAGGCGGAGATGCGATCCGTAGCTACCATGATGATGCTGTCCTCTGCATCATAGACTTCACGAACCTTACCGGATTTAAATGGTTTGTACTCTTTCATGGATTTTATCGTCTCCCATAAAAACATAGAATTATTAACCGACTATTTCATAATAACGAGATTTTTTTTGCCTGTCAATGATTTTTAGGACACATGTCCTTGATTTATGCGCCAAAAATGACCCGTCAAAAATTGACGGGTCAAATCTGTTAATGGCTTAGCGCCTTGTCTTTATATTCTTTTTTCTCCTGCTGCGGCCCGCGTTCTTTGGCCACAGCGAGCATGAGTTTCAAGCGGTTGAGCTGGTTGACCTCACTTGAACCTGCATCGCAGTCTATGGCCGTGATGTTGGCCCCCTTGTAGGCGTTGCGCAGTTCATGCATGACGCCCTTGCCCGTGATGTGGTTTGGCAGACAGCCAAAAGGCTGCAGGCAGACGACATTGGGCACACCCTCATCAATGAGTTTTACCATCTCACCGGTCAGGAACCAGCCCTCACCGGCCATATTGCCGAGGCTGACATGACGCGCGGCCAGCTCCGCCGTCTCATAGATTGTATTCGGCGCCCGGAAATGACGGCTCTCTTTAAGCGCTTTGCGCATCGGCTTGCGGAAGAACTCAATGACCTTGATGAACAGCTTGCCGAAGAACTCATCTTTGTACTTACCCGCAAGCAGCTGATGCTTAGCAATTGAATCATACGCCGAGTAAAGGAAGAAATCCACGAAATCCGGCATGACGACTTCGGCGCCCTCATCCATAAGCACCTTTTCGATATGGTTGTTCGCCACCGGATGATATTTGACGAGAATTTCGCCGACGATACCGACCTTCGGCTTCCATAAGGTTTCATCAATCGGCAGATTGTCAAAATCACGTAC